>JGI24158J21664_10007665_pt1 | contig 14348 bp, 9 predicted proteins | sample Ectturendosymbi3_FD_21664 | JGI IMG/M metagenome (IMG submission 21664) | reverse complement strand
AAAACGTAGCCAAGGAAAGACTGAACGTCATCTATACCTTTCGATAAAGTAAACAAATAAAAAATGTAAGCTGCTCTTGATTGTAAGCCGCACGAAATGATGAAAAAAACTTTATAAGCTGCGGCTTACAATTGAATAAATACGGTGCTCAACTCAGTCCCGTCGCCACGGGGGGTTTTGATGGGCTTAGCCCCCCCAAACGAAGCTCCAAATCCCTCCAAATTGAAATATGAAACACTAAATTCGTTGAATTTTTGTCAAATTTGAATGTCAAGCCCCCTGCACGAACGTAAAGCCCCCCTATTGACGACTTTCTGACGACGGTTCTGGCTCAATTGCACATGCAGTTAGCTGCGAGAAGAGAGTGTATGATATAAACACTACAGTGTATTTTTACTAAGACAAACTATATCCACAGGCTAGAGAGTGACTCGGCAAGAAACAACATTCACCCGAACAATAAACAGAAACCAGAGATTACAAACAAAAACACTGGAAAAATAACATGTCGATATCGCCAGCCAATCTGAGTGTGAAAGGTACTTCGAAGCTTATGTCGTGATTTTCACCTACATTTTCGGGTGCTCTGATTAACGCCACACTGTTTTAACGTTGCTGCTTAGAAGCTTTGCCGAAAAAAAAAAACGTTTCAGTCACGGCGTTTTAGTTAACACTGCCAGATTCTTGCGCTTTTTCTTCTTAGAAACTTTGCCATTTTTAGCTCCTGATGGCATTACAGATTTCGGCATAGCGCTAGCTAAACACTGCAATCTCGCTACCTGCTCTTTCGGTCTATACTGTAAATCGATTGATCAAAAACATTTTCTGACGGAACACGCAATAACATGTAGTTTAAATGGCTTGACTAGCTTCATATGTTTATGATGTAACGCAAGAATAGTAGCCATGGGAAGAAAAGTGCGTTTCCACCATACGTTACCCTTTATGACGAAACAAACGTCGCAGTTCGGTTGCGGCTACCTCCAGACGGTACAAGTTACGGAACAGTGTTGTCAACCTTGCGATTTTCCCGTGAAATTGGGCTTGTTTTTTTGTGGATTTGCGGGTTTTTTTGAAGACTTGGGGTTGCTTGTTTTTTGGGCTTGTTTTTGGCAGATTTCTGTTTTGCAGATTGCCTTTTTTTTCAAATTTTATGGCACTTTTGCTGTTTCAATTTACTGCTAAACGAAGTTTGGGCGTGTTTTTGTGCAAATTTATAAATTTTGGGCTTGTTTTTTAGGATTTGCCTCGCTGCTTTTGTATTTGATTTACCTGTTGGTTTTATGTTTTTTGAAATTTCCTACCCAACGCAAGTTGGGCTTGTTTTTTCGGTTAAATTACCTATTTTAGGCGTGTTTTTCAAATTTCATTGCTTGTTTTCACAAAATAACCTGGCATGACTGTTATGGAATCATTGATACTAAACCTCAACCACAGCAGAACTAGCTTTGCTGCTTAAGCACGCAAATAGTATCGTTTTCGCGACATTTATGCAGTAGGCGTGATGCACGAGTAGATAAACCCATGCCAAAAGAACAATTATTGGTAAAAGTTACAAGCATAATTCAAATACAAATACACTGAACAAAAACAAAAATATTTATATTCAGTAGTGCTTACTAAAACTGGCAGAAAGCCAAACTTGAAGAGAAATCATTAATGATACTCAACGCAACATCGGAATATAGAGTTGCATTCTTGTATCTCTTTTGAATCACAACAATTTTTCAAACGAATATTTTATTCAAAACAAATAAATGTCATCACGGGGGCCTCCTTGGAGCGGAGGGCCCGGGGCAATTGCCCTTGTTGCCCCCCCCCCTTTAATCCAGCCCTGCATAAGTGCAGTTCGACACTCAGGAACATTGGTCACAATCAGCGGCGTACTGACGGCGGCAAGGGTGCGAACCGTCCTCCTGGCAAACTAAATCAAAAAACTCGGCCCCACTTAGCTTATACGTCGGTATTTAGTATTCTTTGAGTTTTCAGTAGGTTGCTATTTTTTTGCGTTTTTCGGAGTTTTTTCGGAGTATTTTCCGATGATTTAGGCTTTAGTGTAGCCATCCACATCGGGATTCGATATATCAGTTCTTACACTTTGTCTGAGTGTTGGCTAGTGGGCCCCCTACAGTCGCCATTGGGCGCCTTCAGCTAAGTTTTACCCCTTGGCTCAAACCTCTAGTTACGCCACTGGTCACAATCGCACTAACAATGGATTTTTCAAACTTGTGCAAGCATTGCTACAGATTAACTCATGCTTCTTTTCACAAAGTATAAATGCACGTGGCTTACCGCTATCAGCAGTCACTGTCTCACTGTACTGCCTGACAAGAAGTCTGCGTTCAACACAGGGGGCGTAACGAGGACGGGGCAAGGGGGCCACAATTCCCCGGGCGCCGAATCACTATGGGGGTGCCAAATCACTGCGGGGAGCGTCGAATGACTGCGGGGACGCAGAAAAGTCCCAACAATGTCAAAAACACAGTCTTCAGTGCAATACATTGCTTCCGAAAGACCTCAGGTTCGAACTTAGGGACGCTAAACTTGCTTCTTGCCCCGGGCGCCATCTAACCTCGTTACGCCCCTGGTTCAACAGTCACATGAAAGCAAAACGCCTGCTACCGTTAACACGAAGTGAGCCTTTCAAGATTTGTTGCCATGTTATTGTTACGCAATAAAGGCGAACAGTAGAACAACCCGCTCGCACCTTCCGCAAACTGCCTCTGCAGGCAAAGGGGCGGACATGAGTGAACTGCAAGCTCATCACTGCACGACACCACAATTGTGAACCTGGTGCTTGTGCAGTGTGAGTGACATACCGGCAAATAAACTGTCATAACAAGAATTAAATCAATTAATCGGCATTAAGTTGCTGATTTCAGGATTTCTAGAAATTTTTGGTCCTTTAATCTCAATGTCCAGGGGGGGCAAATGCCCGTTTTGCCCCCCCTGCGGACGCCCATGAGTGGTTCCATGTACGAAATATAAAATATGGGAAGTTATTATGAATATTTTTATCAGAAGCTCTCGCGACCCTTAGAAAAATGGCAAACGACCCCCAGGTTGAAAACCACTGCGTTAGGATAAACTTCATCAAGATGTGTCTTGAGAATAGAGCTTCACAAAAGTAATTGCAGGTCTTAAATCATGGTCATTTAATTAAATGACGATTATTTAGAGATGTTGCAATGAAATGCAAATTTTAACAAAACTGTGCAGGAAATCAGAATCAAGACTAGAGTTCAGTTATGAAAACACTGTTGCCGAAGGAACAAACCTGAGGCCGATCAAATCAATGCGATCCAATGAACGTTTTCTTTCATTAGCGCTTAAGTGCATTTTGCTTGAAAAGCATGCGCATCGTGCTTATTAACTGGGAAAAATACGTAGGCCATGCATAAACCTTGCTGATGTCTAGACTTGTTAATCTCCTGGTGCATGGCACATGTTTAGATTAATAACATTTTGCATCTCAAATGGCTATGAATGTTGACAAATACAGACCAAGCAGGCCTACTTGGACGCAACATGCTTAACATCCGTAATCCACTAACTGCACTACTCGGTTGGGACAAGCTTAGCAGTGATTGCTAAATAAACTCTTCTAACTACACTTTTAACTCCATTTTGCTGTCTGCACAGCAGGTTGAGCAAATGTGTAAGTTTGGTCGTAAACATCAATGGCATCTTGCTTCTATGCAGTACAAAATAAGAGAAGACTGCCTGAGCTAGTCATAATACATTTTTCCACAACAATCACTACACGAAATACGTTGATCTGGTGTAAGTCTGACTTCGGTATGTATACAACTAGGCACGTAGGCTAGCTTCACGTTCAACCAGTGATGCCAGGTTATTTTGCAAAAACAAGCAAGAAAATATGAAAAACAAGCCAAAAATAGGTAATTTCACCGAAAAACAGGGGGGGGCAAAGTCGACATTTTGTTTATCCTTTTCAGGTTGCTGACGATGCAATACAAATGGACGTTCACAAAACGCTTTACCCCCTTCTACACCATCAAGTAAAGGCCCCATGTTACGGCAGCAGTCACAAAAATGCGTTCGTTGGCAGCGATAGCCAGGCATGGAAGTCGGAAGGATTTTTTCCAGAGAGGGGCCAACCAGAGCCGTATAAGCCGGCCTTCACACCCCCAATAGGGGGCACACTGTCACAGGGGTCCAAAATTCAGTCCCGTCGCCACGGAGGGGCTTTTGTGGGCTTAGCCCCCCAAACAAAGCTTCAACCCCGAAATTGAAATATAAAACACTAGAAATCAGTGAAATTTTTGTCAATCCGTATTCTCTTTTGTAATTTATAGACAGAGCAGTACCTGCCGCTGTTATCTAGAATAACATCCCCTGATCAGTTATGATACGTTTGTGAGGTACTACACGTATTTGATGCTTGAGCGTAAAGCGTCAGCATATTCATTGCTTGAATTGTTGAACGTGCAGTTAGCCTACATGCCTAGTTGTATACGTCCAGAAGTCAGACTTCCACTTGATCAAAACGTATTTTGTGTAGTGATTGTTGTGAAAAAATGCATTGTGCTAGCCCAAGTAGTCTTCCCGCATTCTGTACTGCATAGAAGCAAGATACCTTTGGTGCTTACGAACAAAGTTACACATTTGCGCAGCCTGCTGTTCAGACAGCAATATGGAATTAACAGTGTAGTTACAAGAGTTTATTTAGCAATGCTAAGCTTGTCCCAACAGAGTAGTACAAGTACAGTTGGTGGATTGTGAATGTTAACCATGTTGCGTCAACGTAGGCCTTAGTCTGTAATTGTTAACATTTATAGCTTATTTGAAATACAAAATGTCATGAATATAAACATGTGCCATGCACCAGAAGATTAGCAAGTCTAGACATCAGAAAGTTTACAGATGCGTACTTCGGCCAGTTAAAAGCACGGTGCGCATGCAGAATAAATTTACGCTAATGAACCAAAATCTTCATCGGCACGCATTGCTATGACCGGCCTCAACTTTGTTGCCACGGCAACAATGTTTTCATAACTGAACGATAGGCTTGATTCTGATTTCCTGCGGTAACATTTGCATTTCATTACATCTGTAAATACTTGTCGTTAATTAAATGACAGTGATTAAGACCCAATTTCATTTTGTTAAGCTCGCTCAAAAATTTTTGGTTGCACACTATGAGCCTCTTACGAGTATTTGCGGGAAAATATTTGATAATTTTATAATTAATTCGCACTATTTGCAAGTGCTGTGTAGTGAATTAAATGTAAAGGTTCAAAATGTCTAGCCCCCTGCACGAATATGAAGCCTCCAAATGAAGACTTTCTGGCGACGGTTCGTCCGAAAATGTGTCGGCAAGTGGAACTAAAAATAGTGAAATAAGAAAATATAAAAAATCGGTATATTTTGTTGTGAAGACCATTCGGCCTCGGGATGTGCCATAACGTTGAAATCGTTTTTTTAGAAGCCACTATTAGGAGGACCCTGTAAGCATTTTGAGGGGGCCCAGAGTTTGGCCGCTACGGAACTGGGGCCAAACATGGTAAAATTTTATTTTACCCGCCAGAAACTAGTAAGTGAACAACCTTTTTGCTAAACATTCAAAAAGGAAAATATAAAATTTCAAACTCCAGGGGATCTAAATCCTCTCTGCCTCCTTCCGACGCCCATGGAGCCAGGTATATTAAGATAATTTAATTTAGAACATCGCCCAGGCTTTAAAAAATTGAGCAGATGAATTATGAAAACATGCCTCAGCAAATTCAGCTTTGCAACCAGGACTCACTCTGAAGTCACATCTAAACTTTAACGATTATGACGTATTCCCGTAAGCCTGCACAGACATATTCCAACAAGCCCCGTAGTTTTATACCAAGGGTCGGCAACCTTTCCCCAGTCGCGGACCAAAAACAAACTCAGCAAGATATGGCGGGCCGTACTAATTTTCCACCAACAATTCCGTTACCTTTGCTGTTGCTCAATCTTGGGAATTTATGGAATTTTAATCAGATTAACTCCTGATTTTCACAGTTCGTAACGAAAGTCCAAAATGCGACAGAGCACATTTATAGCACAACGCGGAAGGAGGGCAGGTTCATAAAATATAATACCACTAGGCTGGCCATATACAGTTACTACAATTTGGTAAAGGGGCTACGGGCCGGATGATTTTGCTTCGCGGGCCGCAGGTTGCCGACTCCTGTTTTTTACTGTGTGAAAAGAAACTTGCGCAAGCGTATTTGAAGCTATTCATTCAGGCACATTGGTCACACTCACACTAACAATGGATTTTTCAAACTTGTGGAAGCATTTCTACGGATTCACTTATGCTTCTTTCCACGCAATATAAAACTGCGTGGGTTGCCGCTGTCAACAGTCACTGCCTTGCTGCATTACTTGCCAAGATGTCTGCGTTCAACAGTGACAAGCGGCAAAAGGCCTGCTACAGTAACATGTAGCGAACCTTTGAAGATTTATGGCCATGTTGTTGTTACCCAGTGAAGGACAACTGCAGAATAATCGGCACGCAAGTTTGGCAACTTTCCTTTGCAGGCAAAGGAGCGGACATAGTGAACTGCAAACTGCATGACACCAGAATAGTGAACCTGGCTGTTGTGCGGTCAGTATCATACCGGAAAATAAACTGTTATTGCAAAAATTAAATCAAGTAATCAAATCTAACCTACTGCCTTCAGATTTATTAAAAATTTTGGTTCTTAGACCCAATTTCCAGGGGGAGGCAAATGCCCGTTTTGCCCCCCCCCTGTGGACGCCCATGGCCACGACTAGTGATTTTTCACTAGATCTAGTGATTTTTAGACTGACCTAGTGATCTAGTGATTTTTCACTGCAATCTAGTGATTTTTTTCAAAGTATGTATTCCAAGAAAATCGGTTGTCTCTTTTCTAACTTTTCAGTTTGCAGCCCTTTTTTAATTATTTTCAACCTTTTTTAATCCATAAACAACTGATTGTGTAAACACCAACAGAACGAAAACGTGTTTCTAATTTTGAGTTTCTCATTGTTTTCACTTCTGTGTTGTTTATTGCTGCATTATTGGCCAGCATGACGGTACTTTCATTTCCTTGCAGGAACATTGCAATATAATTTTTTCTAATGTTACTGTAGGTTGATTGCTCTAAAATACTCCGTGAGTGGTGTCATTTTCAGCTCTTTTGAAAAGCCTTGAAGATTGTTTGTATGAGATTTTCCAGACTGCAGCATGATCTGTTTCAACAAACTTACAAATGATGTGAAGGTTTTTGGGCAATTAACTAAACAACTAAATCATTTCAAGCAAATCTGCGAATTTCGACGCAAAAATTTTAAATCTAGTGAACTTTTTTCAGATCTAGTGAATTTTTTTTGTGAATCTAGTGATTTTTAGAGAGAAACCTGTGGCAGCATTGTCAATCACCTTTTCAATGAACTTGCTTGTCTTTGCTCATATTTTCACGGGGCACGCTCATCATACATAAACCGGACAAGTAGACTACATTGTCAGGAATATCGGACAACTTACCATGCAGGCTTTAAAGCAGTAGTTCCCAAACTTGTTCGAGCCGTTGCCCAAATCAAGGCAGCGATTATGTCTTATTACCCACAATATTTCGCAGTGATCGCTCATAATATAGAACAACATTGTGACTTTGGTTCCGCATTACCCACCGAAGAATTGCATATTACCCCTGGGGGGTAATTTACCCCCCAGTTTGGGAACCACTGCTTTAAAGAATTGAGCAATGAATTATGAAAAGTTGCCACAGTAAATGTAGCTTTGCAGTCAGTACTCACTCAGAAGTCTAACCCTAACTTTAACAACTTACCCCCGCAAGCCTGCATACACGTCTTCTAACAAGCCACGTAGAAAAATGTGATGTGTGAAAAGCAGTGGCGTAACTGTCAGGTAGTCAGAGCCCCCTGGCAAGCCAATGGTAAAAACTGGGACCCTACTTACAGTGGCTTATGTTTCGGGTTTAGTATTCTTTTGGTTTTCAGTAGGTCGTTGTTTTTTGGCATTTTTCTGTGTATTTTCCGGTGATGTGGGGTTTTTGGTATAGCCACCCACATCCAGATTCACCATCATTTCTCAGTTTTTTTCTGAGTGGTGGCCAGTGGACCCCTACAGTGGCAAGTGGGCCCCGTTCAGCGACGTTTCCCCTGGTTCCAACATTATGTAGTCACGCCACTGGTGAGGATGCCTGCATAAGAGAGTTTGATTATGCTATTCACTCATTTCGGGCACATTGTTCACACTCACAATGGATTTTTGAAACTCGTGAAGCTTTGCTACAGATCCACACATGCTTTTTTCACACAATATAAAACAACGGGCCTTACCGCTATTAGCAGTCACCGTCTCGCTGCATTACCTTCAGCGGCGATTCTAATGGGGTCCTGGGTGGGCCATGGCTCCCCTACATTTTTGGTTGGCCCCATGCTTGGCCTCCCCAGTTTTTTTCTTAGGTTGACATATACAGCAGATAACTTTCGGCCAGCAATATTTCAAACGATAATTTAGAAACCCTCTAGCCAGCATTCAATATTTCCCAAATGCATAATAAGCTGTGTTTTTGATTTTGATGGTCGTGCAACTAGATTTTTTATGACGACACACACCAGTGGTTGCTCGGATCCTGCGTGAAATTTAGTCAGACCGCGGTCGTGGTGTTGAAATATTAATTTCAAAAGTAAGAAACAGTCGCAGAAGTGGGAAGATTAATCTTTCGTGCATTTCAGTGTGAGATGGAACTGGATTATATTACTGTCAGCAGATTGTTGATTGTCCCACTAGCAAACGGTTTGTGTTAAGTGTTAAGAATTGGTTTCAGTTAATTTATCCGAATTTACGCAATGGCTGCTGTATTGCGTTTTTCTGCCTTGTGTATACGACTTCGAAACATCTCATGTAAGTGGTTCGTGACTACAATTTTAACCATAGGCGTACGGGAAGGCATTTTACTGGGGGGGCGGAAAAAAATTGCCCTGAAAATAACAATTTGCCCTGAAACTAACTTTTTTAGTTTACTCCGAGTGAAGCCCGAAATCTCTTGTAAATCGGTTCTATACAGTTGAATTCGTCTATAACGACTTCGTCTGTAACGTCAATTCGCCTATAACGTTACATTTTGTTCGGTACCGATGGCATCTTTTACATGCATTTCAATTCGCTTATAACGTCAATTCGGCAATGACGTTCTTTATGCAATCCCCTAGAGGTGCCATTATAGGCAAATTCTGTAGTTACCTTGCTTGTTAACTCAAGGGGTTGAAGTTCCTTGCGTGTTGTGTTCTCCCAGACAAGAAACTCCGGTAATTGCCTTTACTGATGCAAATATGTACGCGACTTCGATGCCTGCCTGTGTTATCGTTGCTGTGCGCTGCTTGAGCAAGGCACTTAAAGACGCGCACGGCAATCTGCACGTCCGTGCGGCCCGCTCCTACGAAAGATTGCACCTCGGGAAATGAAACACGCACTCAAAATGCATGTGCCAGTGTGCCTATACGTGTTGTACCGTATTCGTATACTGTGATTATACCATGTACAGTACTGTACGATGTTCCTATAAATGTAGCCTATGAAACACTTTCCAAGTACTTTATGCAAGTATTGTCATTTGTAGCACTGATCCATATTACACAAACCGCCACCAGGGTTGGTCCAAATTACACACTGCATTCACAAAACTACTGCAACAGATTACAGAAGAGTTCTAAAAAAAGCACAAAAAATGGCATAAAAAAACGAAAGCTTGGTTCAGATCAAAGTCATTATAACCAGTCACGAGTTTGGTTCAGGTTACACACTGCACTAGCCCAAATTGCACGGATCACCCCCAAGTGAATATGCACTGAATACACTGTATTGAAAATATTTTCACTGTTCAGGATTTTTGAGCAACTTGCGCTTGCCCTGAAAAACAGTTTCCCCTGAAATTTTTCACCATAGTTTGCCCTGAAATCTTTCACTGTATTGAACATACTTTTTACATTCAGGATTTTTGAGCAACTTGCGCTTGCCCTGAGAAACAGAGATTGCCCTGAGTTCACTGTATTGAATTTATATTTTTTACAGTGACGTGCGGTGAGGTTCGTGGTTGGGGAGGCACTGTCTCTTTCAAAGCCAAATTCGCGAGTATATGAATTGAATGGAGTAGCATAAGTTCACCACTTAAGTGGCTGCTTGCAGAATGACTATTGCTTATGCTTCGTATTCCATATCATAATTTGTTACATACACATAGGTACAGAGGCGATTCTAAATTTGAAAAAAAAGTAAAATACAGGAGGGCCAAACTGAAGTGACTTGTCACCTACTTGTTTAACGGCTTTACTGAAAAGTTGAAACAGTCTTATAACTTATGATGCATACGTTTACAATGCAAACAGTGATCCAACCGAGAATGCAGACCATCAGTACGACCGGCAGCTACAGAAAGCTTCAGTGAAATATGCAAAGTAAAAGAACGACTGCGCATAGTGCTGCAGATGACTAGTGCGTAGCAACACGCACCAATTCACTTCATCCTCCCCCACCTAAAATTAAATCGAACTGGAGGTTAAAGGAACTGGCGAAGGAAGTACAAAACACGATCGATACGAAGCACAAAAAGCGACCGACTCACTACAAGGATACGATGCGGCCACAACAAGCAATCAGAAGTAACGAAGCACATTTGTACGACTATGTTCACCCGTAGACGTATATTAAGGGTCCCCCCCTTTGTTACTAGAAGATGACCGCCCCACACGGACACCATCACCGGGTTCTTCATTCGCCCCCAAACGCACATCCACACTTGGAAGCTTGAATGAACCAACTATGTCAAAACGCCTGCACACAGCGCCGCAGGCAGTGTTGCCAAAGTGCTATTTTTCCGCCAAATTTGGCTATTTTTTTATTTGGTTGGCGGGTAAAATTTTCGTTTGGCGGCTGGCGGACTTTTTGGCTATTTCCGAAATATTTTGGCGGAAAATTTGGCTGATTTTTGTGCAAAATTTAGACCAGTGTTTGCTTCATAAAAAAGATGTAAAAATCGTTACTTGAAGATTTAGATTTTTCATTTCATTTTCTAGGTGCAGCGGATTTCGAGAACTGAAGGAGTTTTTTGCGTGTGAGTGCATCTGAGCAGTATTTGATGTTAGAGTTCGGCTTTAACCAAAATCAGGGGTGTATTGGGTTGGGAACGCATGGGAACGGAGCGGCGTTCCCACACCTCTTTTTTAGCACTGCACCCCTGGAGAATGTTGTGTAAAGTCCTAAGTTGCATAAATGCTGATAAGATTCTTCCAGAGAACATGGTTATAAGCGATCCTATTAGTTTTAACAGCTTTATTTTTGATGTTTATAAGAAACTAAATGGAAGAATGAGATGCTTGTGACCAGTTTCGGTTACAAAATCAAAACAAGTATACTGTAAATGCAATGGTTATCAAACTTTTTCCTTGCAACGCCTTTGGAAAAGTTTGCTGGACCTGCAACGCAATAAGAATTTAAAAGCACATGTAGTAATCAAAGTTTTATTTATTGATGAAATAACAAAAAGAAATATACATCATTGATGCGATGTGTGGGCTTGCTTATTTGTACAAACTTCGTCGAATCTTGGAAGAATTTGTGAAACTACCACCCCCGTTTCCCACTCAAGGTATGTTCGTATGTTCGTGGTTGATATTTGGTTGTGATCACGGCCATGGCAGAAAATCCTGATTCGTATAAATACGACACAGTGACAGGGATAACCACCGGTAGCGCTTTTTTTGCCAAAACTGGTTGTTCGTCATTCAATGAAATTCCAATAATGTGTCTGATTTCTTGAATTGAACTTTGTTTTCATAGACTGATCACAGGTGAGGTCAATATAATTTTTTTTCTTGTTCAGTAAAGGACGATCACGATGGAGTAAGTTGGAAGAAAGAATCGCGAATCCATTCATAGCTTGATAAATTCCCTGGAAAGTACTGAGGAAAATTTTGACTAGAGCTTTTACTAGAGGTTGCAAAAATATACTTCGTAGATTTGAAGGCAGCTTCATGGATATATTTTCAAGCAAATTAGACAAGAAAGTAAAGCACTGAAAATTTCCCGACACTTTTCCTATATCTTCCTTCCACAACGATAGCTTTTTAATGAAGGTCGCAATTTTATCTGATATGTCAAACAAATTATATCTGGCCCTTGCATAGAAAGTTTATTCAATTTAGCAAAGTTATCACACAAGTAAGCAAATTTCAATATATATTCGTTCTGGGTTAAGCAATCAGCATTTCGATTATTTTATAACTGACTACTGTGCTTTCATTTGTCTGATGTAAAGTTAATTAAAATCGTGCAATGCGTTCATTAGTAAAGAATAACTACAGTTACAATCATGAGATGACAATAAGTTACCACTGTCAGCATGGCTGTACCTGAACAAACAATAAGTGTTCGTTGGTGAAGTGATAAAACTGCACTTGTTATTAGTTCAATTAATAAAACTGCACGGAGTTCACTTTTGTGCGACGCCATTGAAAGATTAAGACGATGCACCAGCGCGTCGCGATGCACAGTTTGAGACCATTGCTGTAGATTAATGAGTTGTAAACTACTATTTCTACAGATTGTTTTGTGAAATATTCAATTTTGGATAACGTTCTGCAAGTTATTGGAATTGAGTCATCGCCTTATTGATGCCAGGTCTCCAGCTTAATTTGCTCTAAAACACTCAGATTTTTTTAGTTGCTGCTGGTGCTGATGTTATTGTTGATAAAGAAGTGTGGCGTCAGGTTTCACAGAATGTGAACAGATGTGAACTTGGTGAACTTGGTTGAACTTGGTTCTTGGTTCTATCAAAATGTGAACTTGGTTCTATCAAGGTTTCACATAATGTGAACAGATGAACATGTATTTGAAAAATGCAGAGTAATGCTTAGAAAGCCTGGTGTAAGTTTTGTTGCTGTGAAACCAGAGCACATAGCTCAGATTTAAATAGCCATTATGCTTCTAATAAACACCAGCGTAATGCCGTTCCCCATTAGCCTACCATGCGGCAGCATAGTCACTTGTTAAACTCTGTTTTTCAAAAACGTTCTGACCGCAGTAATCAGTTGTTGTTTCCTTTTGCATTTGTAAATAGTTTTATAAATGATGGAGGTTGTGGATACATGTTATAATCTTTACGTAAGGTGCGATGGTATGTACACCATTTACAGACACTGCCTTTACAAATTAGCTTTGCAAAGATTGCATGGTTCCTAAATGCGCCAGAGACTAATTTTTTACTGTCCACGGAATTGACCAACTGAACTTTTTAGTGGCTTTTAATGTTTTTAGTTAGTTTTCAGACTTGGCTATTTCGGCTATAGGTTTTTGCTAATTTTGGCTACTTTTGGCTATTTTTTTGTGAAATTTGGCTATAAAGAAAATCACGACCAACGAAAACGATACAAATGACATATTGTAAACGTTTCGATAACTCCTGTTATCACCAGCAGTGCATTGCAAATATTGGCTATAAAGCTTTTTGAAATCTGGCAACACTGGCCGCATGTTAACGCCGCGCACTAGTGCGCATTGCACAACAACACGAACCAATTTACTTCACAAACTGACTAAATAATACTGGCTGTACGCCATGTAAAATAAGCAAACATGAATAAATGGAAACAGGAAGCTCAACTAAAAAAATAGTGCAGCGGCTTGTCTGCCATGGGGGGCGGGTGGGGCTGCCGCCCCCCACTCCCCGCCTCGTACGTCACTGGTTTGAACTCTACCCTGGTTTTAACTCTACTATGAAACTAGACGAAATTAATGTTCTGGCTGCCGAATATAACTTTGATGTCATATGCTTAACAGAAACTTGGTTAGATAACTCGATCGACGCAAACTCCATTCGTCTTATTGGTTACTGTGATCCTTTTCGCTTAGATCGCAATCGGTACGGTGGTGGTGTTTTAGCTTATGTTAAAAATAACATTTATTGTGTTCGCCGCTTTGACTTCGAATCACCAGACGTAGAAATATTGTGGCTTGAACTGAAAACTATAAATTCCCGTAGTCTGCACCTTGCGGTATGTTATCTTCCACCGAATACCACCTCCCTCTTCAAGCAAACGTTTATTGAGTCTATATCCACTGTTATTGAGTCGCTTCTAGTTGATCCTTGTTGCTGTATCCTGCTTGTTGGTGATTTTAATGATCATTCTGTTGGGAAACCTGTTCAGCTTCAGACCAACCTTTTTCGTACTTTGTCAGCTTACGGCCTTCAGCAATTAATTGACCTCCTACTCGCGAATGCAAGATTCTTGATTGGGTTCTAACAAATATACCCTTCGCTGTAGTCTCTCATGGTATTTTAGATCCTATCAGCAACTTAGATCAC
>JGI24158J21664_10007662_pt1 | contig 14350 bp, 11 predicted proteins | sample Ectturendosymbi3_FD_21664 | JGI IMG/M metagenome (IMG submission 21664) | reverse complement strand
GTGAATCACGCTCGTATTAAATATTGGTCGCCGGATGCGCAGCTTGCAGCGGTTAAGCAAAGGTTAAAGCATTTGGTCGCTGCGCGCCGTTACAATGCACAGTTCGATAAGCATTTTTGTATAGGCAACGCGGTGTTTGATGCTAGACCAGTGGTTCTTAAACTTTTTTACATATCTTTCCCTTTTATCAAATGAGATTACCAGATTTACCCCCAATACACTGAATGGTGCTGATTTATTACAAATACAAAATTAACCAACTCTTACAGTTTACAGTAGAACAGCTATGTCCAACCCAAATGGCTTACCGTGCCAAAAATTATGTCACTATCTTAACCAGGGCCGCACATTGAATGACATATTAATGCAAGCTACGCATTCAATGGCTTACTTTGATCTTAGCAAACTAAATTTAGCTTAGCTAATGTACTGAAAGCGTTGGAATCCTAACTGCCGTGGTAACAGACGCGATAAAGTGGCACTAAAGACCACCTGCATCAAAAATATCAAATTCAAGGTTATCAAATAAGGACAGGTTGTCAGTATATAGGATGCTTTCACTACAGCGGAAACCTGAACTGGGCCGCACGAAACTTCGACTGGACCACATGCGGCCCTCGGACCCTGGTAGGAAATAACTGGTTTAGAATGATTGATAAAAATTTACATTTGCTGCATTTTATGGTTCAGTTAATTTACCCCCTTGGAAGATGAAATTTACCCCAGGTTTAACAACAACTGCGCTAGACTGTGTGTATTTGTATCATAGTTGGCAAGTATACATTGGCAAGCAATGGACAAAAAGCAGGGTCTACCATAGAGCAATGAGCAAAGGTACATTGGAGCTGGTTTGCTGCACAATGATTTTCATTTGCTTCTGCGTGTCTTTGCTGCCATCCTTCAGTGAGCCATGAAGTAATTCACCGAGGTATTTAACTTTGTCGGAAAATTTCACACACGATTCAGGGAAACAACGGGTTTTGTAGGTTGTTTAAACTTTTCGGGGAAAAAACTGCTCCGAATGCCTTGTTACAAGTAGAAACGATTTCATAGTCACCAGCAGAATCATAAGCACTAATCAGAAGACATTGAAGACAAACCACGCTGGGACCAAACACACATAAATCATCAGCAAACTGCAGGTGATTCACAACCACATTTCCTGCAGTGCATCCTGCTCTGGCTGTGCCCAGCAGGGCCGGAGCACAACAAGGTTTACAACGAATAGATACAGACTCAACACTCCCACTTGTCCGATTGATTGCAGAGAAGCGATCTGAAAGCAAAGAGCATATTTCACTTGCACGGTCTGATTCCCAACTCACCAGCAGTCTTACTATGCACGAAGGTATACATCGCGCTTGATTAGTTTTGCAGACAATATATTGTGGTTAGTTCTGTCAAACGCCTTAGATGCACCCAAACATGCTGAAAACACTTGCATTTGATGAAAAAGTTTATCGCTACGAAATGGCTTTAAACCAGTGGTTCCCAGCCTTTTTTCCATGCCCCACCTGATCACCATTAAAATCCTGATTGCTCCCCCGTGTTATGATATATAAATTTTATGATTAAAACAAAAACAACAAAAACAAAGCTTCAGCGAAGAAGCTTGAAACGTCAATATCTTGGTTTAAACAAGCTTTGGAATCTCGTACGTCGGCCTCAATGCCCTCCTTAATAATCAAACTGCTCCCCTGTGGGGCGTATACATCAGGTTGGGAATCACTGCTTCAGACTATAAAATTTTCGATCTGATACTGTTGACCTACAGTATATTTGTTGTTATGCAAAGTTCGATACTGACTAGGAGCAAGCCATTTCAAACATATATTATATGGATATTGTGTTTCAATACGCGCTCTTCCAATGTCGAAGCTGGCTCACAACCCTTCAATTTGCCGCTAGTTTTACCATAAACCCTGTGTTGTAACATTTCAGTATGCCGCTTGTTTTCAGGATGCTCTTCTGAGTTCCATTAACAGTTGTTGTCCAGCTCATTTTATGTTTGTGTATAACCATATGCAAAAACAAGGTATGATTGTCGGCCTAATTAAACATAACTATTGGCAAAATATTTAAAATCAGGCCGGTGGATGCACTCAGACCCAAAGTGCACTCGTCATAGAGCGAGCCCATTCAATGTGCACCGAGTCCACACAAAGTGCATCGGTAGTGCATCCCGAAGTCTTCAGCGTGGGCACCGAAGGTGCTCAACGTTAGCTTTGTCCCCGTTGGAACACAGGGACCCCCAAATAGCTAAGACAGGTTTTCTCAACCTGTGGGTTGTGGCCCACTAGTAGGCCACGGAAGAATTTGTGACGAGCCACGGCTTTTTATTAGGGAAATTCGTGAAATTGTATAGCTAACAGGCTCAGCCTTCGCACTGATTATAGCGCACGTTGTGTTATTAAATGGTTTTAGTTGTTTTATTTCTGTTTTGTACATGGGCGACAGTTGTTGCATTGGAAAAGTTATACAGTCGGTGGGCCAAGGACCCTCTGTTTGCTTATTAATTGGGCCACATGTTTGAAAAGATTGAGAAACCCTGAGCTACGACCACCGTTTCTAGGGGCTCAATGTATAAATCCTGAGTTGATTAGTTATGATGCTCAATCAACATTGCTNTAACGGTGACATCCGCTTGATGATGACGNCACCCCCTAAGTAAGGGTAGTGCTGTGCAGCTCGTTTCTTTCATGTGAGTTCAAGGAACTGCATGTGCACAAAATTGCTTGCTGGTTTAGTGCAGGACAAACAGTTTTAGAAAGTCAAAAAACTATTGTTTAGCTAAGCCTGGCATTCTTCATTGAAAGCAATTTGTAGGAATTTTTATTTGCATGAACGTACAGTGTTAAATGCAAGTTTTGTTATTCACTGTTTGTGAAGCATAGCAATGAGAAATTACTTTCACATGAAAAGATATTTGCATATTCCGTTATTTCAGCTTTTTCCATCTCTAGTAAGCAATATTTGTGAGATGCTGCAGATTTTTACCATGACCAAAACTGGAGATTTAGACGTTTTAATGTAATTTTAAAGCATTTTCCGGATGATACAATGCTGAAAACATTTGCAAATATGCATGTTTGTCACTATCGTTTGCAGTCAAATAAAACACGCTACATTTCATAGCTGGGTACTTTGTCAAACAGATCAGGTTTATTCTACTTCTGGCTTACAATTATCGGTATTAACCAGTGATTGAATTTCGCTGACAATTCTAACAGTTGTTTTTCAAACGTCGATCGTTTTGTTGTAGATACGAGAACGTCGTCTTAATCTGGGTTGTTTGGAATCAGCTTTTCACGAGATGTTTGGAACATTCTTGTTTAATGATTGTTTTCTTAAGATTTGCGTTTTATTGAGCAGACGACTTGAATCAAAGTTTATCGAGAGAGTCGTTAAGTGTTTTGTTGCAGGACGTCTTGCAGTCATAAAACGTAAGCAGATCAGCTAGGAACAATAACCTTCACAGGCAACTCAAAAAAAGACTTAGCTTGCAAACCACGTCGTAAAGGGTTAAACTGCTTCCACTTTTAAAACTGCATTGCATTTGTGGTCATGAGTGAGTGAAGTGTATACACTTAGACCGGGCGCAGCGTCTGAGGACTCTAACCTGACGTTTCCAGGGAAACAAACTTAACTTCAGGGCTGGGAACCCTAAAACAGGCGTTGTTTCTGAGTGGAGAATACCACTACAAGAGTTAAGAAAAACTGGTGCTCAAAGGGTTGACAAAAAGAGCTTTCCATACCAGCAGGTTTTGCAACTCCACTTACTACTGATTTGTATGTCTTCATTGGATGTTGTTGTAGCCATAATGCTGTATCGCCATGAGCCACCAAAGAGAGAGTACAACCGACGACCCTCGGCATAACAACAAAATAGATTCCCCACTCGACCAATGGCGTAGCCAGGCCAAAACTTTGGGTGCCAGAATGTTTGACTTTAAGCGAGCAACAGTATTTTTGTCTGGGATCTGTGAAATAATGTCTTTTCCGCCATAGTTTTAGCATTTGTAAAGAACCGAAGTTTCTATGATCAACTTGAACAAGTCGTTTAGTGCGCAGTGCGTTTATGTACGAGGATCTCGTTGTTTTACAACAGAATGAATCAAGTGTAGTGTTGCCCTATTATTGCCAGAACCAAGGCTACAAAGCTAAATCGGTGTACCAGAACGACCTTTGTCTGAAAACAGAATTTATCAAAATTTCTGAACAACTGAAGCACAATGTTGGATGTTCGTTTCCTAATTACCGTTATGTTAATATTTCTTGGGAGTTCGGCAATTCGACCCGGTGAGTAAAAGGCTATGTCGAAGTGGACTTTTAATTACTAATGAGTTTTGTTTCATTGGTGCAGGTGCAAAAATGTTGAAAAAATCATAAAACTGCTTACTTCCTGAATTTTTCTTTTTGACATTCGGAAAGTTTCACAGTAAGCAGAAAATTGTTGTTTCTTGGCTGATTTTCTTTTATTCAAGCTAAGATGGAAATTTGTCATTCATTCATTTTCATGGCCACCTTTACTCTTGGGAGGATCGCTAGGCAGCAGCCCTGGGACTCGAAATACCCTGGATTGTCCATGGGACATATTTGTCTATCCCATCACATCACCTAGCAATTTATGCCTGTCCCATCCCACGGTATCCCATTATAATATTAATATGGAATGCAATTCAATTAAAATTATTAAATTTATGAAAGTTNAGGTTTAGACTAAACCCAATAGATACAAGTATATAAAGAAAAAAGGAGAGTAAAAAACCATTAAAAGGTAAAAAGTATAAAAACTAAGGTTAGCTCTGANGTAATGAAGTTGCTATGACATGGCTACTGTCTCATGGGAAATACGAATGTGTGATGTCCCATCCCATGGGAATGACATTCCTATGGACAAGCCTGGAAATACCTCACGATTTTCAGCAATCTCAAATAGTTCTGCTGTCTNCACAACAAGATGGGACTAAGCAATGTTCGGAGATGTGATTAATCCACCTGGTCTTTCGACGACCTCTTGGCCGTTTTCCCGTGGACGTAACCAGCAGGACTTTCCTGGACATTCTTTCCTGGGACATTTTGATCACATGGCCGAAACAACGTATAGCTGGGATCTCTCGATTCGGCGAAGGTGCTTGACATTCAATCTTACAGCTGTGCACTTTGTCGCGAAGTGCCACGCTGTGAACCTTTCGCAAAAATCCAATCTTTGCCGCTTGTAGTTGGGATAGTCTTCTTTCAGTCATTACGTAAGATACATATCCATAGGTGAAGATGGGAACAAAGACCGATTTGAAAACTGACAACTTTGCAATGTTTGAAAGCTCCCGTTTTGTCAACACAGAACGATAGACCTCACGCGGAACTGCGTTTGCTTTACAAATGCTTGAATCGATCTCCTTGTTTTGTTCTTCGGCACGTGTGAATTCCAACCTAAAGTACTTGAACTTCTCCACCTGCTTCAGTGTAATGGTGCTTAATTTAATTTATTTGTTTATGAGCAGACACGAAGTCCATAGTATGAACACACACACTCTGCAGAATGGAGGTTGTTAAAAACAGACAAAACAGAACGTAGTACAAGGCATTTGAGGCATTGAAGCAGACGGAATCACAGGGTTACAGACACATTTTGCAACTGCTTTGCAACTGCACTTACTTGTAACATGCACTGCCTTGGATTTCTGGAGAGACCTAACAGAGGGTAATCTAAAAAGATGGACCCATTTTATTATCGCTATTATTTCATATCAAACCAAGCTTCTGTTTTCCAGGAAAATCATTTTGGAGCTCCAAAGTTTTATTTCCCAGATTCAGTGGTTCAAACAGTAAAACATTCCATGCAGGAGAAGACCAATATTGCAGAGGACTATTTCGCGACGAAATCAGTTGTCCAAACGCAACGACCATTTTTCGGAGCGTCTTTCCAGGCAGAAACACTCCAACCAGACTCACAGTAAAGCGTCTCCTGGACAACTTCAGCGAGACGGAAAGTGTACTGTACGACATTAAAATTCGAACTGGCCGGCCACGCTCAGTCTGGACAGATAATCACATCGTGACTGTGACGTGACAATGTTTGGAGCAGCTCCCAAGGAAATCCACAAAACGTTGTCCCAGCAGACAGATCTTTCAAGACGTTCAGTTATGTGTATGCGCATAAACCACAGGATCTTCGCCTGTTTCCGTATAAGGTACAGATTTTGCAACTTCATAACGATCCAAATACGGCTGAGAGACGTGCTTTTGAGCAAACCATCAGTCAACGAATCGAAGACCATCCTGATTTCAGTGATAAAGCAAATTTCTAAATTTGCATTCGCGTGAAAAAACAGAAAATGCGCTTTCAGGCTCAGGCTCAGCCTTATGAGCATCATTATCACCCATTTGGTGTGGAGAAAATGACTGCGTGGTGTGCAATAATGGTTCGAAGATGATGATGGACGTCCGGTAACTGTGGACATAGAGCTATACACTGAACTAATAAGAAGAAAATTCATCCCATTTCTGAGGCAGAACCGAGGAGTGGTAATGGAAACTGTGATTTATCAGCCGGACAGAGCAACGCCGCATTACTCCAATGCTTCATTCGTATACCTCCATCGTTACCTCCCTGCAGACCGGCTCATCTCCCGTCTTATGGACCACCCTTGACCTGCACATTCTCCAGACCTATCCACTTTGGACTATTGTCTGTGAGAGTACCTGAAAGACAGGGTCTGTGCTAACTATCCCAAGCTATTGATGCGCTCAAGAATAATATTCGAACGGAGTTTAGGAGAATTCCCCATGAGATATTGGTCAGGATCATTGCAATCTCCAATGTGCGAGTAGCCAAAGTGATTCAACCGCAAGCAGTTTTGATCGAGCATATTATGAGCTGTTATGCTGTGCTCACAAAATCGTGGTGTATGTAAGAGGAAAAAACTTACACCACACAAAACTTACAAGTTGGTAATGCGGGCCTATGACAAAATTTACAAAATATTCATTTCAATACAAAATGCAACTTTATCAAAAATGGACATATCATTTTGGACCAGCCTGTTCCTCGAGTCTTTTTAGGGTTAAATTTAGAGGTCGACTGATATGGCTTTTTGGGGGCCGATACCGATATATCGACCACTCATCGACCGGCAACTGATACCGATAACCGATGTTTCTAAAATTTTTGAATCTTGTTTTCTGCTTCATTATCAAAAATATAATGTGTTCTATGCCTTACCTTTTATTCGAAAACTTCAAAAATCAGGATTTATGAGCTAAAAGTTCAATATTTTTCTATGATTTTTACTCAATCTGATTTAATCTGATGCTTTTGTAATTGGCTGCGACGGCCGACGCGTGCTCCATGATTTATCTTGTCTGCTTGTTTATGAAAATGCACCTGCTAGCGTTACTGCAAGATAACTGTCTTGTCTTGGTTCATTGTTCTTTCTGGCGCAAGTTGTCTGCATGCGTGAGGAATATAACAGCGTTTTGTCAACACCTACTGAGGCCGATAAAATCGGCCGTTTTGGGCGACACTAATATATCGGTAAAACCCAAATATCGGCCCGATGATACCGGCCAGACCGATATATCGGTGTATATCTAGTTAAATTTCATTCCGCCTTGGTCGCACGCAGCTTAAAACCGATCAAGTACATGCTGAAGGTCCTATTCGGAAGATGCAAGTAGTGCCACATCGTTATCAAAGACCCAAACGGTTGATCCTGCAACTTGCAACAGTAATACCTACGTCGACTCGGCTCTGACTGTGTACCTANTTCACATAGACTNTGAAAAGGAATGGTGACATCACACACCTTTGTCGGAGTTTAAAAGCCTCGGTGAACAATTGTGATGCAACTCCTCCGACACGGACGCAAACGTCTGAGCTGGAATACAATGACTTGGCGGCCGGTAACAAGCGGTCGTCAGCGCAGTACTTGCATCACTCCCCAAAGCTTTTCTCAAAGAACCGGGTCTTTTCGCAAGGATTGCCTATTGTAAACCTGCCTTTGTGCCTTCTTGAGGTCAACAAAACATGTGTGGACATCTTTGGCATACTCCATAGATTTCTCGAAAATTTGCTGGACAGTAACAATTGGTGTACCGTGCTACGGCCGGGATGATGAAAGCACTGGGTATCCTCCAGCTCTGGTTCAATTGTTTTGCAGTATCTTTTTTCAGGGAATTGTCATACGCATTTCCAGGGGTCTAAGCACACACCCCAGTATTTGGTGCATTCTCTCCTGTCTCCCTTCTTGTTCATGGTGATAATCACCACCGTTTGTCAATTTTTCAGTGCTCTTCCAGAACACTAGGCCACTTGGCACACCAATGAGCAAGCCATAGAAATCCTGGATTCATGGCTTTTAGCATTTCAGGTCTGATTTTGTCGCAGCTTGCAGTTATTCTAGCTTTCAGTATTTTGACAGGTAGGAAGACTTCGGCTGTATGAAGGGGTTACTTCTGTGCCATTATTCACCATACCGAGTGGTTTCCGCCCGCATTCCCGAGCAGCAGGTGAAAATACAGCTGCTTTGAAAAGCTGCCACTCCACCTCCGCGTCCGCTATGCATTCCTGGAATTCTCGGATAAAGAACATAACGGTGTTTCGCACATCTGTGTTCGCCAGAGCCTCCCATTTCATTCGGTAGGGTCTCCTGGCCCTATATGCGATTGATAAGCCCTGTTGTTTTTCAAGACGTACGTTGCACTCCTTGTGGCACGAACGTCCAACACTGAACTGAACAATTCAGTTGAAACTATGCAAAAATCAATGGGCGACCGTTGATCAAAAGAATCTGTGCACCAGCCACCAGGTGTGCTTTGTGTTGGAAGAAAGTATTCATGATGCACACAGTGCGTTGTTACAGCACAGTTGCAGCAGGAGTCTTCCGTTATCATTGACGTCCGCATTACCATGTCGGCCGATCACACCCATCCATACCCCGGCACCAGCTCATTGCCGCAGGGGCGCATTCGAGGGCAGTGCCACCCAAATGTTTTGTGCCCAGAAATATGTGTTTTGAAAATGTAATAAAAACAAAAATCTTGCCCTCATACAAATATATTTTGTCCTCCCAAACCTTGAAATCTGACTGCGGGGCTGCATCGGCATTGTTGCCAACGCATGCATTGAAGTCTCCCGGAGAGATCGTTAATTCATTGGTTTTAACCCTTCCCAGGGCATCGCTGATTTCCTCCCAGAATGGAATGGAAATTTTAAAATTATTTTTTATGCGCTAACACAACTTTTAAACAAACTTGTAGCAGCGTTTCTGTGCATCAGCATCAGGACAGCTTGTTACAATTACTGTAAATATGAACAGTTTATTTGAAAGAGTGGTTAATGGTATGGCAAGTGCTTGCTGCTAAAGACTCGAACAAAAAATTCTCAAAATTCTTCGAATTGTTCAGCGTCAGCTTCAGCGCTGAGGAACAACATCAGCCACCATGTATTGACCAATTGCAATTCATACGCGATATGCAGCTTTAAGAATAACTGGAAACAGCTTGAGCTTATTGCCTGTTTTTCTGGATGCGTAGACGCTTTTGCTGAATAGGTTAAAGGTCTTGTCAAGAATGTAGGTTTTCACAGCATTTGCATCTACAGTGGTTTCAATCCTTACTTGTTTTTGAACAACTGAATGACATTTTTTCTCTTTCAAGGCTAACCAGTTTTTCAGACCTCAGCACCGTAAAAACTTCCCATGTTAGCATCAAATGCCTGCAGATGTCGAAAAGCCGGAGGTTTTTCAATTTTTTGTACTTGGGGAAAACGTTAGAAATCTGTTCTTATTTACTTGTCCTAATTTTTAGAGAAAAATCGAATGGCGTATTAATTATTTTGAAATATGTCTCTAGAAGCCGATGAATAGGCTTTACGTTTCGGTCTCTTAAGACCCGAGGTGACCTGATGTGTATTCGGCCGGATAGTTTGTGACCCGGTATCGGAAAATCTTTTTGTTGCATATACGACATTGGAATGTTGATTTTCAGAATGTCTGAGTTAACACGAAACAGATCGGTAACGCGCATAACGTTTGCTTTGATCAAATGAAAACCATCCCCCAAAAGAACAGCAGTACGGAGATATTGCATGTAAAATTAACATAACTTGTGCGTTTCGCTGCGCACATAATATTTTGTAGTGGAACCGAGTAAAATTCGATCCAGGGAAGTCAAACATAGTCAAGGCCGGACCTTACAAACTCACGTGTCCCAGAAAAACATAATCTAATTTTGGGTCCCGGTGGATACTTGACGGGTTACGAGCAGTCAAGGCTACCTGAGCAAGGTTTTCGCATACCGAAAAGTTATACAAAATTATTCGGACGTGAAGCCAAACTTTAACACGTAATTTATTCGTGTTTGCCACACTAACTACTACGCACGAAAGCTACAGCTGTAGGGCACTGCTTAGTCAAAATCGCAGTCATGGTTTTTATGCAGAAACCAAAGAATTGCACAGGAGACAAAGAACAGTGGCCAATACTTCAACGGCGGAACGCGTTAACTCCACTTGCGCAGTGGGCGATTTCACGTGTTCCACCGGCGCCTGCGTAAGCCAGCAAGTTGTCTGCAACCATTACAACGACTGCGGAGATGGCAGCGACGAGGTTGCGTGCAGTCGCACAACTCAAAAGTGCTGGGCGTGGCAAACGTCCTGTTCCGAGGATGGAAATTGTCAATCTGACTATTTCCAGGTATGTGTCAGTCGAACACCGACGTATAGGTGTTTGTTGGAGTAACTCCGCTTGGGCGCTTTCGAAAGCTAAACACTAATGGGCAGCAAGATGCTGAGAGATGACTGATGGCGTTGCTGAAACTGAAAAGGAGTGGTTACTGAGAAATTCGAGGCTGAATAAGTTAGAGTGGCACGTCAAACTCGCTCCTCGCGAAACAAGCCCCACAAAAAAGTTTAGGTTTTCCATTAAAAGCATGCAACCATGGATTTTGGTTCAAAACAAAAGCAATTGCTGTTTTTCGAAAACAGCACATTTCTGAACCGAGTAATCTCTATTGCTGTGCAGTACACGTTCTAGCTTCGGAATCTACGGAGATGTGGAGACCCAGCAGATATCTTCTTTGCGCAGTATATCTTGAGTGAGTGTCTCAAACATCCATAGGTGTATGGGAGTACATATTTTTGGGGATACAAAAATTTTTGCCCAAATTTGGTCTTGTATTTCCCAAGTAACATGTAAACAGCAAGTCTTAATGTTAAGACTAAAACGTACCATTGTAAACAAATCAAGGTGTCTGCATGCCTAATGACCAATTACCGGGGTTCAAGGCCGTACGCCCTCAGCTAGCAATCAATATTCTGCATAGCCACATGTGAACAATGATAATTTTCATTGTGTTGAAAAATGTTAGTTAATTACAATAAAATCGCTCAAAAAATTGCTGTTCATGCCACCACGTGTGGAAGGTGTTCAGCAACTGCATTTTCAAGTTTTTATATACGTTCTAAATTATTTATTCTTCCAACACGATCATCCTAATAGCTAAGAACTGTTTTCTCTAGCATAGATGTGTGCATTTGTGTTAGCCACAATCGCATTCAATCTGGAAAAGGAGTAAAATATCAGGTTACGATCTAAAATATCACATTGCTGCCAATAGGTCAAGTCTCAAGTAAGGAGAGAGAAAGGAGGCAATNTAATACATAGCATATAGCTTAACCTTCCACATTAGGCAATCGTAACTGCAATGTGTTGTTNTTAAAATACTACAACTTACTTAACCGTTTACAGCAGGGGTCATCAACGTGGTGCCCGCGGGCGCCAGATAGCCCGCAAGGGCCAAGTAGGTCGCCCGAGAGCATATGCGTAGCCAGGGGGGGGGCATTCTCGTCAAATTTCTAGCATTTTTTGTCGTTTTGTGCTTTGAGAGGTGTTGTCCCAAACAAAACAATGCAGCTCGCTGAAAGTCAAAATATTTGGTCCCCAAAAATTTCGGGCTGGTTATGCTACCGCCCGCGAGCTTGTTCTAAAAATAAGATTAGCGTGAACAGTGTTTCAACATTGCGGAATATCTTAATTGTTAATACTGAAATAATTTAAAGATAAATTGAGCAACATTTTCATTTCAGAAGTGTGTATGAAACTAGTAGCTCTGCATTAATCTGAACCCAAGAAGTAGCTCTCAGCTTGAAAAAAGTTGGTGATCCCTGGTTTACAGCTTCTAAAGTCACATTATGAAAACCAAAAGTCCACTTCAGTGTAGACAGTTGAATGAGCACTGAACACAGCATGCTAAGAAAAAATAGCAATGTGGGACTGATACAGGCAAATACTGCAGCCTATATGATCAACTACCAGGGAATGTGTACAAATGCACATTTCCAATGACAAATGGCTTATAACCTCAATAAGAACATTTTATAAAAATAGAAGTGCTTTACTGGACTCTATTATCATTAGTTAATTATGCAGTACAATAAATAGTACAGTTGCCACTGTTCATGAAAACTTCACTTCACAGCATTAAACTGAAACGTTAAAATTTGGCTGGTTGCAACATAGAAAATTCATTACATGAAACAAACGGAAAATATGAAAACCTAAAGAGTATGAAATCACAGCTACATTACAACCACACAACACATTAGCCCACAGCTGCAGCTACACAGTTTCTAATTCTACCCAAATTTGAATGAGATTGTTTCAGTTGTCTCAAATTTCATTTGAGCTGTTGTAATTTGCCCATATATTTATATGCAAATCTGAATGAAACTCTTCCAATTTGCCCAGATGGTTCCAATTGTGCCCAAGTTTGAATGAATCTGTTTCAATTACTAAATATGATTGAGGCTATAGGGAATTTCCCAAATGTTTCTAATTTTATGCAAATTTCAATGAAGTACCTGTATATTACTCTAATTTGAATGAAGCTATTTAAAATTCACAAAAAGTGAACAAAGCTATTTGAAGTTCCCCAAAAATGAATAAAGCTGTTCGAAGTTACCCAAAATTGAATGAAGTTGTTCCACTTGGCCCAAATGTGAATGAAGATATCAGATATTGCTATGCGACCAGAGTTGATTTAATCTGTTGGAATTTAGCCAAAGTTTTTCAATTTATGGAAACATTTTTAACTTCACCCAAATTTGAATGAAGTTGTCCTAATTTTCACAAATTTCATTGAGATTGTTAAAATTTACCCAAATGATTCTATTTTTATCTACATTTGAATGAAGCTTTTATAGTTAACCCAGATATTTCTAAATGTACTAAAATCTCAAAGGAGCTATTCCATATATCCCAGCTTTGAACAAGATTTTTGAAGTTGCGCACAATTGAATGAAGCTGTTGCAAATTGCCAAGTTTGATTTGACTGATGGAATTCACGCAAATATTTCGAATTTATCTAGACGTTTTTATTTTCACCCAAACTTGAATGAAGCTTTTCCTATTTGCCCAGATTTAATTGAAGCTGTTGGACCGTAACGAAGTGCTCCTAATTTACTCAAATCTTTCTAATTTTACCCGAAACTTGGATAAATTTTTTGGTTGGCCTCAATTTGATGAAGGCTGTTGGAATTACCACATGATTCCAGTTCACTCAAGGGCAGTGTCTATTTTGCCATCAAGGGCAAAAAAGAACGGCAAAATAGTCCTAGATTATTTTGCCGTTGATTTGGCCATTATTTTGCCTTAGTTGGGAAAAAAGACACTACCTTACTTCTATATGAATGTAGCTGCACACTTTGCCCAAATATTGAAAATTTTTGCCCGAATAATGGCCAATTTTTCAGCGTAGGGGATGCGGTCGCATCCCCTGCATCCCCATGCCATACGTTTATGCAAGCATCGTTTCTTACAAAGTACCTTATCATCATCTCCATAGAAGATTTTTAGTGAAATTTGTGTCAGAATTTTCAGACTTGCCAAAGAAATCAAAACGCTTATGTATAAATGTTGTCTATTAAATTTTCAAGTATTTTTCGCAAATATTTAAGCGGTTACAACACCTGTCACATGTAAATTTTTTCTGGAACTTCAATTCAAACGTTTTGGTCTACGACTTGACAGCGCTTGATTATAACTTTTTGGACAAAGAGTAATACTTTGATCGGTTGGTTTTGAAACGCTGTGTTTTGTGTCATCCGCCTGTGTTAAGATTGTTGTTTGCGAAGACGTTTTGCGCGCATATAATGCGCTGTTGAATGTATTTCCGTAGTTGCCTTCGTTTTGAATGCACGAATTACGATAAACAAAACTTAGCGAAATGTTAGACTCCCAATAAAAAATGTTGCGATGAAAACTATTTCAACATTTTTTTGCAAAAGAGTAAAAAAAGTGCTGATAATCGCAAAAAGCAGATTTCTGGCCAACAAGAAAACTCGGGTTTG
>JGI24158J21664_10007661_pt1 | contig 14350 bp, 7 predicted proteins | sample Ectturendosymbi3_FD_21664 | JGI IMG/M metagenome (IMG submission 21664) | reverse complement strand
ATAACTTTTACAAACGATGACGTCATGAATTACGTCATAGGGGCCCACCGGTAAAAATTGCCCCGGGCCCCCCTACCCTTTAATCCGGCTCTGATCAGGGCATCTGACTAGAAAACCGTATGGTTATTTCAGATGTCCTGGGAACAAAGTAAATAGTGTTCTAATGTGGTTTGTTTTTTACGTCATGATTTGATGTTTGTTTATGGTTGTTCCTAAATAAACTGATACTGATATTACGCAAATCTGAGTAAAGCAGATGCAAAATCTACCAGATATGAGTAGAGACGTAAGCTAAAGTGTTCTACGTGGCTTGGCCTTGCATTCACTAGATTCAGATACCTGACCGACTTTCAGGAAACCAATAAGTCTAATAGTTGTTTCGTCAAAATATCAAATATTCTTCAAGTGAAATACTGCTGTTTGGCCGACCAGTAATTAATAGCGTCTACAAACAAAGTTTTCTCGCTAAAAACGACTAAGTGGCACGCAAATGTCGCACATACGGCTAAACACATGAACGTGGTGGGGGGCCCTGGGCCCCCCTAAATCCGGCGCTGACGCCACCAATACCACGCTGTTGCGTTCATCTTGACTCGCTCGGTTAATCCGGTTTTCGGGTCTAAATCGGGCTTCAAAAATAAATGTCGGGATCGGACCGGATTCGGGCTTGTGATTTCTGGTCGGGTTCCGGCTTCAAAATGAGGCCCGTTTGCAACTCTGTGCTATTGTTAAAAGTTTAAGCGGATGTGCCTCATATCCGTTTTTCTTGTCTCGAGTTGAGCATGCTGCGAGTGGTCGCCATTTGATGAAGAGTCAGTAGCAACTTGGAAATTGAAAGAGTATATGTGGCTTGGTTTTATGACAACTCACAAATTAGTCCTCCAATGAACATATCCAAGCAATGAGCTCCGAATCAAACATTCTACACAAAGCGTTAAAAACTAGTTACTGTAATTAATCCATCATCTTGTTAACAACTCTGCGGTGGATGACTGCTGACGTCGAAGGCTACAGCTGATAACAATGTCCTGACGTTCGACTATACACTTCGTTCAGCTAAAATTATCTTAGCGTAGGATGTAGAACTTCGATGGTACGATTTGAAATGTACTTTTGCTTCTAATTGCGATGTTCTGTCAGTAGAACTGCCGACCTTTTCAAAGATCCACTGTTCTTGTCTCGATTTTTACTGAGTAACTTTCCTGATCATGTTGATACGACGAAGCCGACTCCATGCCTCGCGATCAATCCACGGATGGCGATTAAAAACGTCACAACAAGTTTGCGCAATGAAACGTGTAATTTTGCAAATGAACATGTCGCACATTCTTTAGGAAAAAAAAACGATTTAACGGCGATTCGTAAAAAGGTACAAAAGTTTTTCTGTTCAATAAAACCACCAACCAACATGGACAACATCTGCACAAATGATATCAGTTTGCTGTGGGTTGCATTTTCATCAGGTGACTTTTAAACTCTACCCTGCAAGAAAGTTAGCGCAAGGGGGATTACCCATCTACAGGTCAACGGCAGAACGGCCTATGGGGCTTTTCATAAAACCTTGGAACGTTTCGCTTTTGGATCGAAAATGCTTTATTGTAAACAGAAAATTACTGCAAATAATCAGCTTCTCAGTGTGTATATTTGGGTCAATTTCTTACAACTCACTGTCTCGATGTCATGGTAACTGAAACTTTAGCTTTTCAGCCATTTGTACCGTTCTTCAAGATGTCACCTTTCAGTGCATTTTCCACCCTTTCGGACTCGATTTTAACACCCTATTCCTTTTGCTGCGTACGCAACAGACAGGCTAACCTGCTTGTCAATGGCTTAAGAAATCTAGTCCGTCCGCTAAGGATGGAAAACATAGGATTATTCTGAATGGCGAGTCCGTTCAACAGCTGGTAGGACAACAGTAGCGCGTCGAAAAAGTGAAGATTTCGAACTCATAACAGAAGTCTAGCAATGGCCTGGCCCCAAGAAGTTTCGAAGAACGTTGACTTGGGGGCCGCCAGCGTCACGTTAATGACGTCGACTCGAAGTGATTCGGCGAAGAACAGTGCGAAGATCATGCCCCGAAATTTGAAGACGAAATGATCAGTCCACGCCAGCGTCCAAGCATCTCCAACCACTCGCTGCGTGGAACGCAGCCCTTGTCCAACACACGATTTCCTTCGAGCGAAGCGTTAAAATCACGCACTGCGCTCTTCTAAACCCGCTTCTGTCAGTGTTTGGTTCCGTGAAAAGTTGTGGCTGCTCGACTCATGGGGAACGCGAGACGCAGCATCGAATGACAATGAACCCGAAATTGAGCTTCTAATCAAAAAGCACTGATTCGTTCATTTTCGTTTCTTTTTCTTCTTAGGCGCATGAGCAACTGTCAAACAAAGCATCTGCATTAATTCGCTGCACGACACCAGTGCTGAGTGACTGTGATCTTCCAGGTACAAAGCGTCATCATGCATTCCGCATCACCAAATCAAAATTATATTATTGTTATCCAGTAGTGTAGCCAGCCCAAAATTTTGGGGGGGCAAATATTTTGTCTTCAAGCGAGCAACAGTATTTTGTTTGCGACAACGCCTCTCATGACACCAAATGACAGGATAAGCTAGAAATTTGGGGGACATGGACCCCTTGCCCCCCTGGCTACGCCTATGCTGTTGTCGTGTGTCATGAGGTCTGACGTAACAATGAAGTGATCGAACTCGCTTACGAATCCAAAAAACGTCCGTGGACATCAAAGGCATCCCGCACCTGCTTTTGATCGCTCATCGATCAGCGCTTTCCTCCTCTCTTGGAGTTCGGGCGACATTTCCGCAATCACGGTGTCGATGTAATTATCCAGGACGAGCGAGCGGTTGCGTGACGTCACTTCCGTTCGACAAACCGGACATATCGACTGCCTGCTCAGCCATGCCTCGATGCAGAACTGCAAAATAATGTGTAAAGACCGGGGATTTTTTATCTGGAAAAGATAAATGACAGACGTTTTCACGCTGTTTCGGACAAATGACCGAAATGTCTCGGTGAAAAGAAAAACCAATGTAAGGACAGAATATTTCGACGGTTCAGCAGAAAAATATTAAACGATTCGCTTAAGAAAGGCCGCATATGCATGCCTTCCTGTNCATAGGGTCCAGGTGCGACCTTGNAGTGCAATGATCTCGCCACGTGAGCACGGATACCACTTCCAACGAAGAGGATGCGAATGAATTGGCGAAGGCAAGTGTGAAATTAATATTTCAAGCGGCAGCCACATTTTCTACCTAACCTTTCAGTAAGGTATTCCTGTAAAGGTTAACTGAAGTAGCCAGTAACGGTTGGCACAGCAGTTTTAAGTTGGTTAATCTGTTTATACCCAATGTAATGCTGTATTCTGGCAAATGCCTCTGACGTGATCATTCTCGCAGATCATTGCACAAGCTAGCGTAGGATCCACAGCATGACGCAGTAAAAAATTCTTAGAACAAAACGTCTTAACAGCAGTTCCGCAAAGGTCTTACCTCTTCCCGCTGCCATCACATTTACGGAAAAAAAACACTGTCTTCATCACAAAGACACGTTTGCCAAACTAATGCTAATGTTTGAAGTATATTTATATATTTTCCAGTTTTAAGGAAGAGGGCCACGTTGCCTTCAGCTTGAAGCATAAACGGTGCGACGTAAAAGCGGAAACTGACGTGTTACGCAGCTTACAAATGTCCGTTTGCTTTCTTAAGCACTCTCTTGCTATAGGTAGCACCGCAAAGTCTCAGGAATTTAACATTCTTAATTCCGAGGTGAGCACCCAATGGTCACATGCTGTCATGAATGTACTTATTTAATTGTCTAATCAATTTGGTGCGTAAAGTGCTGTTCGGTATCGCGCTTGGGGGGTCACGCTCATGCATGGACTCCAATTATATCAGTTTCAGACCATTGCGAGTCAGTACCGAGTAGCACGAATTAGAGTGAACAGTTCGGTGTTGAGTTGGTCCATTTCACTACTTTTGTTTGTTTTTTTAGCTATGTCGACTTTTCTGTTCAGTCAATAAAGACATGAACTCTCGTAACAGAGATGCCATGCAAGACGCACAGACAACAATGAACGACTGAATACTTACCTGACAAAACGTATGACTGCAGTTGAGGGTGGTCGACTTAATGAACGGCTCGCTGCACACGATACACTGCAGTTCCTCTTCGATCCTCCCCACAACCTTCTGCTTCGCGCGCTTCTCGGCCTCGGCGCGCGCCAATACCGCCGCCTCCTGCGTTGTGCAAACCGAAGAACTAACTTCGCGTCCCTCTGCCCCTGTCAGGGTAATTCTTTAACGACAAACCCACAGTTGGGAATTATCAGAGACGCATACACTTGACTCAGTCGTTCCCATCGGTTGGTGCGCGTACCACATGGTGACAAGCGATAGCCATCCAGTTCGTACGCAGCTCCTTTATATTATTTGGAACCTAATCTCATTGGTTCACAGTCACTTCAGCAAAATTAGGAGAGGTATTATGACATCACAGTATTTATCGGTTGAACTTCCATGGTTAGTCAGCGAACTGAATTTTAACCGAACAAAGTCATTTTTTCACTTTTTAGCGAGCAAGTTCGTGCGCGGCGACCAGGGAATAATATTATTGTATGCGTTTCGATGACGTCACCGTGTTCACTCGAACGTAGTACGACATTTTGTAAAATTGGCAAATTGTGGATATAATATATGTTGGGGGCCATTGCCCAAGTACCCCTTGGCTACGCCCATGGTGTTATGGCAGTTGCATAGTACTGTGCTAGTACTTGACAATGATTACTAGGTATTTGTTTCTTTACTAAGTGCACAAAACTTTAGCATTAACACTTGAAGGGTTGTTTGTCAAAGTAGAAAAAAGAAACACAACATTTCAGTTATTCTTTAAAAAATAACAATACATTAAAAGTAGAATTTATGAACATATCTCTGAGATTCAAATAATTGGCAGTTACATAATGCAATTCCAACTAATAATCCTGTATCTCAGAGATTCTATTAACTGGCATGGCTGCGCACTACAATGACCCAAAGCACGCCTAAATCATACCGTTGTTTGTCATGTACATCGGGATAGTATTTAAATTTTGCCAAACACACGGCACTTTGCATCATTGGACCTCACAGTTCGTTGGCAGTATCTTGGCAGCGAAATTTGTACAGCTACATTATTTTTTATCACAAAATATTGTTGGGACAAAAGATATTGTGTCCCCCGTTGTCCAAAGTTGGGGGGACATGTACCCCCTGAAACTCGGTCCCTGGCGGCGACAGTATGGGACCTGCAGGTGATACGCGGTTATAAAAAAGGATCGTTAACTGTTCTTTTCGGGAATAGCCATCGAAGCATGCGCTCGCGTCTGGGGGAGAGGGGTCGCTGGCTGTGGTCCGGCATTCCTAAAATAATTCAATCCGCATTAGCAAAGCTGTTTTGAGACTTTGGAGCAGAACAGCTCGACTACCCAAATTTGGCAATGTATCAAGCTCTGCAGTTTACTGCGTCAAATTATGAGAAAGCGCTTGATGGAAACACTTCCCAAACCCACAAACTTCTTAGATGTTTCAAAATGACCCATAAGCATTAATGGAATCGTTCAGTTGAACCACGAGATGATACGGGGATTGAAAATTTATAAAAATAAAAACCGTTAATGTAATGTGTTGCAAGGAAAAATGTCAGAATGCGATTTCTCTCTTCTCTTCGGTTTGCAACACTGCGCTGACGTGGCCTGCCAGGCAAAATTTTACCTCCTCCCGCTGACGAGCGAGTGCTTTTTCTTTTAAGAGCTCTTCCTTCAATAGCTCTTCTTTCCTCCTTAGCATTTCTTCTTTTCGCCGGAGTTCGGCGCGTTCTGCCTGCAGACGCAAATCAACATGTCCCATCGTGCAGACCAGCTTGAAAAAAAAATGCGGAGTGCGGAGTTCAAAAAGCTAACGTTACGACGTTTTTTTTACCTCCGAGTACAAAGAGATAAGTTTGTAGCATGTAAGTATGCTGCAGAAAGGAAATAATACTTTCTTTTGCCAACAACAAGCGCGTTTCGTGAAGGAGCCATTTTCCTAACAATCCCGTACAAAAGTAGAATTCTACCTTGCTGAGCGTACGACATCTCATTATTAAATTAACCGATTTTATCAGCCTGAAGTCAGGAAATGTTCCAGCTTATGTGCATTTCGACGAATAATTTAAAGGACTACTTTATGTCGACCAAACTTTTCTCGGGTCTTCGATAAAACAACATTCTTTTTAAAAATTGCAGTTTTTTATTAACTCACCTCTTCCTTTCGTTTCATTTCACGTAATTTTTCTGACAGTTCTGCTTCTTTTCTTTGAAGCTCGTCTTTTTCTTTCTGTATCGCAAACGACATGTGTAAGAAATTGCGACATCGCAATTAACTGAAAAATTTTGAAGTCGCCAAGAACCGAAACTCAAGCGGGTTAACATTCCCGTTAATTAATTCTAGCAGCTATTTTGGGAAGAACATGAAATCGAAAAGTTTTTTTTATTGATGCTACACGCTAGACGTCTCAGGAGGCATTGCAGTACTGTGTATGGAAGATAAATCCAGATCGACAACAGAAGAGCGTGAACCAATTACATGACCACAAGCTTGAATTGGTCAATTCCAGAGAGGAAGTCCCGAGTTACAAGTGTTTAGAATTTTCCAAAAATATCTATTGTTGGCTATAAATTGCCACACTAACGTTAAATAGCCAATCAAGGGTTCTGAAGATGAGGATTTTCGCTTAGTTTATTTTAAAAGAAAAACAAGTAAATTGCCACTGGAAAATTTTTCTCAAGTCCTGATGATGTCACCGTTACCACCCCGTGACGTCACGCTGCCCAACAAGATTTTCACATTGAAAAATTCTTAATTTTTTAAAATCGAAACTAGACTTTCCGCATCTTCAGATGGTTCGATTAGCTCTCTAGCTCCGTCGGTTGGCCAGTTGTGGCCGAACATGTCCGAGCCAAGACTGTGGCTCGCGCTGGCGTTACAGGGTGTTAAAGAACCTCCAACATTAAATGCTGCGTTTATAATTCAGACGTTCTCTGTTTCTCAAATCATTCCACAGCTTTCCGCACAACAGCCAATGACTCTCGTAAAAGAGAGAAATGGCTCCGCGCGCCCAACCAATCACACAAGGCGGGACGAAAAGACGTACGTTTTTCGCTGACAGTTTAACTTACAGATGAAGTGCTTTCCAGTAACTTTGACTTATATCCAGCAAGTTCTGCTTTGAGGGCCCCAACCTGGTCTCGGAAAACATCTTCCAGCAGTTGCTTCTCCTGCAACAGCAGAAATGAGTACCCGCGTCTGCTAAAGCGATTTGGTGTTCAGATCTTAAAAAGTACCAAAACATTCAGCGTTTTTCTGGTCAGCTAAATGGTGGACATCCTACCTTGCTGGCTTCTTGCCTCTGAACCAGAAGCCTCCGCTCCAACGCAGCCAGTTTCGCATCAGCCGATTCTAGTTTTTGATTTTCGATCGATGTAAACTCCGCCTACAATGCAAGCGCGAACGACTGCACAAGACGTTGGAGCAAAACCGGTGTCGCTGTCTGCGCGTCAGCTGGAAATCTACCCGCGCAGAATGTTTATAAACCGTTCGTACAATTCAGCACGCTTATCGCTCAGGTTTGTTCATCTAAAGTTTGCTGGACACGTTGGCAGACATTTCATAGCGCTAAAAAGCTACAATTTTAACTGGAACTTTAATGATATATATACAGAAACAACACAGCTACTTCTCTCACCATGGTGTTTTCAGACCAAGTTTCCTACAGCACCACTATACAAAGCACGCAATTTGCTTTTCTAATACACGCCTACCTGAACGCTGTTCGCCATGACTTCAGATGGAACAGAAATTGTATCGGAAACACTGAAACATACAAATGACGTGATACTACCGGGAATCCACTGTGGCACGGGTACAAACGTGAGACATACCGGTAAACATCAGATTGTTTTCTAACGATTTCAGTGGACAAAAAAACATTCACTACTCTTGAAAAGCATCACATCACTTCGTCCTGCATCGTGTGTAGCACCAGAAAGTATCTCAACGATACAGAAAAATGTGGTTTGGGGAATGAAAAAGCTGTTGAACAGCAAAATTCAACAGAAAAAATGTGACGCAGGTGTACAAAACTGACTAATGTACAAGTGCTAACAGGCTACACTCTTTTCAGTCGTAAAATATGTTCCGTGTGAAGTGAATAAATATTCGAGATAAAAAGAAGTCATCTCCAACTTTCACTTTACCTCGATTAAACGTTCTATCTATATTGCACATGCATTGAACTTCCAGTGCAATGAAACACACATTGTTTACATTACAATTAAAAATACTCATATTTTCAACATAACCGCGAGTAAGAAATTAAAAGTTCATTGCATTTTCCACATCTTGTCACACCAAACAGAAACCGGCCCTTCTGTGCTCAGAGCTTACGCAAGATTCACAACACTATCACAACTACCACGTGTCACTGTGTTAAAATATAAAGTTTGTGTGCCGATGCAGTTTAAGTCATTTGATACTGTTTTTAGGTCATAGACCGAATTTTTTTTAAATTACCGAAAAAAATTAAGCCAATTCGGTCATAGTGTCCGAAAAGGTAGGCTAGTGAGTGCTGTTTCGGCGAGTTTCAATACTATTACGGGACAAATGACCGAAATGTCTCAGCAAAAAAAAACAGGTTTGACAGCAACAACCTTTCTGTAGATACTCATATTCTTTTGTGCACAGTGAGTAGTCACGTTCAAAAGACGCAAGTATGGCGACCACTGATAGCTCAATGGTAAAGTATCTGCTTCCCAATTGGAATATAGGGTGTTCAACCCACGGCCGCCGAGCTAATTGCCGTAGCGCTTCTTGGGCAAGAGCGTTCAACTCAACCGCCAAAAGCAAGTTTCAAGAAAGGAACAAGTTACAGGCTTCAGCCCAATTGCCGTTACTAAAATAAATTAATTGAAGACACAAGTGGAAAACGTTGAATACATTCGCTTATATTTTTAAACTAAACATGTTATTACTAAAGGGGCTTCAGATTTAAGATCTTGCTGAGTGCGGTTTTGATCATCAAGAGAATCGACCATGTAGGTTGGCAATGACTTAAACAAAACACACGAAACACCTCTGAATTTAGGCTGATATTGAGAAAATTTAATTTACGAGCACAATTTTTTTCGAGATCAGCGTTACTCGAGTGCCACGGCAGCAAGTGCCCCAGTAACTTAATTACTGCCGATTGTGCTCAACATTCCACGAGCGCGAGCGTTGTCACGCGAAATAGTCAGAATTTAAAGCACGTTGCTTCCCGTGCCAACGCTTGGCTAAAATTGCAAATGCACCACTCTTACGCTTTGCATCGCTGGGCATCAGTTACTCCATCTGACTCAACAACGGGATGCTTGTTTTCGTGACAGGTCTTCAGACGTTCTTCTTTCTGTTTGACTGTGAACGCACTTTTGTGAACACGAACCGGTGTGGGGCGACTGTGCACAAGGCCACGATCTTCTTCCTTGAGGAAGAAATACGTTGTATGACGATCATTTGGCCCTTGCAAAAGTAAACCCCACGCAACGTGCAATAGCCGAAAACTCATTACAGCAAATACGCTTTTTGCACATTACTTCGTAATTGTCAACCCAAACATGTTAAAAAGAGCGCTTTTGACACACCAAACTTCCAAAAAGTAGATTAGGCTCACATGAGGTGACGGGCTTAGTAAAGAAACTATCAGCGAAAATTTGCACAGTGACTGCACAACAGACAACAAAAAGCACTTCCCATTCCCAGTGTTCATCCTTTACGCATCGTGATATGAAAGCTCTCAGCTAATGGCAATTATTGATGTATCCAAAACACCATTCTTTTGTCAAAACTGTAGCGTGCGTTCATATGCATCTCACGATATGCCTCGAGCACTTTGCGCGCGTTGACTGACATTTCGTGTTGTCGGTGTCACTGGTGCTGTCTGGAGAGTCGCTGCAGTAGCGGCACGCATGTTGCAGGCTCAGGACCCTAGATTACTCCATTGCTGGAGTTCGTTCTTTTCTAGCAACGTCAGTTAAGCAAAGCCTCGCGGTAATAGACAANTGCGTTTCTGCACAGTGCGCATAGTTTGTTGTTGCATATNGCAAAAATCGCTGCTGCCGCAAACAAATTTTTGGAAAAAAGTTAATGCTATCAATGCACGTTTAGGGTCGAACAAAACTAGTGTAAAATAACTTACCTTTACAATATACACAAAACGATCACAGAGCTGCAGATGATCCCATTCTTCTTCATCAGATGGTTTACCAATCTCTACCTTGTCACCAGCATTCAAAACGTGTGGTTCATTCGGCACTAATTTCAGTGAGTTCACATGAACACCATTTACTGACTGTATAAAGAAAATAGCTTGATCAGTGACAAATGCATGTTGCTTTTATAAGTCTGCATAATATTTTATCCCATTTTGTCTAAATCATTACAACTGCATTTGACAATCTTGGCAAATTAAACTGGTGAATAAGATTACATAATAATTTTTCTTCTTCAGCATTATCTGTTTCCCTATAATCACTTAGCAGTGACAAACATACCCCAACATAATATTTTAAAGCATTGCTTCATTAACGTTGGAACCAATATGATGCTCATAGTTAAGTTAAACCATCAACCATCAGAATCGAAAACTTGTGTGGAACAGTGTCTTACTTTGTCCAGATAAGTTAGTTAAAGCATAATCGCAGGCTGTGGAAAATTTTTATTAGGTGAACAGCTTTGGTTGGAAGTTTGCAATAATATGACAGAAAGAACTTTTTAAGCAAACATGAAACCACTGAATGACAATCAACTCAGCTTTGAAAAATGCAAAGGGATAGCAAAGTGAATCTACAGATAAGCAATAACATCCAACATAAAAGGCATGGCACCGAAAAAAAAATTTATGAATTGAAACCACCAGTTCCTTCAATTGAGGAATCTTGATGACCACAGCTGTATTAATTAGCTCATGCATGGAAAATTTCAGTGATTTCCATAAAATATTTAATCATGCTATAGCAACCCATCATTGAAAAAGTCATTGATACAAGTTGTTGGATCGCATACCTGTAAGTCAGTGATGTCAACTCTGCCATTATTGCAGTTGATTACTGCATGGCGACGTGAAATAAACTCCGAATACAAGCGAATGTCGCATGTAACAGCACGACCAAAAACCACCTGAAGATAGAAACTGAATTTTGAAATGTCCACCCAAAACTGCATGAATTGACAAACAACAGTGCCAGTTAAAATAATCCAACTAGTCAGCAAGACTTCTCATAATGTAAGCTCACAGTTATGTTTGTATTGCGCTATTTGCTTCAAATTTGTAATCAACATCAATACAACACTTACCCCAGGGGTCTTCAAACTTTTTGTCCAAGGGCAACATAAGCTATTACACAACAGTTCAGGGGCCAGACATCTTACGTAATGTGATTGTTTCAGGATACGCTGCAGTCTACCACATCAACAAAATTTTTGTAAATTATTTGTCATTTTTGACAAAATGTTTTGCGGCCGGATGAAATTGTTTTGTGAGTCGGATTTGGTCTAAGGGCTGCAGCTTGTAACCCCCTGGTTTACACGAATAAAAGTTAATGCATACAAAAGGTGTAACACAAATGCATCCAGCCATAGGTGCCGAGTTTGATATTTCTACTGGTGTGTGAAATCAACGACGTCACAAAATATGACATTAAAACCTGGGAACTTCCTCATCACACATAATTCAAACACGACAAAAATCTCAAGTAGTGCCACATTTGAAAGGCATTTGTGTTTGGAAATTAATTATACAAGTCTAAGCTGCTCATCTTTTTAATACAATATTGCAAGCACATTTATATAATGATCACAAAGGCAATTATATTTGAATATCAAACATATTCAAATATAATTATTTCCATGATGATTGATTATTCCATGATTGTACAACAACTGAACAATCTGCCAGTTTAGAAAGTCGGTAGTTAAGTTTTTTGGTTGTTGTTTGCATCATTTGCTGCAATTTTTACTTCAAGACTGTTCTGTTCTCTAGGCTTTAAAAACAGTTGTTTTTCGAACCAATTTTTGGACATATTTTTAGATTGANTATTTAGTTTATAACATATATGAAAATATTCTAATAATTTAANAAAAATTAGCATTTTAAAAAGCCAGTGGCTACAGGTCTACAGTTTATGTTTAGTGGACTTTTATATTTTCAAACTTATTCGTCTGTCACCTGTAACACACGAGTGTGCAGTGGACTGCAGTAGGCTTCGTAAAAACGTACTAAACCTTAAACCTACTAGACCTAACCCCTAAGTAAACCTAAACCCTAGACCTAAACCCAAAATCTAAACCCTAAACTTACACCCTAAATCCTAAACCCTGAACCTAAACCAAAACCTAACCTCTAAAAAGCTAAACCTAACCCCTAAACATAAACTGTAAATCTGAACAGATAAGTTTGGAAACTTTTGAAAAAAGTGAAGAAAGACTAAGACTTAGTCCCATGAAACGTGCAACCACTACTACCTAAACAAAAGTTGCTAAGGTGAGAGTCAAACCGAAAACCATTCGCACAGCAGATGTACGTAAACGCATCCGCTACACTACCACAACGGTCCTCTGCTGAAGTGACAAATTCAGTGCTTTATTTGAACCGCATCATGTGTGGCAGACCTATACCCACTTCCTTTAAAAAAAACAAGCAAGGTTCATATACTATAATGTAAACACCTCTCAAAAATGTTTCTACAACTATGCATATATCCAATCTAACTGAGCATGATGATCTATATCTCTCTCAGAAACTGAGTGAAAATAATAACAAGTAAACAGATTTGAAAGCCATTTTCTTACCGTTTTATTGTTTGGAACATGCAACCATTCACCAGCATTAGAAGATCCAACTCTTTCCAGAACAGTTTCCATGATTAACAATCACTTGCACTTTTTAGTTTGATACTTCATTACTTGACCAAATGAAAATAGCAACTCAAATCTGATGCAATTCATTCAGAGATTTTAAGTAATTAGATCATGATGGTACTCCATGATGTGATTGAAGAGAACATGTTACAAGAACTCGAGAATATCTAGGGAGTTACATAACTGAAAAACTTTGAATCAATGAAATGCAAGAGGCCCAAAAGTTAAAAAGACAACATACAGTAGGACTAGGTACGCTACCTTGTAAAAGAAACCTGTACAACCGAACTAAAGACTGTACAACCGAACTTTTTTTAACGGATGCGAGGTTCGCGCGTAAGATTGAAAAGCCTCAAAAAGGCATAAAATGAGCTGATACGACAAAACATACACACACAAATGAAAGAAAAAGTTCTCTGAACATAACATCAAAAAAAAACTTGCAAACATGTTGTGCCAAGCTCGTAACGATTGTTCAAAACAAGCCACTTTTTGAAAATTAGTAATAGTTCAACGAAAAATTAAAATACTTTCCGAGGGGGTTATCATAAAAAATATTATATCAAAATCTTGAGAATTTATCGAACTATTGATCTGTGAAAAAATCGCGGGAGTTATTTTTGTTTAAACGAAATGAGAAGAAAAATCGCCAAGGCACTCTAACACCAATAATGCCTTTCGCTGCCAGATTCTCGTGTTGCGCGACTATCGACTTCAATGCAATATTAAGATACTGTCCGAGGTGGTTATGATAACAAATTGTATATCAAAATATTGAGAATTTATCGAACTATTGATCTGTAAAGAAATCGCGGGGGTTATTTTTGTTGAAAGAAAATGAGAAGAACTTTCGCAAAGGCACTTTAACACGAATAATGCCTTTCGCTGCCAAATTCTCGTGTTGCGCGACTAGAGATTTCAATTCAATATTAAAATACTTTCCGAGGGGGTTATCATGACAAATATTTTATCAAAATCTTCAGAGTTTATCGAACTATTGATATGTGAAAAAATCGCGGGGGTTATTTTTCTTTAAACGAAATGAGAAGAAAAATTGCAAAGGCCCTCTAACACCAAAAATGCCATTTGCTGTCAGATTCTTGTGTTGCGCGACTATCGGTTTAAATTCAATATTAAAATACTTTCCGAGGGGGTGATCATGACAAATATTTTATCAAAATCTTCAGAGTTTATCAAACTATTTATATGAGAAAAAATCGCGGGGGTTATTTTTCTTTAAACGAAATGAGAAGAAAAATCGCAAAAGCCCTCTAACACCAAAAATGCCATTTGCTGTCAGATTCTCGTGTTGCGCGACTATCGGTTTAAATTCAATATTAAAATACTTTCCGAGGGTGTTACGCAAA
>JGI24158J21664_10007660_pt1 | contig 14352 bp, 9 predicted proteins | sample Ectturendosymbi3_FD_21664 | JGI IMG/M metagenome (IMG submission 21664) | reverse complement strand
GTTTCTGCTAGTGACTGTTCTCTGAATCGTCTGAATCTGTGATTGTTGTTTTTTCGCTGATTTCCTCATGGTAACAGCGCTGCTTGTAAAAAAATACCAGATTAAATTACTCAAACAGTTTGGTATATTCTCTTAGTTTTGTGTACTTGATTTAATTCATTTTCTATTCAACTTGAGGCACGCCAAGTCAATAAAATATTAGTGTGTGAAAACGACCAGAAGCCGGAGCCATGAAAAAAGAGAGATCTAGAGCCAGAGCCACACTCATGAAAACCAACAGCTCCGGAGGCGGAGCTGTGTCATTTTTATGACGGCTCCGCAGCCCTTAATAATCCACGCTGGAACCGTGCACATAGACGATCCAGAGTAAAAATTTAACAGATAAATTACTGTAGCAACAACCTCCAACGATTATATCATAGTAAAACAAAATTTGCAAGAAACTAACAAGTCATAATATTAGGCTACTGAAGTTAACTCAGTGATCGATTAGTGGTTGAGCATTTTCGCCCCCTTTATGTTGTTTCGCCCCCCTGTCGCCCCCTTGCCATTCAAAATCGCCCCCAAGGAGGCGATTCCGCCCACTTTGAGAAACACTGAACTAGACATCTGTGACGGGCAGACACCGAGTAGTCACGTGCGGAAAAACGCTTACTGCCGTAACTTGAACTGATCCTGAGAAGATTCGTTGCTAATGTTATTGTTACCTAACAAAGACGAACAATAGAACAATTCTCTCCCAAGTTTCGCAACCTCTTCAGGCAAAGGAACGGATTTAGTGAACTGTAAGCTCATCACTGCGTGATACCAGAACAGTGAACCTAGCTCTTGTGCAGTGTGAGTGTCATACCGGGAAACCAACTGCCATTGCAAGAATTAAGTCAAATAATCGGATATAGCCTGCTGACTTCAGGTTTTCTAAAAGTTTTGGTTCTTAATCCCAACGGGGAGGACAAATGCTCGTTTTCTCCGTCTGCGGACGCTCATGTTTGCATCGCATTTTTGCTTCCATCAATCATCTGAACGCATTGCGCATATAAAACCAGGGCTGCGGAACTGTCGTAATAATAACACAGCTCCGGCTCCGGAGCTCTTCTTTTCATGAATATGGCTCCGGCTCAAGCTCCGGAGCTCTTGGTTTTCATGTGTGGCTCCAGCTCCTGAGCTCTCTTTTTTCATGGCTCCGGATCCAGCTCCGGCTTCTGTTCGTTTTTACACATTAATATTTTAATTGCCTTGTTGTGCCTCAAATTGAACGTAAAATGAAGTATATCAAGTACACAAAACTAAGAGAATATACCAAACTGTTTGAGTAATCTAATCTGGTTGTTTTTTACAAGCAGCGCTCTTACCATGAGGAAATCAGCGAAATAACAACAATCACAAGTTCAGATGATTCAGAGAACAGTTACTAGCAGAAACGTGACTCAAGATAACGGTAATATAAACAATTTCTGGAAAGGCAGTCACTGGTTTTGCCGTCAATGCCTGAGGACCTTTTGTTATTGCTTACGATGGAAAACTACATTTGTGTCCAAGCATTTAAACACAGACTAGTCCCAGTTGACCAAGTGTTTTGCACTCATTGCATACTTTGCCTGTTGCAGTCTTGGTGATTCCAGCCAACAGCGCCGCCCGGGCAAACCATGCAAAGAGCGCAATATACATAGTCGATTACTTCTCTCATGTGTTCTTTCTAACATGCACACTTGCATTAACACAAATGCGAAGATGTGTTTAAAAGCCATTTGTTCAAAGAAATAGTATGACTTCCAGCAAGAAATTCACCTTTGACTTTTTTAAAATGGCTGAAAACTTCTGATTTCTTATCTTTGCACTCATAACAAGCCAGGATGAATCGCGAAGTAAAACAAAATTTAACCTGCAAAGCTTAGGGGAAAATAAGACTAGTTACCGCGCTGAAAACATAGATGTTTCCACAGATGAAACCTTCAGGAAAAGTCCACATTTGTTTTCACGAGTTTTTATACCCTCCTAATTACGTACTGCTATGCAAAACAATGCTAGTTCGCTCTCAATCATTTATAACTTTCATGTTATGCTACTGCTTGTAAACATTATGTTTCCTAGTGGACTTTGCCAGTAATCTAGTAAACCTTGTTAGCAAGCCTAATGTTTTCTCATAAAAATTCCTACTTTATAACGGCGTGNCGTGCATTCCANGCTTAAATCTGCAGTTATATCATATCTTAATCATACTCCCTGCTAACAGCATGATTACACAGGTACAAATCTGTGGATATTTTTTTATAAACCTACTCATTATAGCTCACTTCTTTCTAGATGGCTACACTGCTACAGACGGTTTGATCATTCTGACTAGAAAGTAACGTGTTGTGGTAGTTAACGTTTTTCTTACTTCTACAACAGTGGTTCTCAACCATTTCGCTGAAGGGAGACAAATCCAGACCTACGATTTTGTTAGAGAGCCGCACAAAAAATTTTTACCACAGGTCAATTGACACGTTTTGTTTTACTGAACTAACGAAGTCTGTTACACAAAATATTCGAGGTGTAACTGAAAGACACTGTCTATAGAAATAAGGGATTCTTTCCCAGCAAAGAATTAGACACTCAGTTCTTACAGAGTATATATTTCGCCTACGAAGCGGGTATCATCAGCTCTTATTCAAGTATAATCTGTTACAGAACGATTGCTAAAAGCCGCACAAAGGATGCTTTGGAGCTGCATGCGGCTCTTAGAACAGTGTTTGAGAACCATTATCAACACGTAACACCACACCTGCCAGCTACGATGTCACAGCCTTAGCGATTATTAAACCAAAGAAACATCAAAGGCTTACAGATCCGTTGTTGCAATCTGGTGGCGTAACTCGTAACAATGTTCCATAAAGAGCACGCGTAAGTCTATTTGGCAAAACAGTTAGTATCTAGCAAGGGACCCGGAATCGGAGCTACCTCTCAAATGGCCATGGCTCCGGTCCTAAATTTTAAACTGAGCTCCGGCTCCTTGTTATTTTTAATTTTAGCTCCGGCTCCGGGCTACCGCTCCGCAGCCCTGTATAAAACCGTGTTAGCGCCAGCTACGTTTATTTATCGCCTCATTTTTATGTTCGTGTTCTTCCACGTATATGTGTGTTTCTGCTGTAGTTAGTGTCATTTGCGTTTCAGTTCTACTCCGTTACGTTTGGGTTGGGTGTGAAGATGTTAAACAATAAACAGTAGACATGAGCGATAGCAAAGGATAACTCTCGTGAAAACAGCAAACAAATCATAGCAGCACCACCACAGGCTACTGAAAATAACGAATAGGCCGAAACACCTGCAAGTAGAGTAGCCAGATGGCCGGTATTTTACCGGCCTGGCCGGTATTTTACTGCTAATTTTGCAGAGGCCGGTAAGAAACCGGTATTTTGAAAACCTGTGCCTGAAGTCGGTATTTTAAATATAAATGCATTGGAGTAACTCCAAAAAGAACTAACGCAGAACTTCTCAAATTACAATGACTCTTGTAGTGAAACTTGGCAGGACAGTTCCTTCAGCTAAGTTCATATCACTTGTACCTAAAACAATACTCATAGTCTCTATGTTTCTCTGTTCCTTTGTTTAGTCGTATTTACTATACTCCGTCCTAAACGTGATCTGTATGAGCATTTTTTGGCAATTAAAACCAGCGCAGGTGGTTTCCTGAACTACTGCAGGCTGTTGCAGAAGAATGCAGGAAAATCATAGAAATAGACAGGAAGAGAGTGACATTGTAAGGACTATAGTGAACCTTATACTCCACTGCGTAAAAGCAGAGATAAGAGAAATTGTATGCTTAATAAGTATTACCAATTTTCGTTGATTCAGTGTTTTCTTAAATTTCTTTTCGTACAAAGCAATTTTCATTGTGAATGTAACTAATGCACAAAAATTAATCTCTCGGATAAAGTTTTTACCTCAATCATTGTTACTATCGCCAATGGCAAAGATATGGATAGGCTGTATTTGAATGCGCAGCATTCACTAATATCTACAACGACTTGGCCTACGCCTTATTTCTATTATTTTGTCGATGATAAAGGCCCTTATTTTTACAAAACACATCTGGCAACCCTACCTGTAAGCATCTAGATTCGAAACAAGCAATCTCAAAAATGCGATTTTTTCAGACATCTCAATGTTTTAGTTCCTCCAGCGTTGCACATGTTCCGTGGCGAACTTTTCCACTAATGCGCAGTGCATGTTTCAAAATCTCTGCGGCAGTAATTTGCAATCTTTCGTTGTGGAGCTGCCTGTGAGTTTCACTACTGATGAGAGTTTTTTAGGTGTCGGAAGCAGGGCCGCAACCAGGGGGGCAACCGGTATATTTCCCTACATCCGAAAATTTTTAAAATATGTTTGGTTGTAAACTACAACATGCGGCCCTGGTCGAAAATTTTTTAAGTGAACCCCGAATCGGTATCAAATGTGCTAGTTTCACAAGACAATTAAGTAAATCTGTACAACTTGTGTAGTATCAGACCACCTTACAAAGGTTTCCACAGCACTTTTTTGCAAGTTCACTAAGTCTCTGTGTACTTTTCTGCATTTTTAATGAAAAAACGAGCGAAGGTGCTACGGCTAAAAACAGTGAGGCTGCTTACGTAATGCCTTTAGGGATTGCCTTTCCGTTACGCAATCGCTCCGAATGATTCAGCTGCCTAGCTGAGCTTCTTCCAACTTCAAATAAGGAAGATGAAGCGACATCATACGCTGAATGATGCATCTGCTAAAAAGTCAACAACATTTGGATATCTTCTGTTGCCATGGAAACTTTTCAAGTACCTATTCCTAACCGTAACGGGCAAGTTCAATTTCAAATTAAATGTCTATGAAAAAAGCTTGACTCTGGTGTGTGTTATGCATTTTATATCATTCAGTGACATGTGCTATACAGTTCCTATAAGTGTGTGATAGGTGTGTCATTTGCAGCCAAAGTTGGCCAGAAGCATATAAACGTTTTCTACATACACTATAACAAAAAATTCATGACAACTAAAAGCAACTGTTGCAAACAACTTATAAATGGAAGCATCATGCAGTAATTCGATAAGAAGCCAACTAAAAGTTCTGAAATGGATATCACATTTAATCTTATTTTGGAAAAATAACCGGTGTTCCACAAATATGCACAGACTTGCATTAATTTCGATTTGTGTTTCAGTAATCAGTTAAATAAGTCTCCAACATTTTGCGTAATCATCAATTGATTATGACAAACATGAAACAAACGGGCGTTAAAACCGTGCAACCTTCATGCGCTTGGAAATTTTTTCGGACTTTTTCTCAAGTTTTTGAGAAAAACCTTTGCCTATGTAGAACACTTTACTAATTTGTAACGCAGAAATTGTGAAAATCTTCCATTTTTAACGCAGAAATCGTGAATCCTCAGAAAGTCTTCAGAAATCTTCATTTGCCTATGAAGAACACTTTATTAATTTTTAACGCAGAAATCGTGTTTTAACTAAATGTATACAGTTCGTATTTGTAAATAATAATGTTTGCAAATAGAGGCAACACAACATTTCACGCAAACGGGATTGTTTGCAAAGATAAGGACCAAGAATAAGACGAAACTTCAGCGGATCAGGACCTGACTAGACTTGAAAAATCTTTTATTGCAAAATGTTCATTAAGTTTTTTGGAAAACTTTTTCAAGTAGTGTTGTCTGTGAGATCAAGAGGAGTTTCCAATTATGATTTCAACAAAATCGTAGGATAATACTGTATAATGGAGAAATAGATGCTTTGCAGTTCTGTCATATATTTTTACGTTAACGTACCTAACATACCACTATGACCCAGCCCATCTTTGCTGACGACAGAATCGAGTCACTGCGCGTGTAATCAAGTGCGCACGCCAGCACAATATTATTCGCGAAAGCATACGTACAGTACATACGAACAGCGCACAGAATCACACATATTAACGACGCCTAGACAGGGTATCGTTTGAGCTGATGCAGAGATTGACTATGCCTCAGCCGCACGCACTTGGCACCTCCGTGATGGTGTTCTAATTGAAAGGCAGGCCAAGAACACAGAACTCGTTGGAGCGACGGAGGATTGCGTCTCTCGTCTGCGAACGGTCTTGAAGAGACTTTCTCATTCCTAAAGCTTTCTTTACACCGTGCGTCGCGTCGGCGCTGGTATGTACCTGCACCGATGCAGACTGACTACTTCAGATCACGGGATGGATGCATTGATAAACTCTGATTAGATATTTTGTTGGATTTAAAGTTGGGCTTCGAATTCGCGTTGCGTAGAACAAGCTAGGCTATCATATTGGCCAATGGATGGAAGGCTATTTACTACAGTGAGAAAAAATTGTCTTAAAGCAAGATAGGGTTTTGAGAACGAAGCGTTTGCAATTTCAGATCATAAAAAATTCCAGAATAATTGTAACCAATTTTTCCATTGCATAGGGTGGTCCAAAAAGATGAAGTTCTTCTCATTAGTTCCATCTATCGCTTTGTGTTCACAGTTTCCGGACGTCTGTCAGCATCTTAGAACCAGTATGGCCCGATAATGCCATTACGATTCAACGAGCACCAAAAATCACTTTCTCCACACTAAGTGGGTGATACTAGTGCTCTTAAGTTTAGCCCAAAAGCGCATATTATGTTTGTTCATGTGACCATTCACGTGAGCTTTCAGGTGAGCATTCAGGTGGAAATTTGCCTCGTCACTGAAAAATGAAGTCCAAGAAATCAGGATGGTCTTCGATTCGTCTTCCAAGTTGTAAAATTTGTATCTTACCCGGAAACAGGTGAAGATACTGGTGCTTTATGTGCATAACTGAGCTCCATGAAAGATCTGTCCCCTGGCACAAAAGTCTTGTAGATTTCCTTGGAGACTGCTTCAAACATTGTTTCACAGTCACGATGTGGTTTTCTGTCCTGACTGACCGTGGCCAGCTACTGCGACCTTTAATGTTATCCTGGAGACTTCCTCGTGCCTTAATTAGTCCAGGAGGCGCTTTATTGTGAATTTGATTGGAACGTTTCTGCCTGGAAAGTTTCTCCCAAATTGTCGTTTGGACAACAACTGATTTCGTCACAAAATAGGCCTCTACATTCTTGATCCTTTCCTGCACGGAATATCTTGCTGCTTGATCCATTGAAGCTGGGAAATAAAACTTTGGAGCTATAAGTTTTATTTACCTGTGAACAGAAGTCTGGGTTAATTTGATATGAAATGATAGCTATAATAAAATAGAAACATCTTTTTAAACCACCCTGTAGGTTCAAAACGGAATCCCATGATAAAAATAGCGGACCAGTATTGAACCGGAATGCAAGTGTTTACAAAACTGTACGGACCAGAACCAGACTCAAAGTTCCAAATGTAAGAATTAGACCGAATCTTGAAAATCTTACAACCCGCTCATCTCTGCTTGCTTTGTCTCATGCGACAAAGTGCATTAAGCAGATTGTCAATCCTATTGATTCTCATTGTGGGTTTAGGCCCCACTTTGATGGTTTAGGGGTGAATTTGAGAATGAGCTTTAATATAAATTTCTTCCACGTCAATAGGAGTTCGCTTTTTAAAAACCAAAAATATGTATGTGTCTCATGGGTGCATCACGACTCAGGAGTCGATGAGTATATGGGGTATAATCACGAAAGATAAGGAAACACTAGACGAAGAGTCGCTTCATGCCCACCGAGTGTTTATTATCATGAAGGCTTCCTGCTATACTGCATTTTTCAGAAAATAGTTTAAAATTTTAATTAGCTAACTTATTTGCAGACTCCTTGGAAAGCATGTGTTTTAGGCTTAAACAAAAACATTTTTCTGAACAAGCTAAGCACTACGTTCAGTGCATACCTTTGCGGCACTGTGTGTGATATTCACGACAATGTCATATTACTGCCTGTTGCTTCACAAATGTGCTTCGCGATGCGAAAACAACGTAGTGTAAGATCCATAGCCAGGAGTGTAGTTGTGCGGGAACGCGTGGGAACGGCGTTCCCACACCTTTTCCATGTTTTGGATTAAAATGAGTTTGAAGCTGTTTTCAAATGGCAAGTATTTTTGGTGCGTCCCCACACCTGTTTCGTTAGCACTACATCCCTGTCCACTACCATCATGTTATCATTTGGTGCAAAAATGGTTGTTCTTGTAACATTCCTTAAATCAGTGGTTCCCAAACTTGTTCGAGCCGTTACCCAAATCAAGGTAGCGATTATGTCTTATCACCCCCAACATTTCACAGTGATTGTTCATAATACAGAATAACATTGTGGTTTTGCTTCCGTGTTACCCTCCGAAGAATCGCATATTACCCCCGGGGAGTAATTTACCCCCAGTTTGGGAACTACTGCCTTAAATTTAACTTACGGTTTTGTAACCATAACTCAATTGAGGATAAAGACCTTGTTCGAATGGATGGCTATTGTCATTCGTTGAACATGGCCTAGCCAACTCAGAAATTTCTCTATGATATTATATATCTACCGTCGAGGTAAGTCAGGTGCATGCAGTAGGGTCATGGCATAGAAGCTAGACCTGCTGCGCGCTTAGCTTTCATTTAATCTGATGTCTTCCAAAAGCACCGCTGACTCTGGCTTTTTTGCAAACAACCTGTTTGTTCATCCGAGAATTGGCATGTGTTGTGCTACCAGAAATCTAAGTTTATACTGCACTAAATCTTCTATTTCTACGTTAACACTAGATTCCTCAGTTAGAAGTTATTTGCATTTTTAGGTTACTTTCAAGCAAAAACTACGATTTGTGCAAACTGATTTACGATTATTTGCAAATTCGTTCAATTCAAGCTGTGGGCGACCCAAGCACAACCATCAGCGAACAGCATTTTACGGATTAAAATAGGAATTGTGCTGGTTTTTGCCTTACACTAAGCAACATGAAATAGGCCAATATCATTGCGGGTCTTAATGTTTACTTATATTTAAACTTCTTCAAATGTTACCAGGCCCGTAACCAGAAAAATATTTTTGATGCGGCGGGAAATTGACTACACAAATTAATAATGGCTTTACATGTTCGTGACAATTTTTGCTCAATGGTTCAATAAATTGTCGTCCAACATTTGGGGGATAGACCGAGCCTTCACCCCACTGGCTAGCCCGTGTATGTCAATTGCACCTAATACTGCGAGACAGAATGAAAAAAAGCTGGTACAAGGACACAGCATTGTTTTACAACATTTCTGACTTTAAACTCTTTCGAAATGCTTCCTTCAGCTACAAAAGCCTGAAGAGTTTTGTGTGCTGCTTTGATTAAGTTGACAACCTTATTAACTAGGGGCATTTATATTGTTTGGACTATTTCCAAATAACTTTTCTAGAAACTGCGTTAAAGTCAGTACATTATGGGGGCGAGGGACCACAAAATTCCCTAATTGAAGCCCTTCAAAATGATCAAATGAATAACGCAAACAAACAAAAGACAAGGAAAAGCAACAATAGTGTCAGCAGTAACAACCGATGTCAGTTGAAGGTTATGAAAAATTTTATAAATACAGCATATAAAAGATGCATTTAGGTCCATACACTTTTTCCGACAACTGGGAAAGAAAAAAGGTGATATTCGTTGTGTTCTTGGCACTATGCACATCGATTTTATTTGCATGCCTTGCTGAAAATCATGTACCAGAGATGCATATGGTGTTTATCGTAAAACTTTGTATTGCCCATTGGCATTGCACCTTTTTTCACATGCAGCTGACGCTATAAATTCGTTTCCGGTAAAAGTGTATCGATTTCGAACTATTTTTAAATTTTTCTTTTTAGCCTGCACTGCACGCGATTATCATTGGCTCGTTTAACTTCCTTTGTCTTCTAAAAAGTTTTCACTAAATTTGGGTTTACACACACAAAAACAAGCAGCTAAGCATTTCAGTGTTTGAAATAACAACGCAGAAGTGTCTTTTTCATAATATTTTGTATGCTGAGAAATGGAGAATGTTAAATTTTTAAAAAAGGACAGGAAACCATTAAAGATAGCAGTAACATTTAGCTTAAAAATTTTTGTTTTAATTACAGCATCTACTAACTACAACAACCAACCTATTTCATTGACGTTCTTCTTTAAAACCAGCAAAATGGAATGTTTGCTGATCTTTTTTTAAGTAAACAACAAGATTCATTAAATGTCGCTTCATGTTTTGTGTTATTTTGTAACAGTTTATTTGCATTTTAGTGCAACCACATGCTTCTTAAAATACTTCATCGCTTTTTTCCACTGTGATAAAGTAATTTTTGCCGCGTTTGCTTGAAGAAAAGATGTGGCCTACTGGAAAACAGTCCACCAGCAGAGTGGTGCTACATTGAGAATAAACAAAAGATTTTTAATAAACATCTGCCGCAACAAAATTGTTTAGGTGGTCAACATACTTTATACGTCGATATTGCAAGAACATTTGCATCAAATATTATATCGTTCAAGCAATTGGATAATGCACCAGCGCCACGCAATATTATTGAAGACCACAAACCCATAGTATACAGAGGCACAAAGTTTTTGCTGAAAAAAAAACATTCGCAAAATCGCAAACCCCCGCAATTTTGCTTAAACCAGGGTTTTTTTTAAGGCGTTTCAGGGACCCGATTCGGGTCCCTAGAATTTCAAATCGGGTCCCTAGAATCAGAGAAAATTATCATCGGGTCCCTAAAATAAGAGAAATCGGGTCCCTACAAATCCAAACCGGGTTCCTAACATTTTCCTTAAAAAAAACCTGCTTAAACATTAAAGTGCTTCGTCTAAAGTTCACATTATCCAAATACAACCCGTATTACAAATGAATTATGCAATTCTGTTTAAATTTAATGGTCTCGCAATCGCATCTCTCTTTTTTCAAAATTTATGCATAGAAGAACTAGTATCATATATCATTTTGTAAGAAAATGTGACCAATACACAAACACGGAAGAAAAGCAAATGTCTTACTGCATCTGGACAAATTTCCGTTTCACCAGTTTTCTGCTTGCCTGCTCTCGAACGCGCTTCAAAGCACCATCCGACACGGCCACTGCGCCTCGTTTCGTCTTTAAGCTGTATCATGTCAGACGCACCACCAAACTCATGTCGTTTGGAGAAATAATATTTTGGGTTGTCAAAGCCATTTGACAGAGTCTTCATACTCTTGTGTTCGTCTGTGGTCAAGGTACCCCTGTCACCACCACAAGAGGTTTCCAGTTTTTTTCTAGGATAAAGACTGCTAGCTTGGGTTTCAGTCCAATTATCGTTATTACCAGTGACTGGCATGTGGTGGTTTTCAGCTTCATCGACCAGCGTAGCCTTTGCAAATATTTCCAGGTCGCCCATTCTCCAATAAATAATTTTCAGCAATGTGGTCAAACAGCTGTTTCTACCTCCTTCCAAGCTGTCATCCCTGTTCTAAGCTAAATCGGCAGCAGTAACCTACTTCATAATAATAGCAAAAAAATACATGTTTACAAATCACATATTCTGACACACAGGCAATTGGTAAACTTGAACTGGAAGGCCGTGACACTTTAAACAGCTTTACATCTACTGTATGTTCCCTTGGATAATAATCTCTATAGCTAACTCCAGTTATCAGAAGCAAAGTTGGTAAATGATGTTTACATCGCAACACGAGCGAAGACAAAAGACTACTTAGACCGATGCATCGCGACTATTGTGTCGAGAGTGCTTCAAATACTAAAAGAAAGCTACTTGGCAACAGAAACTCGTCAGCGTAGTGTACGGGCTGGCCAATTTACCGACTCGTATAGTGGATGTGCCTTTTTGCATTACGATAAGGCGTTTCCTAACTCATAATCATTTTCTCTACGTACGGGCTGGTTTGTGTCACCTTACCATTTGCGCCAAGGGAGATTCGCGGCGTGTGTTCTTGCGCACGGATCAGGGGCGCCAATCTCGTTTCACGATTCCACGTTTTGCGCTCTAGGCTGTGGACCACGTTTTGTCACCCGGTTGTTCGTCCTGCCTCTCATGCTGTACACGTCGGCTGTTTTCGCTGTCGCGCCATCGTAAAAGCATTTTCTGCTGCTGCTGTTAATCAGAAGCCTTTTTGTAAATAACGATTTGTGCACCAGGAAATCTGTTAAACGAACTTTAATAAGGGTGAGAGATAAACGCCTTGCTTCGGCTTGTCAACTTAAATAGTCAGTCAGTTTAGTCAGGAGTTAAAATAGTGCCCATACAACGACTAGGCTGCCTCGTGAGTAGCGTTTGCGAAACCAGCATCTCTACCTGCAACGACGACCTTCCTCGCAACCAACTTCTACGCTGGGCAACACCCCAAACCTCCACATTGGTTCTTCCTACGCCGGAAAACTACTCCATACGATGTACACATCGCGCTGCGATGTGTACATTTCCAGCACCATTTACGTACTGATAAGTAACATTTAGCTCTTTCGCTAATACACACCAACCCTGTTTTGAGATGCTGCCAACAGCACCGACCTCTTTCTGCATTAAAAACAGGCGAGAACATATAGTTTATTTTTTGTTATGTAGGAGTAAGCATGCAGGTTTGGTGTTACTTATACCCTTACAGGACACGTAAAATGGAGGATCATTTAATTTTTCTGCTTTCTCAGTTTATTTAGATTTGTGTTTTTAGGCAAAGGCTTGTGGGTTTGAGGCAATCGTGCCAAATCTTGTGGCCTAGAAGTGAAGATACAAGTTCACTTGGAATTCAATCATACCCTTTTGTTGGTATTCCGCATCGTTTGAAATTTACATCGGACAAACGTTTTCTTTTCCTCTCACGCCTCATTAGTAACCTGAGAAAATTATAAAAACCGAATGCCATCAATATTCACAGTTGTCACAAACATATCTGTAAACAACAAACGTACAACACAACATTGACATAATCTGTAGTTCAATGCAACGTTTTATGGCATGCAATGAACGGTCGATTCAGGACCGGAATAATTTTGTGACAATGTTTTCCTCCCAAACCTGTGAGCTGGTCCGTGGCGGATTTACGGGTGCATTTGAGGCAATTGCACTCATCAAACGTCTGTGGCGTCCTGTTGAATAGGAGAGTAGAACACATTAAGTGCTACGTCAGCGCAGTCCACAACTGCAAAAATACAAGGCTACGCGAATGTCTTGTCGAATAGCAGTCGATCAGAAAGTATGCGACTGGGATGGCGGACACCCTGGGTTGACAGTTTGAAATTTGCCAACTGCACATAGATTGAGAATGCGCATAAAGTACACAAAAAATTTCGTTTTTTATTATGTGGCTGTTATTTGTACAATTACTAAGGAGAAAAAATCGATACGGGCTTGTGTGAGCCATTATCATCAGTCCGCCTGAACTGCCAATTAATGACGAAGCTCGAAACGAAGCATTTATTGCAAGCACAGGTGTGCGACTATATTAGCACAAAAAGGAAACGGGAAACAAGTGATGTATCATAAAATCAGCTAAACCAAGCATGTTGAAATTGGACAGTTTTGAAATGTGGCTCAGAAAATCAATTAAACGTCCATAATTATCTTCATTTGTATGTAATTTGACCCAACCAAGAAAAATCACTCGTTTTTTTTAAAAACCCACTTAAAAAAAGCAATAAATCCCACCAAAAATCCCACTCTTAACTTTTCCTTTGAAAAATGTACTATGAAGTAAAAAGTAAAATAAGCAGGACACTTGTACAGTTAACTGCAAATTTTTTATAATGAAACAGAACGAACAGCAACGAAATTTGAAGGACTTGAAAAAACGAAAAGAATAATTCGAACAGTTTGAGTGAATTCTACTGTTTATCTTTTTCAGCTCTGTAAAATCGGTATATTTTAATCGAGTTTTCTGCCTTCTTTGCATCGAAGCTGTTTCTGATGTTGGAACATGCCAAACCATGTATTGAAAAAATACACTATATAGATGCTGAACTAGCAGGGCATGTGCATAAACTTGACGTGAAACTGCAGATTATGTGTGGGAGTAACTTTTCTATGTTTGCTGTGCGCATTCTTGCCAAGCTTTGGAGTATACTGACCAACAACACTTTGCGAAAACAAAGATTGGGTACATTCCTTTACCCTCAAATTAGAATGCCATAATAGCTATAACAAGTTATGATTGTGTAATTCTGCAAATTGTGATATTGCGTGATGCAATGGAAATAATTCAGAATGGGGTTATTGTGTTTTTTTTTAAACAATAACCTGTTCCATTAAAAAAAACAGATTTAAAAAAACCCACGAGGGTTGTTTTTTTGAAAAAAGGGATTTTCTCAACCCTGACTATCTTTCAATCCTTTTTTGAGATTTTTCCTTGATTGCACGATCTGGAACAAGTCACGTCACTATTAGTTTGAATGGGTGTGCGCCGCACACCTAGAGTAAAGGTCCCTGGTAATGAAGAAGC
>JGI24158J21664_10007659_pt1 | contig 14353 bp, 13 predicted proteins | sample Ectturendosymbi3_FD_21664 | JGI IMG/M metagenome (IMG submission 21664) | reverse complement strand
GTTTGTTATGATAAGAGTGCATGAATTTGCCTACTGAAAAGCTATATAGTTTGAGAAGGCATAAGATGTTTAAGTGCTGGAAATGTTCTTCTAGTGATCCCGAATTAATTGGATTTATTATTTTTATTATAGTTCTGCAAAGCGAACTTCGCTTATGACAAGCAACATTTGCGTGTCCATAGCCTTTCGCGAGAATGACCGCGGGGCGGGCACTCGACAGCTTGACAGGGTTCATTTTGCACTCGCCAGGCTGCTTACAAAAGCCGCGTTCAATCGTCTTCGCAGAAGATCAGAACCTTGATTGAAAGCCATGTAAGCATGCAACCGCTTTTTGCTTCATAACTAACGGTAATGAGTGGAAGTAGCTTGGATGTGCGCCACACACGTGGCGTGTGTGGGAAACGCTCTTTTTGATGTTGTGTGCAGTGACTCTGATCACTATAATCATGTTGTTAGCAGGCACACACGCATGCATTTTCAGAAAAACGTGATCTCCCCCTGCATAAGCGTTAACTCTGTGCTCTACAGATGATGTTGGAGCAACTTCGTTGGCTTATATTGGTCAGAGTTTGCAACGACGGAAACCCATGTCATTTCCATTGTTGAACGTGTTGGAGCAGCTTCGTCAGTTACGCCCTCCAACATTACGACATGCGAATAAGAACATGCGGAAACAAATTCCAACGATAAACTTGCCAGACACAACAACAGTGATGATTACAACTGCAGCTGCTGTGACAGTGAAACAAAAATTCCGGATCTATAGGTAACTGTCGACTAACAGACAAACTACAGATATCGTTGGCATCAAAGGGTAATCGTGACCTTTCTTATCCGTAGCATCATATAAACTGATTTATGGCAGCACCCAACCTGCAACTATGCATCAGCCATCGCCCTGCGTGACACAGTCGTTTCGCAATCCCAGGACGTGCTACGAAAGCAGAACACATCTCATGTTTGCACGTGAGACGAAACAACTAGTACAGATCAACCAAGCTGGTTTCGCGACAGAGGTTTGACTCTCCTCACTTTCGCACCACGCGGTCGCCTTCACATTTCCGCCCCACAGTAACGTTACAATTCGGGAAACTTCTTTCGGTAAATTCCGAAACTTTAAACGGCGCAGGGCACACCCAGCGGGTTGTCCCAAAGAAACAACGGAGAAATTCTCTTTGACAACTATCGGTTCTTGAAGTCCGACGAATACATCAAAGCTATAGAGCAATGGTGGGCAAACTGTAACTCGCGAGCCGCGTGAAGCTCACCGACATACTTTTTATTGCTCTACCACCTGAATAACAATATCTCAAATTGATAGAGAATTGTTGCCTCATATTTAATTTTTGTTTTATTTATCAATACGTTAACACGAGTTCGTACAGTTAGGAATTCGCACAGCTTTACCAATGAACTGTCCAGATTTTCGGAGACTAGCAATGCAAACAAAAACCTAATATTGATAAATAATGCGTTTGTTGTGCTTCAGTTGCTTTAGATCATTTTTTGTAAAACTTGCATTGTTTACCGTATTTGTACTGGCACTACAAATTGATTTTGCGGCTCGCTGGTGTTTTGTTTCTCTGCAAATGATTCTTTGATTGAACACGTTTGTCCACGCCATAGAACAATGGCACTCTGTGATCGTTTTCAATACAAGCCCACAAATGTTTTTATCTCTTGCTTTAGTTTCCTTTCAACTACTGGAGATGTCAAATGATTTGTCCACCAAGTGTTTATATTGAAACAGGCATAGGTTTCATATCAGAAGGACTTCTATGGTTCTTTTTATTTTAGATACCTTGAAATCTTCTCTTGGTAAATTCAACAGATCTCGAGAGGTCAACTGATGTTGGGAGAAAATGTTTAAACACTCGAAAGGGTTCCCAAATCTCTGGGTATGAAACTAATTGGGAAGAAGCGTTGTAGCATTAGTCGCCACTAGTCAAAGTGACATCGAACTTTTTTCGTCGTAGTCTTATGAGTATTTTATCAGCACAGCATTCGTAGATAAGTTTTTCTTAGCGATTGATCGCTCTTATATACAATCTCGCCATACAGAATAGAGCTGGGAAAGTTAAACCCGAAAGAGAATTACAAATTGGTCAGATTGGGAAGATAAATCATGAAAGAACTCCCACTGTTTCCAAAAGGCACTTTCGGTAAAAATCAGTGTTTCTCATACAGCACACAAATTTCTGTGTTGTGTGCTGACTTCAGACGTTCACCATAACAATGAAGCAACAACAATCAAAACAGTGCAACTGGAGATGAGTTCTAAACCACCTTAATGCCTTTGAATTGTTCCAGAGTGAAGAAAAAACAGATCTGAAAAAATCTCATTCGAATGGTTCAAACTCACTTTCAGTAATTGATTTCTTACATCGGTTACGATTTGCGTGGTTTGGGAGAAAAAAGTTATAAAAATTCAAAGATCTTCGACAAACGGCGGACGCTATCAAAAGCAACATATTGGCGATATAAAGTGCTATTCATTTTACGTTAGCACTCCTCACAACCGTTGCTATTCTCCAACATGACAATCTATGCGTTGCTAACATTCTACAATTGTTGAGAAAGGAGCTGTTCGCGCTCAACTGTCACTTTTCATCTGACGCGTTCAAGCCGGTCAGATAACGTCTTGTTTCACTTGAAAACAGAAAGTATGGTCCAACCAACCTTGTTCCGGTCATTACTTTTATGTTACCTGAAAATGACGCCATCAAACGTATTTTTAAAAGCGGGACGATTACCACCCAATGCATTCCCATCAACTAAAATCATTTCGATCTTGATAATCATTACCACAGCATTTCTGCGAATGTTATCACAATATTTAGCAGATAATCTAAAATTCCCATATCTTCACCCACTTATCAAAGACGCACACTAGACCCTAAGATAGTAATCGTCCCCCTCACCAGACCCTACAATTCCCTTCCATCATTACCAGTTAATCTGTGCACAAATCTGCTAAATCCATGTTGAAGCCGAGTTGTGCGGTTGGTGCGACCAAGCAGCAAGTGTCTTTCCCAGTAACATTTCAAGACTGCCACATTGAACAATACGTTGGCAGCCGCACAAGGCAGCCGACCAAGGTATAAAACTTCCGGGTGTCATGGCTGTGTCGGGCCTTTAGATGTCACGCATCCACCTGGCTGGTAATATTCGCGTTGTTTTTGCTTTCACGTTTTACACACTTACGTTCAGAAAGAAAAATAAGAAGGTCGCTGGAAATTCCCGTTATTTGAAGCTATTTACTGCTCAGAACATCACACTTCAAACGTTCAGTGTCTTCTTCCAGCTTCTGAGTTCCAAATCATTTGGGGCGAGGCGGGTATAACATGATTTCATTTTTTAATGTGTTTTTCGGCAATTTTTTGAACAACGTTGATTCACAATGATCTCGCTTTTTATTTTATATTTCTCCTGTGAAATGCGATGTCATCATTTTATCGGTGACACCTGAGGCCAGCAATTTTTTCTTCAGCTTTACCTGGTATTTGTACCGAACTTCACCAGTACATTTATCGCGCATTGTGAAAGATGCTGCTGGACCTGTTAACCACGACCTCAACCAGGACTGAAGGTGGTAAAAACATGCTTGTGGCGCATCCAGAAAATAACTTGTATGACATAGACGGAGTCATTCGCTTCAAACTGAACAAATGTCGTCGGGAAATGCACCGCTGCTGTGTTTTCGACATCATAAAGCTACAGTCGAAACGATGCTCGCAAGTTTTTACCCATTAATTTTGTTCTATAGGAAAATAAAACACCTCACGAGTACAACAGGAAATGGCAAAAGCCGCATATTCAAATGTTTAACAATCTGGAACGGAGCGCTTAATCTGAAACGAAACGCACTTCGACGTTTGAACTCTTCACTTACTGAAGACAAGGTTATACTGGAATGGCTGCTGCGTAAGCAATTCTCATCGTCTCTGGTAATAGCAAAAATGCGATTGCAAGTTATCGTAAAAAAGGTTCACAACAAGAGAACATAAACCTCGAAAATTCTTTTACGAATTTTCTCCGAAAGGATATTATCTTCTAAATAAGCTGGCCTTTAAATGGGAATTTCCATTGCTGTAAAGCATCTACCTTGTGTTGTGCTTTCAATACGGCATCCATATCGTCTCAGATATAACGGCATACATAGATATTGTGCACAGATTGAGTTGCAATGGCAGCAACCAGATCGATATGCGCTTAACATTTATTGGATTTTGAAAACAATAACTGCTTCAGATCCGTCCACACGACCGTTTAACCCTGGGTTCTTAAACTGGGGGGTGGAAAAGGTTCATAAGGGGCGCGCGGGTATGCAGTGATGTATTATTGATAAATATTAGATGCATTGATCTTATCATTCGTAAATTTATTACCATTCCTCGCCAAAATCAAAGCAAACCAAACAAAACAAAATATCGGAACAAACTGGAATGTAAAGCCGATTTGCGATGTTTGTTGTCTTTAGCAAAACCTCGAATTAAACACTTAGTTTCCATAAACACTTGCATCCTCCCAAATGACAGGTAAAGTGTTGTTCTGTTTTTTGTGTTTGATTTTGAGGTAAGTGTAGGCGCGAGTATCAATGACTAACGTCAAAGAAAGCGCGGCTAAAAAGTTTAAGAACCTCTTATCTAAACGCTGCCATCAGTGATTGATTGATTTATTGTTTCATATGACTCAACTAATAAACAGAAACAGCACAAAGAGCTGTCGCGTAATAAGGAAACCAACTGTCCGCGAAGATTAGAATAAATGAAAACACAGTGGCAAGATCCAACTTGTGTTTTGAGTGAGAGGTCAAATATTGAAACAGCGAAAGAAAACATATCTTTTTGTCATAAAGTCATATCAGTACTGAAAAAGAACTGAAAACTGAAAGGCAGAAAGGGGATCCCTCATCTAGAACATACAATTGCAAACAACCATGCTACTGTGCAAAGTGCAAAACCAGTTTTGCCAAAACCAATAATTTTAACCCAGAAATTACATATTTTTTGAAAACGTAAGTGGTTCAGAGAAAAGGTCAGAAGTCAAAAACCAGCAACATGAAGAAAAAAGCTGTTGGAGAAGTCTTTATAGTAACAGACGGTTAATATTGTGAGGAAATGTTAAAATGAACTTATTTAGTTTCATTATTTTTAAAGCTCTCGGTTTGCTGCAAGTGTTCGAGGAATCAGCCGACTGGGCTCTGCTTTCATCTTTTTGCGACGATTCAAATTTGCACTTATTTTTATTCAAGTAATTAATCTCCATAAAAGCGACAAGGTCTAATTAATTAGCAAATTCTTTAGGATATCGATTTCACTTAACTCTACGCATCCTCAGACCTGAAACCTGCAAGCAGTGCTGCGTGAGAAATTCTGAAGAGATAAAGGAAGGGCAGAGAAAGCAATCAAGCTTTGTGACTAAAATGAATAAATCATTAAATACTGTAAATCAAAGCAGAAGTTGCAATAAGTGAAAACTGGAAAATAGTCTGTTCTACCTTCACTAAAACTGAAAAAATAGGAAACCTACCTGACGACATTCTTCATAATATATTTCTATAAAGAACAAACGCGGCGATATTTCTTTTTAATTTTTGAAAACCTCTTAAACTTACAAATTTCCAGAATAAATTTCAGTGACGTGGATTACGCACCACGTTTAAATACAAATAAAATGTGTAGTCGTCGCAGCGAAAACTTCATATCTACGTGTTTCTACAAAACTTCCGGTTTCGCCACATTGCGTAAATACCAACGAAGTAATAACCATCTCTCTGATCTCAGCAACAAACAACTGCCATAAGAGCCTTTTGTACGGAGTGTGTAGTAGTAGAGCAGTCGCTTCATTGTCAAGCTCTGTTCAGCAGGGGTCAATTATATTCAAAAAGCTTAATATCAAACGTATTCAGCAAACTTCTGTTGATTGGCGACGATCTACTGGAACGTTTTAGACTCAAAATCATCTCGGCTTTGACTTGACCTTCAAGGACATAGTTTTATTATTAATTTCCAGCCAGTGACGTAAATCGCCTCGTGTCTGCATCCATTCCATTTTTAAACAGCCTTCATGACCTTAATTAAAATTTCCTGCAGCTCCTATCGCTTGATCGCAGTCCTTCCCGCCATCCGCAACAAACCTGTTGCTACGAATCGACGTCGCTAGATTGCCATTGTTCGCAGACGCAACTTCCGTGGCTTCACGCGTGTGAGACAATAATCCATGCTTATAATAATCTATGATTCAAGCCCGAAACAGAGAGTTTCCCGGTTGACAGGTCACGGAGGGTACTGGCTGCATAACCAGGCTTGCTGATGCAGTCGGACAGGTGCCTTGCTGTCGTGACGAATAATGGTAACCCCCTGCTTTGATGTTTTTAAGGCTTTCAAGTTAGAACAATGCTGTTGCTAAATCCACAGCATGTTCAACAACCAAGCATTCGGTGAGTAAGGGTCATGAAAGGGCATGCCACAGCTTTGATGAACTTTTTGAAAAGATACAAAATTTTTCACAGATTTTTTCAGCCTAAAAGAAGACCTGATAAAGAGGCCATCGGTTTGTTTGTCCAAAGTTTTCGGGAAAATACTCTTTGCTTAGGAGTAAAGCCAAGTCCATTTATTTTACCTCAGCCATGGGCCTGAGCTGATGTTACAGTTTCCATTCAAAGGGGCTTCCCCTTGCGGACACATGACGTTATATCAAAGGTAATACGGTACCTGGAAAGACTTTTCTCATCTGCAACCCCAACCTGTGAGAGAAAAACATTAGTTTTTATGGCAAACGCTAAACTCCACGATTCACCTTTTTCTCAGCGCCTTGCTGTAGAACTCGCAGCGCGTTATTAACCATCCCATTGGCGTCCCCACGACATCCAGAACGTTATTGCACACACATAGCATTGTACGCTACTTACGAAATCAGCTCTTCGTTTTTTTCACATACTTCATCTTTCCAAATGTGTACTTTAAACAAGTTAGTTTGAGAACTAGCGAAGGCCCATCTCTGATTTTAAAGTTTTTGAGAAAAGCGCATTGTTTCGTTGGAAATTATAATGATTGGAGAACTTTTCGCCAAGCGTCTTACTTGAAAAGGCAAAGTTTCATGGTAGGAAGGCAAACATTATTACAGTAATGCAGTGGAGACTTAATCCCCGAAACCGAGGCTTTGTTCAAAGCACGAGATCGAGATTTTGCCAAAATCCCGGTGAGTAATGCCAGAACTTTCGAAGCCGATACTCGTGAACGCTGCCGAACTGAAATTTAATCGAATTTCAATCATTTTTGTCAAGTTGTTCGTACTTTTTCTTCCACAAGGTTCACACATGCAGAATACTGGTGTGGAATGCTAGAGTTTTCAAAACACATGTCGATAGGGCTCTTCAAGCTTCCAGCCGAAGAGCCCGAGACCTGTGACCTTCGAAACAGAGATCGAGGTTCACGAAAGTGAGTTTAGAGACGGGTTTCAAGACTGAGATCAAGTCTCGAGACTCCATCACTGTTTTTTTCATCATACAAGTTGATTTCCTGTCTAAAGAAAAGTTCGAGTCTTTTGCCAAACAATTTTGAAAAATTAGAAATGTGACCTTTTTAGGCAAACTTATCCTCTCGAAGTTAGCATTTATCGTGCGTCAGGTTTTAATACTTGCAAATGACGAGATATAATGCGCAAACCGACCACTGTAACTTTCTTACAGAAAATGGCAAGGAAAAGCACCAAGAGACATTGTCTGTGATATGCAATTCAAGACAAATATTTGCTATCAGAGGTCACCAAGGACTGCTGACCCCGCAACCCTCCCCAGAGGAAAAACAGATGTGGAAATGAATGAAATAAAAAGTAATGCAGTTTGGTGTAAACGCTTTATAGTTTGAAGTGACTTTCATTCCAGGCTACTGGTCCAAGATGTGTCCAAATAAGGTATTCGCTGAAGCATGTGTTTCGATCGTATTCTCCAAAGTATTCAATCCGACGAAGAAGGAGTTCCATTGCATTATTGCTGCTTTAGAGTGATAAGAAAGTTTTTTTTACATGCGCTACTTTCCAAAACTAATCCAGCAACGTTGTGACCAGCATGCTTTCAAATCACCACGTTTCCCTGATATTGCTGATGACCTTTCTGGTCTTGATGGGCTTTCGTCAGGAACGCCGAAACAGCGGTAGGGCGGGGGGGGGCAGTAAAAATATTGAGGGCAGTGGAAACGTATGTAAAACAAACGAATCGTTACCAATATGCTTGCTTCTGTTTAGCAACAATGTTGAGCTTAAAAATAATACTAGAAATTGTAGAAAACCATTCTGAATTTTCTGGGTGCGCGAATAGCTGCAATAAATTTGTTTCAATTCAATTTTGATAAACCATGAAATTACCTATGATGCTGTTATGAAAAAGGCACCTCTGCCCCCTTTTTGGAAGGACAAGGGCAGTGCCCCCATCATGGGCAGTGCCCCCCATCATGCCAACGCTCTCCGGTGTTGGCTTTCGTCAAAGTCTGCGGTTTAGATTGTTTGCCGATTTTTTTGCGCGTTCTTACTTTTTTTCATGGAAAGCAAATAAGAAACAACCATTTCGTAAACGTTTTGTAAGTAAATTACTTCTCGCTTTCTCTACAGTTTTGGTAAAGTTTTTTTGTCGTAATATTCACAAGAAAAAATATATGAACGTATTTCAGTTTTACTGCACGGTCAAACACTTTCAACATGAACACTAAGCTGAGAAAAGCATGATTCCTTCTGAAGAATCACTCAGAAACTTGTTACCTTTCCGATATTATGAAATACGCTTTAACAAAAATACACCGCTGTCTAGAAAACTCACTGTTTTCCAGGGCCATTTGCATGACCTACAGACACATCAGCAAACAGTGTTGCTCTGTCTGTAACATAAACTGCGAAAATGTTCCTTCCTGGTTTTTTTTCTCGACTTTTAACGCGTTACATTTTTATCGCACATGGACAATTTTCAGAAAACTTTCCAAACCAATCGTTGTAGCTTTTCCGGGGCGTGGTTTGTTCATCACGTGGTTTGTTGATCACGTGGTTTGTTCATCATGTGATTTGCTCATCACGTGATTTGCTCATCACTGATATGTCGGTATTATCAAACAGAAATGCAGCAAAGCTAGGTATGAGCACCAGAACCGTCGCCAGAAAATCTTCAATAGGGGGGGCTTTACGTTTGTGCAGGGGGCTTGACATTCTAAAAATTGGAAAAAGTCTACTGATTCATAGTGTTTCATATTCCGATTTAGGGGCATTGAAGCTCTGTTTGGGGGGGCTGAGCCCACAACCCCCCCGTGGCGACGGGACTGATGAGCATCCACATCGACTTAGCACAAGCTGAAAAAAACTCCGACCCTTGTGAATGTTCTAATAAGTCCGCACGTGGTTTTCATTTGTTCTGCAAAGTTCCGCAAGCGTCGTGATGGGCAAGAATGGGTGCAGCGCCGTAGTTCCCAACCTAAAAAAGGTCGGAAATCACGTCAATGAACACATCAAGCTAGTACTCACGTAACATTCGGTGAAGTGCCCCAATTTTTTTGTTGCCCCCAAATTTTGTCGTGCCCAGAAACTTTATATTCAGATTCTTTTAAAATTATATAGTTAAAACAAAAATATTGTATCCCGGAAGATGTATTTGGACCCCAAAACCTTCATGGCTACGGGCCAGGGACATATTACCATCCCTCTGGTAGATAGTGGCCAAGGCATCCCGGGAGAGTCAATGACAAACGAGGCAGAGAAAACATGAAGGTTGTAGGCTATGAAGCTCTAATCACCACAAATCAAGTTCACTGACTTAGCATTTCCACATCATGCCAAAAATTTCTAATTCCTTTCAAAACCGCAATTACAAGTCACACCGATCAATTTAAAGCACATTCATTGAAGGATTTTTATGCTAAAAATAGTACCATGCGTGGGTTGGCGTGATTCACCAGAAACGTCGCGTGTGTCCGCTGCTCCGTGTCGTGCAATCGCTTGAATCGTTCTCTTGCTTCAATACAATGTGATGTCATGTACTTAACATCGCGTAATAATTTCCGCTTAAAATATCAACTATCCTGCTACTGCCACAACACCATTAATATTTCCTCAAACGTTAGACTACTTAGCCCAGAGGTGGGCAAACTTTTTTTAGTGAGGGCCACATTGTTGTGTCAGTGCCCAGCGAAGGGCCAGCTTCTACAAATTATACTTTTTATATAAAAAAGCTAGAATGATTTGATCTAAAGGTTAGGGCTCTTAGGTCTACAACCGTTGGGTCTCTGTGCACTCGACTATCATCCTGCATGTTTTCGCGTAGAAGCGACTTGTCATAAGTCAGTGATTCTCGACCGGCACAAAGCATCCTAAAAGTGTGCATTGTGCACAAGAGGGCCGCAAAAAATTAGCCGCGGACCGTAGTTTGCGCACATCTGACTTAATCAATGGTTTTCATATGCAGAACGTCCAGGAAGTCTTCAATAAGGGCTTTGCGTTTGTGCGGGGGGAGGGGGCTTGACATTCTAAAATTGAAAAGAACAATGAACGTGACACGGAGGCCACAAGGTTTCCGCTTGGTTTGAACATTTTTGACCACACCAAATTCCTTCAATAAATTTGATCCACTCCATTGTGCACATAGGCTTTCTGTACCTCCCTGATGCTTAATTCAGGTCCACATCAAGCAAACCACAAAATTCAGTTAATGCCAAGGGCGTACGCAAAGGGGCTGGGTTGAGGTCACACTACCTTCCTTGAGCTTAATATTTTACAAAACTTTATTATAAGGCGAGTGTATAGGGCTTGATTTTTACAAAAATAAGGAGAGTGTGTGAAGAAGAATAAGCCTATTCTGTCAACAAACTTCGCTTGAAAACATGAATATGACGTCAAATTGTGACGTCACAAACAGCGCACACCAAACACAAATGACCACCATACGCCAGTGAATGAACCCCACATGAAAATTTTCTGCGTACGCCACTGGTTAATGCACTCACTTTACCTACAATATTTGAAAAGGCCAACAAAACGAGATAAACGAAAGTATGTGAAACAGCCTTGTGCTGCAAACAGAGACGTAAAGACAGGGGGCAAGGGGGGCGCAATTCCCCGAGCGCCGAATCACTATGGGGACGCCGAATCACTATGGGGACGCCGAATCACTGCGGGATCGCTGAAAAGGTCCAGCAATGTCGCAAGTACTTTCTTCAATACAGTACATTTGTTTTCGAAAGACTTCCGGTTCGAACATGGGGGCGCCAAACTTGCTTCTTGCCCCGGGCGCCATCTAACCTCGTTACGCACCTGGAGGCAAAGACCTTATGTCTTTATAAGGAACAGCTTTGTGCTGTGGCAGCCTTGTGCTCACGGGCGTCGGAAGGGGGGGCAGAAGGGCTTGGCCCCACTGGATTTGTACATTGTAGCAAAAAAGTTTGTTTTCTTAGTTTCGAGTGGGAAAAAAACAAATTTCACCACTTTTGGTCCCCTTCGGAAAAACTTTTGGAAAAATCCACTAGTGCCCCCCCTCCTGGAAAAAATCCTTCCGACGCCTTCTGTGCTGCAAATACCTTATACCTGTAGAGGAACAGCCTAATGCTGCAAAGACGCAAAGACCTTATGGCTTGTCCAGTGGCGTAGCAGGGGGTCCCGGGCCCCGGGAAGCACCTTCGTGGGTGCGGCAAATTGTTGATTAAACATATATGTTTAAAATTTTCAAAAATGTTCTTTTCAGTGTGTGTGTTAAGAAGCTCTAGACTGGCAGATGGGAGAGCAGCCAGATAATATTTTCGGGGGCAAAATGATTGTAATTGTTATACCTAACGCTTAAATACGTTTTTTCAAACTTTCAGGGGTCAATGCCCGATTGCCTTCCCCCTGTTTGCGGGTCTGACTGGTAACCTAAAAACGGGGAAATGTGGCTGAGGAGTGAGAAAATTGATAAAATGTTTACTAAAAAGTCAGGGTCAAAGTAGCCTACCGCAGTGTGTGTCTTGAAATCAGAGCTTTTTCAACATATTTACTTGGCGAGTAGAGATGGTATGGGCCGCTAATGGTCCGGTTTTTGGGCGGGCAGCTGAGGTTGAACGGTAAGGTGTAGCGTCAAAATACAAAGTTCGATGAATCAAGAAGCACATTGCAGGTTTTGTTAACACCACCAAACACAATTGAAATCGAAAAAAAAGTTCAGTTATCTGTATTGTAACACCTCCTTTTTTAGGTGCAAAAAACACGAATTCATATCAAAACATTATTTCTTTGCCGACGATGAATCGTTTTGTGTAGATTTCGTTGCATTTTAGTTTGTTTGTGAGACACAATAAAAAAACGAAGAGCAGATAGAAATACGTTATTGAAGAAGTTTCAAACATCACATTTAATCATAACAAAACAGAAATCACCCGTAAAATGTACTTGAAAGTATGAGGAAATCAACGTGTTTCACTGAGTACATGAAACCGTGTAATCTTGCTTGCTTCTTAAGTTAGGAATGAAGTGAGGAGATTTAAAGGCAGTACTGCCCTGATGTACCCATCTCGAGCGTCTTTCCCATACAAAGCTCCAGAAGCTTCTGTAACTAATTTAACGCACCGTTCTACACCTTGAGAATGACAAGAAATGCGAAGAACAAGGGGATTCTCCAAGAAGTTGTCAACTTGTTCTACGGGCAGATGTCTCGTTATTGGNGGCTCCATTCTCAGCTCCTGCACTGTTGGGAGAAGATCTTTCAAGTCAGTGTTTTTTTAAGGCTTTTCGAAAGGTGTCGTGTTGAAGCTNTAGGGTATCAACACGATTTTCCCTTCTATGTCTGATATTTTTAACTAATTTTCATAGAAATGCAAGTGTCCGTTGAAATATGCTTAAATATTTGAACACGACATTCACTTTTGGCAAAAAACTAAAGACAATTTTATAAATAGAAAGTTTCAGTGTCCATACTCATTCATTCATTCATTTTCGTGCCCGCTTTTATTTGGGGGAGTGGTAATAGAAGGGGGTCAGCCGCAAGATTTTACGGGTTTTAGGTGTGTTCGGGTTCGGGTGGCTAGGGGTTTTCCTCAGCCCAGCTTCCCCGACCTGTATTTTGATATTTTTCCTTTTTTTTGTTTTTCATATTTTTTCAAGTTTTTGATAATTTTTCATTTTTTTCATGATTTGGTAAGTTTTGATATATTTTCATGTGTCTGATATTTTTTGTGTTTTTCAATGATTTTTCCAGTTTTTGATAATTTTTGATGGTTTTGATTATATTCCTGTTTTTGCGTTATGGTAATATTTTTCATATTTTCACGTTATGATAATATCTTCATGTTTTTGATTGATTTTACATTTTAGAGATAACTTGCAACTTCTTGGGGGGGGTTGTCTAAATCGGCCAGTTCATTTCTCTAACCTGTCATTGACTGAAGAAGGCACAAGGCGAGCCAGGGCATGCCACGTTTCAATCCGATTAGCAAATATCCAGGCAACCGGCAAAGATCGCTTCACTTGAACATCATTCGATGACCTTGTGGACGTTAGTATCAAAGAAAAACTCATTGACAACCTGCTAACTTCATCAGTTCTTTTGCGTAACATTCTTCTTTGAACGTTTATCATGTTTTGACAAAATCAAACAAGAAATTACTCATTGCGGTTGCTTTTACGTAAGCGTGAAACACTTCACAGTAAGTCATTGATCAGGTTAACTTGTTCTGAAACAAAATGAATATAACCGCATCATTTTTTTCTGAACAGCATTTTGACAAAATTTGTCTGTTTTTTAATGACATCGTTCACATTTAGCAACCATTGCAAAATTAGAATGCTAGATACAGTACATATATCTCATTAGCAATTTAGATTACCTTTTCTTCTGAATGTTTATGCTTTCTGCAAATTTTGTTGTTGCATTGTGTACTGTCAGTCCGCTCATTAACTATCTATCTCAACCGTTGCATAGCATATGATGATGTTGCACAAACTGGTCACACCATTGCTCCAATCTCCAACTGATTGTGTTGTGAAAAGGCACACCGATTACCTCGGGTTTTCAAGTGGATGCTAACATCAAAGCAAAACATTATCACAAATGACAACCTGCTAACTCATTCTTTTGCGTAGCTCACTCCACTGAACGTTTCCCTGTTTTAACAAAACCAAACAAGAAGTTACTCATGACGATTGCTTTAACCTAAAGCGCGAATCGCTTTACGCTGAGTAATCATCCGACTTACCCTGTTCTGACCAAAACTTGTGCGACCGTATGATTCCGGGGAACACAGTATTCACAAAACTTGCCTGTTTGTTTCATGTCATCGTCAACATTTCGTTTTCTTACGATTTATTTATTCGAAAATAGCGAACGTTTAAAAACCAAATGCTAGAATTG
>JGI24158J21664_10007658_pt1 | contig 14353 bp, 7 predicted proteins | sample Ectturendosymbi3_FD_21664 | JGI IMG/M metagenome (IMG submission 21664) | reverse complement strand
GTGATTGAGCCAATTGATGTCGCATGTTGATTATCTGTGCAGCAATAGAGATCGCACGCCGTGGTCACTCTACCACTGCTTTGTCTATGGGGAGTTACATACTCGCCAGGCGGTCGCGGTATCTTTTTTATGGTGTCTGTCGCTCATCTCTTAATTTCCGCGCCTTACGACCAAGTACATTCATCTCATGCTGTCCCCTTGGACTTTGTCGATTTCATGTAGTGGCACGAATGTGACCACTACACCTATCTGAATGCGGCCAGAAGTCAGACGTCCACTTCGCCAACGTGTTTTGTGTCGTGATTGTAAAAAATGTGCTATGTCTAGCCCAGGTAGTCTTCTCTTATGTTGTTCTGCATAGCAGCAAGATACCTTTGGTGCTTACGACCAAAGTTACACATTTGCGCAGCTTGCTGTTCAAACAGCCTGATGGAGTTAATTGTGTAGTTAGAAGAGTCTATAGCAATCATTGCTAAGTTGTCCCATAACAGAGTAGTGCAGTCAAAGGATTGTTAACCGTTGCGCCCACGTAGGCCTTAGTCTATATTTGTTAACATTCATAGGCGATTTGAGATACAAAATGTTATTAATCTAAACATGTGCCATGCACCATGAGATTAACAAGTCCAGACATCAGCAAGGTTTATGCATGCGTATTTCGGCCAGTAAAAATCCCAATGTGCACGCTTTATAAGCACATTTCACTTAAGCTCATGGTAAAGTTTATCAATTTGCGCTACTGAAAGAAAATGTTCATCGCGGCGACATTACCATGACCGGTCTCATGTTTGCTCTTTCGGTAATAATGTTTTGATAATTGAACGATGGGATTGATTGTGATGTCATGCAATTTTTTTTACATTTGTATTTCATTACATCTCTAAATAATCGCCATCAAGTAAATGACAATGATTTATGACCCAAAACCGTTTGTTAAGCTCGTTCAAAAATTTTTAGTTGGAAAGTACGAGCCTCTTATGGGTATTTGCGGGAAAATATTTATATTTAATTTGCACAATGTGCAAAAGCTGTTCATGTTGTGAATTAAATATAAATTTTCAGAATGTCTAGACCCCTGCACAAAAATGAAGGTTCCTAATGGAAGACTTTCTGGCGACAGTTCTGCCCAGGCCTGCAGACACAGGGGGACATTCGGGGACAGTAACACCCAAATCTTTTCTGTGCCCACCGAAATTTGTTGTGCTCATAAAAATTTGTTTTAAACATATGATTAAAAAAATCTTTCCTTCCTAAAAATGTATTTTCCCCCAAACCTTAAATCCTGGCTACGGGCCTGGTTCTGCCAACATTGTGTCTGCAGTTAGGATACTCTGTTTTGAAGGCAATTCGGCCTCGAGATGTAGCATAACGTCGAAAACGTTTTTTTATGAATCAGCATTAGGGGGGCCCCTGTAGACATTTTGGTGGAGGCCAGAGTTGGGCTGTTATGGCACTGCCTACTACAGTACAGTGCCTTCTACATAAGTCTTCCTAAATGTTGAACATTTCCTTGGCAAGGCGGACCCTTTGAAGAGGAAGAACTTTGAGATATCCAAGAAATCTTATTGTTTATTCTAAACTAAACAAACAGTCGTCTTGGTTTTAAAATCAACTGCATACTGTTGCTTATACATTGCATGTTTAAAATCTGGCACTTAGGGTCAGAAATTGTGAGACTTTTAACCCAGCTACGTGAGAAATCTATCCTTCGATCGACATGGCTAACCACAATTTTAAAAGTAAGGGAGCAGCGTGGGATGTTTCACGGATGTGGCGAACCACAGGTACAAAAGACGTGTGCTGACTCCTTACCAACGTTTACATCCGTCGGACAACAAGGAAGTGAGATACGTCGCGAATGCCTGCTATGTAGGTATACTTGTGGGCGGCTAGTTGGCAATCGCGTGCAAGAAACCAGCTCTAGATGACTTGAAGCAAGGAGAAAATCAGGGTGTTCAAAAAATGCAAATGCGAATAGAATCAGACTTTGAAAAACGTGCATGTTGGTCAGACCACACTACTCAGGCAACGCACCAGCATTGTGGGAGTATGTTGCAGGCCTGATATAACATTCTAGCACTCGGTTTCTAAATTGTTTGGAACACCTAGAAGCATCATTAAACCTGCTGATCCGTTGCTGCTATGTTTCGACAAACGGCATCATCTTTTTTGTTTCCACTTCCAAGCGGTGCTAACAAGGTCTCAAAGCAAGATCGATGCTAAAGGCAGTTTACTGCATAGCTTGGCAGTCTGACGCAAGTGTATCAGTGACAAGATTAGAGATTAGCGAAACGAACGGCTGAGAACTGCGTTCAATTTTCAATGCTTTTAGCAAAATACCATGAAGCACCCTGGTTGAGCTGAAGTGAAATCCATTCAAAGACCCAAATGACAAAGCTTTGGTTTGAGCATCGCGAGAAAGGTCAGCAAAGTTTCGACAAATCCGGCACAAGGTTTCTTAAATAGCGCAGAAAATCTCAACCATCGCGAAAGATTAATCGTAGGCTTAATCGCGAAGAAGCAGGTCGAAATCTGCTGTGTGAAGTAATTTTGTTAGTTTATTTGCGGATCTCATGAGCAGAACACTTTTTCTGTCGAAATAAGTGTTTAGGGCGGCAAGTTCGAAAAGTTTTGGTCGCAATTCGAAAAGTATTTGTGGCCAGTATTTCCCGAAACGTATACAGTACATCATTTTTGACGTGTGGACCAGCTGAATGCCTAAACATTATTCTTGAACACAAAATTTGGCGACCAAGACAACACAGCTAATACAATTGTTCTGTAGCCTTTAAATTCCGCTTTGTTTTGTGTTGACTTATTACTCTTTCACCGACAGACCGCAGTCCCAAGACCTCCGCCTCCCGTTTATTTACCTTGTAACAAGCAGTATGGCGGATCCAGACCAGGCGTTTGGGGGTGCAGTCAAATAAGGGGCCGCCAAAAAGTCTTCACTTGTTTAAATACCTCAGCTTCTCTGCGACAATCGTTGGGTATCACACAAAATTGGTTACCTTTTCTAGGCTAAGAAAATGGGTGCAAACAGATAGGTCCTATTTTTCACAAGCTACATGGAACTGAGAAAACTATGGGTGTCCCAAAGAAGCTTTTATATATATCTACAATCAGTGCTTGAAAGATACACACCAGGGGTGGGGAAACTGCGGCCCGCGTGACCATTTGATATGACCCGCATCAGAATTTTCGTTACATAAGTTAGAGCACAACATCGCGTCAAAACGAAGCTCCATGATAAGCAGGTGCTTAGATAGTAAGTCAAGAGAAGTCACTCTTCCTCATAGTTAGATAAAGGTAGAGTTTTAGGATACAATTAATTGATTTTGCGGCCCGCCAGCGATAATGCACAATTCATGCCGCCCGTGATAATAAATAGGTTCCCCATCACTGATATACACTAAGGCATTGGTCCCCAACCCTTTTGTAACCGCGGACCGGTCAATGCTTGACAATTTTACCGCGGCCCGGGATACTCTCGTAACAGTGTTGGAGTACTCCCATACTCTCGTAACATCAGTTGCGTGCAGAGGTCTGATGATGCCCGGGGCGACTGCTTGATTGGATGCCCCCTTCAGGGTGGCCACTGGGATCAGTTTCGTTAACATCGGATTGTTGCCTTCTTCAACACCAGATAACACCAGATTTTTATGTTACAGTTTTATATAAGCTAAATGCGTCCATTACCAATACCTAACAAAGTGCGCTGAACCGCATTGCAATATTGTATCCGAAATAGTGCGAAAACTGCGAAGTGTCGTTATTGAATGGAGAAGTCGGTCATGCGTAACATAAATGTTATTCTCAACACAGCGAACGCAGCTTCTGTTTGGAATGATAACCAAACATAAATGAGGATGAAAGACTGAAAAACGAAACTTAAAAATTATTATGAATCTAGCTTCTTTTCACTTAAAATGACAGGAAATGTGAAAAACAAAAGTAACAGTCCTGTCAACATCAGATTTGTCGCCAAAACATGAGAAATCAGAAATTTCTCTCAAAACATCAAATCTGATGTTAAAACATCAGAAGTGGCAACACTACCCCCCTTCCGAATTCTAGTATTGAGCAGTGGCGTATGGTGGTCATTGTTACTGGATATACGTTGTTTGTGACGTCACAATATGAGGTCATTCACGTTTGCAAACCAACGTTTCGGCGAAGTTTGTTGACACAACACGCATATTCAGGGACGGCGGAGCAGCGGTAGCAATAAAAGAGTTGAGGGCAATGGAAACTTACAAAAAACTAAGAAAATCGTTACCAATTATGTTTGCTTCTGTTCATCAACAATGTCGACCTCACAAATAATAACAGAAATTATAGAAAATCTTTCTGATTTTTATGGGCGCCCGATAGATGCAATAAATTGTTTCAAGTCGATCTTGATAAACCATGAAATTACCTATATGATGCTTGTATGAAAAAGCACCTCTGACCCCATTGTCTCTCTTTTAACAGAATAGAGAGGGCAATGCTTCCGCCATGCCTCCATTCTCCGGCATTCCTGTGCATATCATTCTACACGCACTCTCTTTACTCCTTGTTTCAGGCAGCAATCTGTCACTGTAATGAACATAAATTATCAGTGGTCTCCTAAGACAGAGCAGTTCATAACTGCAAAAGCATCCGGTAACGCGTTGAAACAGGGGAGTACAACACACTCAGTGCTACGTCAGCTTAGTTCACAACTGCGAAATGGGAAGGCTGCGCAAATGTCTCGTCGAAAGCAGTCGACCAGAAGGTATGTGGCTCGGATGGCGGACGCCCAGGGTTGGCAGTTTGAAACTTGTAAACTACACAATAATTGAGAATGCGCGTAAAGAACGCAAGAAAACTTACGTTTTTTATCATGTAACTGTTATATTTACAATTACAAAGGTAAAAGAACAGATAGGGGTTTGTGTGAGCCGTGCGGATCAATGCGGCTGCATTGGTAATAATTATTGACGAAGCATGAAACGAAGCATATATTTCAAGCACAGGTGTGCAACTGTATTAGCACAAAAAACGAAACTGGAAACTAGTAATGCATCATAAAATCAGCTAAATCAAGCACGTTAAAATAGGACAGTTTTGAAATTTGCTTCAGAAAATCAATTAAATATCCATAATTATTCTTTAGGGTTGATGTAATTGGACCCAACCAAAAAACCACCCGTTTTTGTAAAAAAGTCCATTTAAAATACAATAAAACTGACCAAAATCCCACTCTTTCCTTTTCCTTTGAAAAATTTACTGTGACTAAAGTAAAATAAGCAGCACACTTGTACAGCTAATTGTAATTTTTTTAACGAAACAAAACGAGCAGCAACTAAATTTGAAGGACTTGAAAAAGAGAAGAATAATTCGAACAGTTTGAGTAAATTCTACTGGTTATCTTTTTCAGCTCCGTAAAATCGGTAGACCTATATTTTAACCAATCTTTCTGCCTTCTCTGCATCGAAGCTGTTTCTGATTTTGGAACATACCAAACCAAATGTTGAAAAAATGCATTATATAGATGCTGAACTAGCAGGGCATGTACATAACCTTGACGTGAAACTGCAGAGTGTGTTTAAGAGTGACTTTTCCCGGTTTGTTGTGTGCATGCTTGGCATACCTTACCGCTTTGGAGTGAATTGATCAACAACACTTTGCGAAAAAAAACATGGGGTGCGTTATTTTACCCACAAATTTAAATGCCATAATAGGTATAACAAGCTATTATTGTGTAATTCTGAAAATGGTGATATTGCATGATGCAATAAAAACAATTCAGAAGGGGTTTTTGTTTTTTTAAAAAAAAGAACAAAAACCTGTTTCTTTTCAAAAACGTCAAAAAAACGGATTAAAAAAACAGGTGGGTTGTTTTTTTTAAAACCCGGGTTTTTCTCAACCCTGATTATTATCCTTCAATCGTTTTTTTGTGATTTTCGCTGTATCACATCATCTGGAACAATCACGTCACTATCAATTTGACTGTGTGTGCGCCGCACACCTGTAGTATAGGTCCCTGGTATTGAAGAAGCTGAGCAATACTGGTATTTCAATACGTAAAAACACGTGTTGACAGCAAAACAAGTTTCGAAAAATTAAATCCATGCAGCATGTGTTAGTGGCCTTACAATGCGAAAAATCATCTAGTTACAGCATTTTAATTTTTGTAATTTCACTCTTTGGATCCGCGTTCGCCCTCCCCTCTGCACGCCACTGATTGGGGTCAGTTTTGCTTTCCTCTTCTGTGTGAGGCTAGCTCTATGGTCACCGCTGGTGGTTGAGAATACATTTCCCGTTCGTTTTTCTAAATCGTGCTTTAGTTGTTCATCATTTCATTGGTAAAACTTCGCTTGAAATTTTCAGGACTGAAAATGAGTAAAATACATGGAAACGAATTTTAGTAAAACAATTTGCTGATTGAAACGACTGCGTTACCTTTGTGGAGACTTTTGTTGAACAGATTAACTCTGGATGAGACGCAGGTGGTGTTAAAATCTCCAAAAGTACCATCTCCCCTTATAGAAAATGCTTAATAAAAATACCTATTTTTGTTTAAACCAATAAACTACAGGTTGTGAAAATACAAATATGCACCATGTCACAGCACTTTGAATCAGGTACACAAGCGTCTGATATGTTCGATATGCCAAAATTCCACAAAATATTTACAACAAAATGAAGTTGCAGAGAACTCAGAAAAACTATTGGGTTTTCCAGTTCAGAGCGAACAAATATGCCATATCACTTCTCAAACGCGCCATTTAACACCAATATATGCCAAACAGGCTGAAAATAATCTAAAAATTTAAGCTCAAAGGAAACAAATTTTAAAAAATGCCAAGCATTTTGTTCTGACAACACCACTAAAAAAAGGTCATAAAACATGCCAAACTATGATGTGCTTGCCAAACAGTATTTTCCCATGATAAACCACTATAAAAAATCCAAATGTCTGGAATTTGGCATTGAAATTGTCAACCTGGCAACCCTGGTTGGCACATCAAAGGCGCAGTGGCCTTGTATGCATTTTCAACGCGACTGTGATGCGCGTCAGAATCGTGTGCTAAGCTGCACACAGTAAGCAACGTCATATCCGACAGCAGCAACCACTTCAGTATGAACATGTTCAACACTAGGCTACATCAATGATGTATTGTTTATTTTTGTAAGAGGTTTTCTGTTTGCAATATCAGGCACTTTAGCTGTAATCTGGTGTGGTGCGTGTTGCCTACAATTCAAGAAATATGGCCTCGCACAAACGTTGTCATAAGCGAGTTTGAATTTTATACGAAGTGGTGGATAATTTGATTTACTTTCATCATTGCATTGTACGTTGTTGCTCAAAAGCTAAACACAGTAGCAGATAGGAAGATAAAACTGCCAGTTTACTTGACTGATTACAGTGTTTGAGACTCGCGCGATTGGACCTGATGAAGTCATTTTTTTTAAATTGTAGCTTTTAAACATTTAATGTTTGATGTCTTCATGTCCACACTCAACGAAGTACAAGAAACACACACTTAGATGAAACAAAACAAGCATAAATATGTGTCGTTAACAAAGAACACACGCATAACACGGTAACTTTGATACTTAATACTGTAACGTTGATACTTACCACCACTGTCGTCGTTTGCTGTAATAAAGTTAAAGCAGACTAATTCCTAAACTGCCGGTAAGAGTGGGAGGCTGCGAAGGACCAGTGCAGTTTGGACTGCAGTCCTCCACAAGGTGAGACTACAGTACGTGTGCATATTGTAAAGGGACAGTTAGTTAATGAAAATAAGTAAAAGTCTGTTGCTGTAAGTATACGGTTTTATGTGCGTAACGCGTTTATATGATAAATGGAGTTGCGACATTACCAAAATGTGATGCATGAAGATCTAAGCAACCAAGAGCCTAGACCAGGGGTTCCAAACTGCGGCCCGCGGGCCAAATTTGGCCCGGGAAGACATTTCATCCGGCCCGCGAAGCTATTTCTTCCATCTTCAAAGACATTTTGTCAACAATGAAAAAATAATACATTTACGAAAAAATTGTGGATTTGGTAGAATGCAACATATCCAGAAACAATCACATTATGTAAGATGTGCGGCCCTCAAACCGTGGAGAAACAGCGTATGTGACCCTCGTAAAAAAGTTTGGAGGCCCCTGGGACCTGGCTGAGACGAGTTGGTTTAACTTTGCAACAAACAGTCCTTGCAGTTACACATGCGATATAGATATTGGGTGATAGTTCGAGAGGAGATTGTATCACGGCGGTTGTGGATATGTGCATTGCAGTATGCGTCACAAAATTGAAAACGAGGCGTACAATTGCTCTGCGGGAAATTGATGTTCGGTCGATGCTGTGAATCACGCATCTGAACGGAAATTCGTTTAGTGCTCGTAAAGACACGCTCGTAATGTTCGCAATGCGACTGGAGATCAAAGATCCCCCAACGCAGTGTATACGAGTCTAAATATATGACCAAATTCTAGTGCAGTGCTCTTCAACCTTTTTTGTTATGGTGCACCCTTGAAGATGTTTTGACGAACTCATGCACCCTATTTCCACTCATGCACCCTATTTACTGAAACGTCCCCCGTGTCTCCCACCTAATTGCGCCCATGTCTGTAAGTACCCTGGCCTAAATAAGCAAGTACCCTAATTCAGTAACTCAGGTACATAACTCAATTGATAATGGCTCATTGTCTGTTGTTTATCAGTTACAAATAATAAACTAAATACGACAATCAGCTTGGCATGGTCTGATGCTTACGCACCACACTTTAGAATATGCAAAGTCTAGGTTAAATCCTGAAAGTAATTGGTTGGTTAATGATTCATTTTTGGTAACAGAGTTTTTGTAAAAACAAACTGTTTAGTGTGACAAGTTTGTAATGCATTCTTGCGAACCCTTTCTTAGTGGTGCACCCTACGCATAGTTTGGTGCACCCTAGGGTGCTCGGGATGCACCCTAGGGTGCTCGACTTCAACCGTGCACACCGGTTGAAGAGCGCTGTTTTAGTGAACACAACAATGACGACAGCATAATGCCTCGTCAAGGAACTGCTTAATTAGTAACAACAATACAGAATAAATGTACGTGTTTAATGCGCGCAAACAAGGTACATAAAGAAAACCGAAAGTCTTCCTAGCCTCTTAGTAGCACAGCGCTTTTTTAATGAGCTATAAACAATTGACAACACGGTTTATTTTTTAAATTGAAAAAAGTTTGTAACCAGATTTCTACTGAATATTACTTCAACATTTTCGCACCTGAATTTGAATGTGCTTTGTGCAGAAACGTGCTACATTGTGACCATATGATTTTTTCGGCTTAGGACATGCACTGCTCTTACCTTCAAGAGCCATTTTTAGGAAACTTCAAGGGCCCTTCCGCCTTTCGCTTTGCGCTCCACAGTTTTCGCACCACTGGTGCAAGGGCCATGGGCGTCGGAAGGAGGGCAGGGGGGCCCCTGGATTTTGAAATTTTCAGCTAAGAAAGATCGTTTTCTTAGTTTCGAGTAGGAAAAATGAAATTTCACTACTTTTTCCCACCCCCAGAAAAATTGTTGAAAAATCCCACAGTGCCCACCCTGGAAAAAAATCCTTCCGACACCACTTTAAACGGGCCATTTTTACGTGCGCGAGAGGCTGAAACGTATTGCACTGGCAGGAATTACTGTCACTCGACAGGGAAGAGCTGCGTTACACGAAAATGCTAGTAAAGTGACACATCATTCCGAGGTACAGTTCTTGAGGCAAGCTTCTGTGATCACAGCCTTGCGCCTTTCGATGTTGAGTGCTGTGTGAATTGTGATTAGATTTCAGAGTGTAATTCACGGTTTTGTAGCCTTCAAAAGAGTCTTGGTATGGAACGTATTGATCTGTAAGCTATTTTTTTCTAATGAGCCAAAAAACTTGTAAAGTGAACCTCTCGTAGTGTTAATGTTTGCATTTGACTGGGCACTGCATTTGACTGTAGAAAGATTATTTCTATCTTTGCTTCAAACCACAATATCTCAAGTGCTGGTTTGAGCCGGACCAATGAAGTGGAGTTCGACTTATGGCGTACGAGATTTTAGCTGATCTCGACCTTGGTCTTATAAAATTGTGCCAGGCATGCGCCTTGTCTTAGTTACAGTCTTGGTCGGGGCCAAAGTCAAAGGCAGAAGCAATGATGTGTTTTTTAAGTTCGTGAGAAAGTATGTGTCTTAAACCCTTGATTGTTGTAGTGTGTACAATGACATCACGGAAATATTTTGTCATAAAGGATTAAGCGTCCCTTGAACCTTCGAACGGTTGAAGACACTTTTGCTGAGAGGACCCATAGCCATATCGCCATATCACTTCTTTCAAAGACTGTGCTGTGCAGTGTTTCAAAATCGTGTGAAATTTTTGTTGTTTTGAGGCTTTGGTGAGCGCATGCAACAGGAATTCTGCAACTTTATGCCATACATTGGACGCAATTATTTAAATGTCCAGCAGGTGTTGCAACACTCGGTCAACGTGGGGTTGAATGCGCGATTCACCAGGAACGGGATGTGCGCGAAGAATTGCACCCAATTCTTAGTGGCGTGAACGAGCAGTAAACGAGTGATAACGGCCTGTGATCACTATTGTTGCTTGCTGCCACAGTGTGAAGCTTTACGCTCATGTCACTCAGTCGGTCTCTCCGATCGCAACAAGAAAAGGTTAAATGGCTGTTCGTCGTTCTGGAGATTCCGCACATTTGGGTAAAATGCTTTGAAAACACTTTAGAAATCTCATCGAATTTCCTGTTAATTATAATTAACGGGAGATAATTACCTTTATTTTTTCTTGCACTCAAATTCTGCTACTGCAGGCAGGGGTGGATATTGGAATTTAGGGGCCCGAGGCAAACTCTCAGAAAAGGGCACCAAAGCATCACTACTGCGAAGAGAGGATGTGAGACTAGGTTTATAAAAGAATTGAATTTGTTTCATATTTCAATTTCATAACTAAATTCAAGAGCATACACAAGCACCAAAAATTTGTAAATTTTTTCTTCTGGACGCTTGAAAGCTGCCCACATTTTGCAATGACATTAATTTCTTCAAAAATGAGCAAAAACAGTGTACAATTCGTCATACGCTGTTTCGTTAACATTGTTACCAATACAATTGAACAACCACTTATATCTGTGTGAAGTTAAGAGAGATGAGGTTATATTAAAATTAGCAGGGAAACTTTAACCTATCACAACCAGCTAAGCTTAAAACAACCAGTTACTAGCCTAAAATAACCTGTTATTTGAAGATTCGGTTATTTTCTGCTAAGCTAAATCCCACTATGTCTCCCCAGCCTAATGATATAGACCAGAGTGTCCAAAACGTTTGAGGGTTGCGGCACCCTACGGACGAGAAATATAATTTGCGGCACCCAGTGACGAACCTATACGGATTTGCTGTAAAGTTTGGTGGCATATTGAAAATGTATTATATATTGATATATTCAAAGGGGTCTTAACTGGCGGCACCGCTGAGTATTGTAAATGGAACCCTACGGTGTCGCGGCACCCCGGTTGGGTTCCACTGATGTAGATGCTGAACATAGTAGCAACTATAGCAAGCTGTGCTGGTTAAAATTTGTTGAGAAGCCTATACCTAAAAAGAGTTCCTTTCAAAGGCAGTAAGGGTGAGAATCAGACTACAACCAATTAAAAACCACGAATCTCATCCAAAACCACAATCACTAGGAAAAAAGTTAAATTTGCACCACAAGATTGCTTTTCTGCTCAAAGTTATGTGATNTAAGCGGAATGATCGAATTCTAACCAATAAGCTGCGCCAGTGTTTTTCAACCGGGGTTCCGCGAGTGGCTGCCAGGGGTTCCACCGAAACAGACAGAAATTGCCTGGGATGAAATTCGCAACCACAGTTCTATGCGTTTGTAGCAATACCACTGTTTTTACAGAAAGTAGGATAGACACTTGGATCATTGCATAGGGTTCCATGAGCAACGCAAACATTTGCGGAGGGTTCCGCTGCAGCAAAAAGGTTGAAAAACACTGAAGTAAGGTGTTCCATAACTACAGAAATGTAGTAACAAACTTTTAATGTGACACAGCCTTTTACACTGTTGCAAACCTGAGTAAATGGGGTAATTGAATCTGATCAAAAATAATAGAGTTTAAATGAGGTCCATGTTTGAGCACACAAAATTTGTGAGGTTTCATGTGTACAATATGTGGTCTTGAAAAAAGGCCCCTGGCCACTATATTTGTTCATGTTATATAAAAAAGGGGCCCCTATATATTGCACATGCTGTACAGAAACTTGTTCGCTGAAAGCAAGTTAAATCTATCATTTTGTCTGGGAACTTTCTTCTGCGTGAAAGTTAATTTCACATTATAAATTGTTTAAAGTCATTTCATTTTAAATTGTTATCTGTGTACACATTAAAGTTGTTGAGGGGCCCCTTTGGCACATTTGCATACAATTGTTGCTTTATTTTGAAAAACATACGACTTGCTTCAGAGGTTATTAAATGTGACTGTAGAGTGGTTCCTAAGCTTTTTTACAAAACAGTGCAACTAAGTACGAAACTGCCAAAGGTCCCATGGCATCTCTGAAAACGGAGGACCCGAGGCAACCGCCTATTTCGCCTTCCCTAGCATCCATCTCTGACTCCAAGAGTCTACAAACCGATTTCTTAACCATAAATAATCCGGTTGAAAGTTAAGCAGAACTCTGCCTGCCCGTATGACTGTCAGCAATTGTATCGTTAACATTTTTATCCCCGCATGTTAAGTTGAACAGGCGAAGTTGCCCAGGGGATAGGGTGCGAACCACAGATGCCGGTAGGTTGGGCCCGAATCTCGGTCAATTCACACCGAAGACTTGAAAGAATGGTATTTGCGATCTGTCCGGCCTCGTGCTTGGTAATGGGTCGGTGCTGAGGAAGCTTCACCTGCGGTGCTGCCTTTCACTGCGAAGTAGCCGCGTGGCCCACGACGCAAAGTAAGCGGAGCAGACCATTCCTGGCACTCTAAAGGTAATAAATAGCGAGTATAACAAAAATTTCTTTACTTTCTATGTTGAATCGTTAAATCTGGAGGCGCGTGACTGTGCCATTCTTGCAAATTACAGATGACCAAGGCGCTTTTATAAAAGATTGCAGACAGTTTTTACCTTGGTGTTTTTGGAAAAATTAATTCATGGCCGAAGGTGGAGTTCAGATAAAAGTTTCATTCCGATTAAATTTTAAATCATTCCACGCACTCCTAAACAAATGCATATCACATATCCGTGGATCCCAATTAAAGTACACCTGCTTTAATTGTGGGGGTGTTTGCCAACCCTGCGAACCACGTACTGTCGGTTAATTGAGATTACAATTAGCGATCGCGCCGGGGAAAGTTTCCGCGATTACACGAACCTTAAAACAATACCAAAAAAGCAAAATCAGTCAGTAAAATCACCACTCCGCAGAGTGACGATCACGTTACGAAAGAGTTCATCCAATCAGCAGGTTGTTCCCCCATGTGGGACTTTTGTGCATTGATAGAACACAATACGTTTTTCAGAAAAGGCGGTGAAGACTCAGCAAAATGCTAGCACAAAGGATTGGTGTTATCGCGTTTAATTTGTTTTTCTTTGTTAGGACATGAAGCTATTTTTCGTGGGCTCAAGCATGCGCCTTCAGAGGAGTTTCCTTCCGAATGGTGACGCATGACTTGGCCCATAAGGACAGTAAGCAAGTTCCTGACTTGTGGCAGAGCTAGCTTCACACAAAAAACGGTACCAGGTATCTAAATTTCCATCCCAGCTTCATGCGTAGTATACAGTGGCATTTCATTCTTCCAAAGCGGTGTGGAAACTTCAGGATTAAGCGAGTTGTTTAGAAGACAAAGATGAAGCTGGAACGCTTTGTACTCTAGAGAAACTAACTTAAACTGGCAGTATAATTTCGTTGGGCCAACCAGGTTTTAAAACTGTAACCGATAAAGCCATGGTATGTTTCCCTCAGTGAAACAGCCTATGGCTACAGATTCGAGAGATTGCAGGACTGAAGATGTGTTAAATACGCGAAACTAATACCTGCGAAATAAATTGCAATGTATTCACTTGCGTAAGTCATTACTGTTATAGGGTTTCCTTTTGGTGTTGGAACCCAATGTTGAGGTTTGGGGTGTTGCCCAGCGTAGACGTTGCTTGCGAGGAATGACTGTCGTTGCATGCAGAGATGCTGGTTTCCCCAAACGCTATGAGTACTGATCTAACTCCCGACTAAAACTGCCTGACATTTGAAGTTGCCAAGCCGAAGCAAGGCGTTTGGCTCTCACCACTTGATAGTTTGTTTCACAGATTTCCTGGTGCACAAATCTTTATTTACAAAAGGCTTCTGATT
>JGI24158J21664_10007657_pt1 | contig 14355 bp, 6 predicted proteins | sample Ectturendosymbi3_FD_21664 | JGI IMG/M metagenome (IMG submission 21664) | reverse complement strand
AATAGAGATATGTGCAAGTTTGAATAATCGCAAAAAGACGAAAGCAGATGGCAGTCGACTGATTCCTCGAAAGCATACAGAAACACTAGTGCTTTTAAGTAACACAAACCGGTCTCCCTTACTGCAGTTGAAAAACGTTTTTGGTCCCAAGTGGACAGAAACGTTCCTATCGTTTCAAGCCCGAGTAGTGATGTTTTACTCAGACATATGACTGTAAAAAACATGTTTTTGAGAATGTTTGAAGAACAAATACATTTGTAGTGCAGAACATAAGTTGCGTAAGGACAATAAAATAGGACAAAACTAATGTTTCGATTTCTTTCCCTACAAACTTACCAGATAACCTGAAAATCAGAACACGAGTACTTTACCGTAGCAAGTTTTCGGATTTAACTTCTAGTTATCGGTAGCGTTCCAATACCAAACATGTCGAAAGCAGCTCGTTTTTTCTTTGCCGTGATTCTGCTTTCCGTAGAAGCAAAATCTACGGAAACGTAATGTGCAATACACAAACGAGTTCCTGACTACGTGAAGAGCATTTATCTAAATTGTTTGAAATGTAATCACAGCGAGCAGCTTCACGAATTGTACTGTTTCAAAAAATGATTCCGAAATTAGGTAATTTTTACATATTGTACACCTCATCAATGATAGGAAAAGCTTCATTTTGTTTAACGCAACCAGTATTTTGCAGACCGGATATGAACTAACCGGAAGTCGAGCTCGTACGTGCACTGCCGATCACACATGGAGCGGACAAATGACATCATGCGTGTGTGAGTTGAAGTTTCATGATATTTTCACAAAAACAGTTTTATCAAAAAAGTTAATTCCATCAGACTTTTTGTAGACGTTGTGGTGTGGCACGGTATACTCAGCGGCGTAACTGACAGGGGGCAGGTGTGTCAACTGCCGCTGGCAAGCTAATTGTAAAAACCCGGCCCCCATGTCGTTTATATTACTGTATATAGTATTTTTTCTTTGAGGTACTACAGGTTTTGTTTTTTTGCATTTTTTGGAAGTTTTTCAGAGCGTTTTCCGGTGATTTTGGGTTTTAGTATAGACATCCACATCCGGAATCACTACAATTTTTCAACTTTTTTTTGAGTGCTGGCTATTGGGCCCCTTTCAGCGAAGTTCCCCCTGACTCAAACCACTAGTTACGCCACTGGATGTACAGGAGTACAAGCCTAATTATCTTGCCTGTTTGTTTGATTGAAAAAAATGGAAGTGATCCTTGCATTTCACGGACTTTTACTTTTTTGATGCAGTAAAATTACATATTACCCACTTGTTTGGTTTATTTTGTTGTATTGCTGTGCTCGTTTTTTTTCGTGAACATATTGCTTTCTTTTTGTTGTAGTGCTTTGGCTTTGGTTTAAAAAGTGTTTGGCAAAACATTTTAGAGACTAAAACAGTGAAATTTTGGGTTTGCTTGCGCTTAATCGATAAAAATCGCTTCATGCAACTGAAGAAATATTTGATTTGTTGCTGAGATTTTGCACATTCCTTGAGCAAAAGACTAACTAGGTTATCCGCTTAATTTGCAAGAACTGTGCAACGTTCCAAGAGCTTTAGACGGAATATTTGATGAACACTTTCCTGAATAAACAGCATCTTGAAAAACGAGTCTCAAATTTTCAAGTTCCGTTGATGGATGCAATGCTTTTAAAATGTGCATAATTTCTGGGTGGCCTGCCAGTTGGAACGTCAAATATTTGCTTCTCACTGTCATTGTAAAATGTGAATTCAAAGCGGTTTTGTTTCAGTGGTGAGGTGTCCTGAACTGCCTGTTCCATCATATGGCAGGAAGAAGTGCTCCGACGGTCAAAATTACGCTTCCAAGTGTCACTTCATCTGCGACGTGAGTGAATGCTTTGTTTGACGTGCTTATTTTTGGTTCAGAAACACTGTATCGTTTGCGTCTTAACGTACAGGTTGGTTATGAGCTCAGTGGATCAACCACACGAACTTGTCAAGCAAGTGGAGACTGGTCTGGACAAGATACTTCCTGTTATCTGGTAGTCTGTCCCAGCCTTGCAGTGCCGCGAAATGGAAGTAAAAGGTTTGTACCAAGATTTTTTGTCAAAATCAACAATGGCATTGATGTTCCAACCTACCACTTCTTACTTTTGAGCAAACTTTCATGCCAGAAACCAAACCTTTGATCAATAACAAACCACTGGAAGTCAGTGGAAGTCTGTTTTCTAGTAACTCTCTCGACAAAATGAATCCATGGCATCAAAGTCAGCTTATATTGGTTATGATCATCAAGCTGCAGTGGTCGATTTAGGGTGAGCCAAATGATGCACTTGCCTCGGGTCCCCCTTTTTTAAAATGCCGTTCTACCTCGCTTTATTAAAATGTCGATTAAGTTTTGTGCTTTACATGTAAGTTTTCTTGCCAATTCTTCTCCATAAAAATGCTTAAAATTCCCTTAGGTTTGTATATATTGTCAGTAAAGCATTACTTTTTGCAAGATACAACTCTACAATAGATTTGCAATTGCAAGTACTTTCGGTGCTTGTGTGAACAAAGCCCCAAAGGAATTTGACATAGGTACTTCATATAACGTCTGTGAGCGCAACCAGGTGTGGCATTTGGGGCATTTGCCACCCCCGAAAATTTCCAAACATTGCATAGCAATTTTGACATTTGCAGAAACTTTCAAAGAATAAAAATGAAATTCTATATTCTAATAAATCTTAAGAAAAGTCTTATTTGAATTTTTCTTTCTCCTACTGGTTAATTATCTCCTTACAAGATTTATCTTGAGACAAGCCATCTGATCGAAAATTTCGTAAATGATTGGGATTAAATCACAAATATGCTGGAATTGTCGAAACTTGTGGGTTAGTTTAAAATTCTGATATTTCTAAGACATTTTTTATCCTTTTGTTCGTGTACCACTTTTTTCTGAGACAGGCCTCAATTTGGTCCCATGAAACTTTATAACATAGGATACTGTTGAACCGTGCAAACTGCTGAAACTTTCAAAGTGATAAGAGGAATCTTGACATGTTGTTTGTTATTAAAATGTTTGTGGTCACGTCAAAGCGCTTGTTCTTCTACGACGTTTTGATTATTTTTGTTAGGGGCAAAACGGATTACCATTATTAACATAGCACATTTCTTAAACAAAACGTTGTTTAGTTGCATTTTCGCTTCGAAACCTGATATTTTTTAACTAAATTTAGCGTGAGGACTGTTTCATGTTTCGATGTCTTCCTGGGTTGGTATCAGTACCAAGGCTAGGGAAAAAGGGTTTAGTAAAGTGTCATATGAGTGATCAAGTGTTAAACGCACCTACCTACTAGACCACTTTGGCTCCAAATGACGCTTTACCAGACCCTAACTTTTGCAATCAGTGCAAGCGCTGAAAGCTCATAGCCTTAAACTTTCTTCTAAAAACTTTCACACAACTTGTGGATGCCAGAAAAAGCTGTTTTGCCCCAAACACACCTGATCCGTTATGCGCCAAAGACACAAGACACCTGACCGTTTTGCCCGAAATAGTAGCATTCAAAGATCTCTTTACATACAGTAAGGCATCCCTCAAGTTTGGGATCTTCATTTCTGATCGAAATTCAAAAACGTGCTAGAAGAATAGGGCTAGAACGAATTCTCTGAAACAAGAAGAAAAGTCAGGCAGGTTTATTAGTAGCCCATACATCTGCCACACTAAAGTGGGCGGCGAACCGGATGACGGCCCCGGGCATCCAAGGCAGGGGGCATCCAAAGAATAAAATTACAAAAATTGAAATGCTGTAGGTAGATGATTTTTCCTATTATAAGGCTACCAATATAAGCTGCATGGATTTAATTTTTCGAAACTTGCTTTTTTGTCAACACTAGTTTTTACGTTTTCAATTGACAGTAATTCTACCAGAGACCTATACTTTATGTGAATCATTTTGAAACGTGGAATGGAAAGTAGGATTGTGTTGACCAGCAAATTGTCGAAGAAAACTGAGTGTTGCCAGAATTTTTGGAAGGGTTTTGTTATTTAGGTTACTAATACTCTATACAAGAGTGGTTTTAAATAGTAGAATACACAATATACATATCGTGCGATGCATGTACGTTCATGTTTGCTGTAATTTTTCAAGTAGTCTCAGTGCTTACTTCTGTTAAATGGACGTCCTCAAAATTTTCGCCTCAGGCCCCCAACTTCCTGGATCCACCACTGAAAAGCTTTTCCCTGTTTTCAATTGTGATTATCGTCCACTCACGTCGTCTCCAACCTGCATCGGTTTCATAACCGGAAGGGTGATTGCAAGCAAGTCGTTAACACCCTAACTCGCTTGAATCTGAAACAAATGCTTTTGCTTTACTGTTGCTCGCAAGACACAACGTGAAGTAAGGAAATATTGGTTTCGTCCTAAAAGGGATTTTTCATTACACAGATGCCAAGATGGAAACAACTTTGATTCTACTTGTCGCTTTCTCTGTGACACCGGCTTTGAGCTTGTAGGAAGCGTGTCGAGGATCTGCCGCGAGACAGGCGACTGGTCGGGGGTCGATTCGTTCTGCCAGTGTAAGCAACATTTATGCGAATGCGCGTGATTAGTAATTTTTAGACGATTTTTACCGGCAATCAACTGCCCGCGATAAAGTTATGCATGCTTTTCCTTACCCTGAACAAACAAACTCAAACAACTTATAGGAGTGTCAAACAAGTGCTGGGAATGTTTTTGCAGAAGTGAAACTGTGCACCTTGTTATCGTGGCATTCGTGTTCACCAGAAAAATTTCAAGTTCAACTTTGCATTGACCATTGCACCTTCCGACTTCTAACGTCAGGTCCTGTGGCAACGGCTGCATGTGCGTCTGGTAATTAACGCCACCTGAAAAATTCTTCGCTTTTGTAGATCCGTTTTTCTTCCCAAAAAACACAACATTTTGGTCGGGGAATCATTAAGGTCCCACGGACTGTATGCATACTGAAACCCTTGCGTGGCAAGGCTCAAACTGATTTTCTGACTTTCCAAACAGTCGTATAATGTTTTTGTCGTAGGCGTAAATTCAAAGCATTCTCAAAATCTGCAGATTTGAAGATTCTCGAAATTGTTCCTAATATTATGAAAAGTTCGTTTTGGATGCAGTTGCTGAAAGAGCAATGAAGCATCTCCTTGAGATCTTTTTTCGTGGGTCAAACTAATAATATCGTAGAAATTTCTTTTTTAAAGTACTTTTGCAAACTTCAAGACCTGCAGCAAAATCTCCTTTGATAATTGCAACTTGACGACTTTGGCGAAATCCAAATAATCGCTGATTCTCAACTGCTGTGCTTTACTCATCGCGATGCTAACAGAAAAAGATAAAAATGTGGATAGTTTCATAAAACGGATATCGTAAAATGGGCAAAGGTTTAAGTAGCTGCAGGTTGGCCTATTCTTTCCGCAAGTATCAGTACCTGCATACTGTTGTACTGTTGTGTGTTTTGCAACGTGTCACTACCCTGATTTTGAGTGTTTTACAAACAACGAAACACTTGCAATCAAACTTAAATGAGTCATTCAACAACTGCATGCACATCTATTGCAATCAAACGCGAATATGCAGACCATCTCTGATGCACCTCTGTTATGCTTTTAGGCAATAGAGTGTAACAGAGCAACGTTTCTCTATAATCTGGGTTCTGCCATTATTTCACTTGATTTGCAGTAGAATTTTATGAAAATTAGTGCGTAAACCGAGGTTTAGAACAAACAAAAACAACCTGACAAACTGCAAACCGTATCAGTAAAGTAGAATGCGAGCATTGCCATTCAAGCTTTCAGCGAATATAGTTTACAAGACGTTATGAGTGAACAATAAGCCGACTCTGCCCAGCTACAAAATTACATCTTTTCTCGCAAAAGGTTGAGGAAAAAAATGGCCAGAATGCATCAGATTTTGAGTTAACCCGCTAAGGTTTGAATTCTTTTCAGCATTTATCTCATTCTCGCGCCGCACTTCTGTTATTGTCGTCCGATGAATTAATGAGTTGTCTGTTATTGTCGTCCGAATTGGTGAGTGCGGCGGGTAAAAATGGGTGTCTCTGTTTGAGATGCCTTGCATTCCCACTCGGTTAACAGGTAATCTCTGAGTGGAGTAGGTGTCCAAGCTCCATGGTGCGGCGTACTAGAGACAGTGTAGCTCCTTTGCGACGAAGTTCAGCGGGTTGGATGCCCACGAGGATATGAAGATTGTCTGCTGGTGTAGGACACAGGCATCCAGTCATGGTTCTCAAGGGGTAGTTGATGACAAGGTCAATGAGGCGAGTGTGAGCACTGTGGCACCAAGCAGGAGCGCAGTATCCAGCTGTTGAATTGACCAGGGCTAAGGTGGCTGTAGGCAACGTTGTTGCCCCAGCCCGAGCCAGCAAGCCGCCTCAAGTTTGCGACGCGCGATGTCAACTCTTTGCGACCGAGGACCTTTAAAAGAATGCTTTCCACGCATTCCAATGTAACGCGCGACAAGGCAATTCACAACAAACGTCACGTAAAGCCGCAACATGTATTTCTTTAATTTTGATTGTCGTGCAAGCTGCCAAAGTTTACCAGGTCAAGCAACAATTTCTTTCACTGTTAGACTTACAGCGTGAACAGGAAAAAGAGTCTTGGACTTAATAGTTTTGTCGTAAACGCTAAACAGTGCTCACCGCGTGAAACAAACCACAGCAGCACAAACACATGTTATCAGCAAAGCATATGATTAACATTTTGTAAACGCATAATCACACGAAGACGTATATAACAGTCACAGCTTTTTTGCAAACTAAAGTAATGCTCTTGTCAAGCGTCGGGACCGAATCTCATGGACTATTGGATATTGTTACATGATTTTATCCTGATTACGAGCGCATTCATGGAAATTTTCCGTAACTTAAACATACTTTCTCCTGATGTTGATGCGCGCACATTTCTGTATGTAAGCTATATGTACAGTTTAATCAGTTGCAACGTTCAGAGCTTGAGTGTCTGCAACGAAAGCAAGCCATCTGCTTGATGTAAAGTATTTTTGATAACACTGTGATGTTGCAGTGATACACTGTGGAAACTTAATTGCTCCGGAACATGGCGAGATCGATTGCACGAACGGAGATATCTTCACTTCCATGTGTTCTTTTTCGTGCGAGGTGAGTCTTATATTCTATTCAAATCTATGTGATGTTTTCAGACGAAACTTTTTGCAAATATAAATATAGAGAACAACATATCGTGCAACTGAATCTCATTGAAGGTCAGCCATCAGTAATGTCTGAAATACTTAACGTCATTATGTGCTCAGGCATTCGAACATTTTCTGAAGACATGGATAGCTTGAGCTTTGATGTTGGATTCACGGTTAACTAAGAGTAACGACACCTCTGCTAGTGTCCACTTTCAACAACCACTCTTAAACCAAATTAGCGCCATTAGTTTAAATCACATACCTATTGAGCTCCAACATTGATTCAATCATAATCTAGTTTTTCCATAAAAATAAAACCACATCAGTGCATACCTCCTGTTAGTTCATGTTGAAGCACTTGGTCTGTGCTCTCTTCGAAAGTTACTGCAACCAATAATTTCCAGGATTTGCAATAAATTCGCATTTACCACCACTTTCACTTGCTATTGTTGCTTATTCACAGAAACTATAAGTTGTTTAATACAATCTTTGCAGGACGGCCACGAACTCTCAGGAAGTAACACGCGCGTATGCACCGAAAGCAGGTCGTGGACAGGAGTTACAGCTTCTTGCACTGGTACGAAATAAATAATGGTTCTTGTATTGATCGGCAGAAAACGACGATTGTTGTCTGTCTTCTTTTTTTCAAAACTTAACTCAGACTTTCTGATGCAAGAAACCCCCAATGGCTGAATCATCATTGGGTTAATCTATCAACAGCAGATTTGCTCCTCAAGGTGACGCTCAAAACTAATAAACCTGTCGCTTTGCCGTTTTTCAACAAATAATTATTATCAGTCATGATGCTAAGTTCAAATGCTAAGTTTCAGGAAAATATCAGTTGAAATCCAAAAGTGCTACCACAATTTAGTTAATTTTTGCCTGCTCCAGTTGCTATTTGTTGCTTATCATGCTTCCTCTAATTATTAGTGGTGAAATGCCCGGATGTTCACGCACCAAGCCATGGAAGAAAGAAGTGCACAAACGAGGACCGATTTGGCTCAATCTGTGAATACGTTTGTGAGGTGCGCATTTGTTTGTTTGTTTCAGGAACATTTCTCAATGCTTTATCAATTGCAACACTACCCTTCGAATCTTACTCCTTTTCTCAAAGTCAGATAGCGCGCGAAAATAAACCTGTATCTGGTGATTGATGACGGAATATTAAAAAATTCCTTTCATCCTCTGTCTTATAAGATCGTCGCCTGCTGCTTTCAGGTTGGTTATCGGCTGACTGGATCGACAGTTCAAACTTGTCAGGCAGACGGTACCTGGTCGACTAGATCACCTTCGTGCGATGTAGTGACATGCGATGTACTTCCTGTGCCTGCAAACGGTACCAAACGGTAATGGGTATAATCATACCTTAATTTGCTCTGTACATTACTATCCTTTCGCTTACAAACGTAGCACCTCCCAGATCCCTAACTACCAGGGTAATCCCCAGAAAACAGAACACATGAAGTTTTGATAAAATCCTACAAAGGTTTGGAAAATCCAGCAAAATCAAGATTTTGCACAGTCCCATTCTCTCTGAACTTCTGAACCCAGTCAAAAATTTTTCTTTTTGATCGAGCATGATGCATGACAACATTGAAATCTTTCAGAAACTTTGCTTGCGCTACAGTGTATGATTTGTTGACGAAATAGGCCTCCACGCAAAATGTCTTTTCCTTGGTTGACTAAGACATGTTGGGGAAGACTGTTGTTCTAATATTCCAAGCGCAAACTCCACTTGTATATCCCAAAACAAGAAAAGAAAAATTGCACTCGACAGTTTTATAGAAAGATTTGTGGATTCTATATTTATGGGACACCGTCTATGTTTATGTCGTAAACCTGTCGTATTTGTAAAGGGCAACACGAAGTCGCAAAATTTGCTGGACCGTAAAATAACTGTACACAACACAGCATCTCAACTGTTTGTTATCACATTTTGTTCGAATTCAGGTGCTCAGACGGAGAACAGTTTGAATCTGACTGTCGTTTTTCTTGCAACATTGGCTTCGAGCTTATCGGCAGCCCAGCCAGGAATTGCCGAGAGACTGGTCAATGGTCCGGGCTTCTTACATCTTGCAAATGTGAGAAGCTTGTTTCCCTAACTCCTCATCTTTACTAGATTGTACAAGGACAAACTTTCCCGGAATTGTGTTGTTAAGTTCTGTTGTCTTAACGTTTTGGAAGTTGCGCATTTCGGCAAACTTTGGTTGCAACGGAAAACTGTTGTTAAAATTTTCGTGCCTTTACGGTACGTTGCTGCAAATGTTAGTATCGTGAATGAGACAGAAGTTTTTTATGGGAAATATACGACGCGTTACATTTCAATTAGAAAACTCTTGCCATTCGTGTTTCATTAATCATTGAGCATATTTTCAATTGCCATGATTCTGCATACTGAAACAGATGACCCAAGCAAAACGAAATGTTGTAATTGCAACGTATCCAATCATATGAACGAATATTCTAGTTTTTTTACCTTAAATCCAACGCTTGAAAAACAAGCTTGGAAATACTGTAAATGCAAACCTTGCTGAGGACACACAATCTTCAGAAGAGAGCTTTTTAAAGATTTCATGCCCAGATTCAACTGCAGTTACCGCGTTCGCAACACCTAGAGTTTTTGGTTGTGATAAATTAGCTTCTCCCAGCCAGACATAAAAGTGTTACATTATAAGGACTTAAAAGTGAAAAGAGCATTTTTAATCGAAAGAATCGTTTGCATTGCATATGCCTTCGTCTGTCGCACCGCAGCGCATGGTGCTATGTTTGGGACTTATTGTAGTTGCTGAACAAATGTTGCAGAAACATCACTTTCGTCACTTTTACTCCAAAAGCTTTGTGTTTTTCTTGACTGCTGGCAAGACCTTGAATTGCGCTTGTTGATTTTAGTGATTACGTGCGATGAGTTGAGTGCACCGGAACATGGAACAATGGAATGCACGAAAGAAAACAACTACCAATCCGAATGTGCTTTCGCATGCGACGTACGAACGCTGTGGATTTTGCATAGAACTAACCCCTAGAGCAGTGCTCTTCAACCTTTTTTGTTACGGTGCACCCTTAAAGATATTTTGACGAACTCATGCACCCTATTTACTTAAACGCTTAAACTCATGCACCCTATTTACTGACATTTCCCCGTGTCCCCCAACTAATTGTGCCCATGTCTTTTAGTGCCCGGTGTCAAGCGAAACTTCTGACTTGCGAAATTTCTGACTTCACATCATGTGCGCATGCCCAGAGTAATATTCTGCATAATAAATACGGTGATAAAACTGATTATTAGGGCTTGGGAATTCGTGTTTAGGTAAATGTGTCAGGTTATGGTTTGGGTTAGGGTGAGAAAAATAAAAATAATTGAGGTCAACGACAAAGTCCGAAAATTTTCAGTGGTTAAAGTTTTTCCCGTGCTATAGCTTGTTGTGGGTACCTGACATCTAACCAAACTGTTTTAATTTACACAACACAGATCAAAAAAGTAATTGCCAGACTTTATTTCTTTATTTTGAGAAGCAAAATAACTCAGAAACAACAACAGGTCAGAAATTTCGCAGAGGTCAGAAATTTCGCTTGACACCGGGTCTAAATAAGCAAGACCCCTAATTCAGTAACTCAGCTACATAATTCAATTGATAATGGCTCATTGTCTGTTGCTTATGAATCACAAATCTAATTACAATTAGCTTGACATGTTGTGATGCTCATGCACCACAGTTTAGATTGTGCAAAGTCTCGGTTAAATCCTGAAAGTCATTGGTTGGTCAATGGTTAATTTTTGCTAACAGAAAGTTTTTGTAAAAATTATGTTTAGTGTGACAAGTTTGTGATGCACCTTTGTGAACCCTTTCTTAGTGGTGTACCCCACGCATATTTTGGTGCACCCTAGGGTGCACCGCGCACACCGGTTGAAGAGCGCTGCCCTAGAGCAGTAGTTCCCAATCTTTTTGAGTTTGCAGCCACTCTTATTACACGACCTTCTTGGCATCAAGTTATTTGTTTAGCTTTAAGTAAATGCAATATCTTGGAAACTTACAAGACCAGGAAATTCTGATTTTAGATTCAAAAGCAGAGAACTGGAATCATCCCAGTAGTTCAGATGATATTTTTCCTGATACCAAAATGTTGTTGACCAGAGTTTGTTATCACGTAAGAGCACTGTATAACTCAAAAGTGTACTGTTTGTAACGCAGTACATCCGGTACTGCGGGACTAGTTTCAAAGAGTTTTAAATATTTAGTGTTTAGAAACGGGACGAGAGAATTTATACAAACAGTGATCACTGCGTGAAACAAACCCTGAAGTGGCAATCAGATTCAATGGTTTTATTGTGCTGCTCGCGCAAATCAGATAATTTCGAGTGCCTAATCTGGGTTGTCTGATTTGCTAGCTAGATTCGAAAGACGCATACAGGAAGGATAATGTGAGTAGACTGCTTTTTCAGCAATGCAGAGCTGTGATCGAAATGAGTAAAAAACTTTGTCTTGCTCAAACGGCGTTTCATTATTTGCAGGACGGTTACCGACAAAAAGGAAGTTCGTCTAGAGTTTGTCAGTTGGACAAGCAATGGTCTGGTGTCGAAACTAGATGCGACTGTGAGTGTTTGGTAGTTTATGCATAGTGCATTGCAAGATAATGATAATACAGTATCTTGGTTAAATGCATCAAATAATAATTGACCCTGTTAAAATACGAGACAAATTTAAATTCAAAAACTGAAAGTTTGGAAATTCCATGCAGCACTCCACATTAAGCTTTCTTGCTGTTCAAAGTCCAAGTTTTTAATTAAAAATAACCTATAAAACCAGTGAGTTGTTTTCACAGCATTTCATAAAAAGCAGAATACGCAGAGCAGATTGATCACTAGAAACCAATCTTGGCACCATATAATATCTCGGTGCCCTTATGAAACAGTTAGCACATGTTTTAAGATTATGCAGCGGACTGCTTGTAGCATGTTTTACATTGTTTGGATAATAGCGTGGTGATGTGAAAAAAACCCGCACGAAATACAAGATAACTGCAACCCCCTGGATTTCACTTCTAATCAACTTTTTCGGGAAAAAGCTTGCAATCATAAGCGTGAATTGTTTGAACTCATGCGTTTTTCGCAGTGATTGCGTGTCCAGCCCTTCGCCAACCGGCCAATGGTGCAGTGGCATGCGTGGATGGCAGCCAGTTTCGTTCCGACTGTATCTTCCGTTGTGATGTAAGTGCTGCTTTCAAGCTGGACTTGTACCACACGCTTAGATCAATATAGTTTGGGTAAAAATATTAAGCAATTGCTCTAGCTGTTGAAAAAACATGCAGCTCGTAATGTTTTACTTCATATGTGCAATAAAAACTTTTGAGAAAAATCGTGTTACAGACACATTCATTCCACTTAAATAAAAACCTTTTAAAACTACCGTAAACTACACAATGCTGCTCTTTAACAGAACACAGTGGAGATAGTGTGTGAATATACTGGTATACCCAGTGGATATTTTTGCTTTTTCTGGACAAACAACATACCGTGGAAAACATGTAGCGAAGGTTGAACATCCACCTAAGCTATGAACGTTTGAAAAATAGGGCAGAATTTGTTAAAAAAGGAACTAAAATTTGTAAACATTTGATGTCTCTACAAAATATATTGCAACATTTTCAGTGTTCGTATTCAAATTGCCGTTTTTGTTAAGAGTTTTATTGTGGTTATGTATAGCTTCCACGTGAAACATTTTTGCGTACGTGGAGCATATCGAGCTGAAAAGATAAACATTCAAAATAGAATCAACACTTCAACACCTTCTGTTTCCTGAAGTATTTAAAAAAGTTTCTATGATAGTAATATTTTTCATTCAGCCTGGATACGAGCTTGTCGGATCTGAAGTCCGAACATGCCAGCTCAATCATGCATGGAGTGGGTTGGAAGTCACGTGTGCGATTATTACGTGTACGGTCTTACCCGGTCTACCGAACGGTGTGATGAAGTGTGACGGCAACAGTTTCAAATCAGTTTGCACTTTTCAATGCAATGTAAGTCGATGGCGAGGTCACAAGTGATCAGCGTGACGTTTTTATATCTGGCTGATTAAAAATGGGACAGCTGAAGCAATGTTTCAAAACATCACATGAGACAATGGTTCCACGTAGGAGCACGTGACAGAGGCAGTTGAATTTAGTGAAAAAAGTAAAAGTCAAACAATGAATAAAAGTGGGAGATTTCGGAATTTTCACTTTGTCCATTTTCAACCTTCTTTCTCAGCTACATTGAGATAATGTGGCATTAATTAAATGGTTTTAAGGATATTTGTCTTAGCAATAGAAGGTTGGGAGACAGGGGAAACCTCCAGGAACGAACCGGTCTGTAACTCGCTAAAGTTGGGTTAAGTTTCTTTGAAATTTCCGTGGGCTTTTTCGAAACCGCTTTCAAATTTCATGACGTAATACTTTTACTCATTTGTTGTTTAAAAAATGTCTTGTTTCAATTTGTTTGAACAAGAATTTAACTATCATTGCAAAAGACTTTATGCTTCTTTAAAACATCACTTACAGGGAACAAGCACTGTAGCCTTATCTTTGCCATAGATTATATGTGCCATACGAATTTGCCTTATTGTTTCAAACTTTATTAATTTTGATAGTCCTCAAGCGTCTGAAAAGTTTAGATCGGTCCATCGCGCCTTTAACAATCATTGCCCAAGCACCGGAAATGCGAACTGACATTTTACGTATACGCTAGCAAATGTTATGACGTGGGAAACACTCAACACGGTTTAAAAAAGATTTAAATTTTGACAATTTTGTTTGCAGGAAGGCTTTTCAATGTCCGGAAGTGCCCAAAGAAAATGCAGATCTGACAGAGCATGGAGTGGAAGGAGAACGACATGTTCTTGTAAGTTGAAAAGCATGTGAGCTCATGGAACGTATTATACGATTTGCAAAAATTTGTTTCATCTCTTTGGTATATATGTGCTATATTGCCTTAAACGTCTATGGAATGGGCGATTTCTAAATTGGGATCAGACTTGATTAGTAAAAAAGCTCTTGCAGAGCCGTGTGAAAGGCTGTTGGGACCCCCCTAAAAAATCCAGATGGGGCCGTTTAATATCATTTTTAATATCACGTAACCACAACTTTACAAAATACTGCTATAGTGTCCGAACGTCCGCAATTCTTTTTCGAAATTAACGAATCATGATATTACATGCTTAATCTA
>JGI24158J21664_10007655_pt1 | contig 14356 bp, 10 predicted proteins | sample Ectturendosymbi3_FD_21664 | JGI IMG/M metagenome (IMG submission 21664) | reverse complement strand
TCAGGGGCCTCCAAACTCACGGGGGCCTCCAAACTCGGGGTCTCCAAACTCCAGATTTTCCAGATTTAGCCTGCGGGCTAAATCCGGCTCGCGAAACCATTTTGTCAATAATGAATAAAGAATATATTTACGAAAGATTTGTTGATTTGGTAGAATGCAACATATCCCGAAACAATCACATTAAGTAAAGTGTCCGGCCCTCGGACTGTTGTGTAATAACTTGTGTGGTCCTCTGACAAAAAAGTTTGGAGACCCCTGTTTTGCACACTGGTGGTGTGGGGGGAGGTCTGAAAGCGCGCTTGAGACTCGATCCCTGGAAAAGCGCTCGCGGCTGACGTTGTCACTGACTTTCGTAGATAAGCGCGCCTTCTTCGCGATGTCGATGTCGAAAGACCCGAGACAGCGATCCGGCGCGACCATGTACGAGCTGGTGTGCAGCTCGCGGAACGAGGTCAACAAGTGGATGAAGCTGATCACGGACACGGCGCAGACGCTGAAAAGGGTACTTTCCCTAAACTTTGTTTATTTTCAAACAGTGTGCTTTTTGACGCCGAACGTGGACCGCCTTGTTTTCTGTTGATGTCGCAAGGTCTTTGTCGTTTATCGCAAACGTATCACTTCATCAGCTCCACGACCCTGTTGGCGGTATCATGATTATAGTCGCTTCGATTACCAAGCGTAATACGCCACGCGTGTGACGCAACACCCCACGTGTGTGACGTAAATAATAAATCATGGGTGGTCAGCAGCGTGGCCAGCCCTAAATTTTTGTTGGGGGCCAATATTATTGATTTTTGGCTAGCATCAGTATTTTTTACGAGATACCGCTTCTTAAAGCACAAAATGATCAGATGACTATTCTAAAAATTAGGCGGAGGTCATGACCCCTTCGGCCTCCCTGCCTATGCGGGTGGTCATGATGTTTTCGAACCTGCGAAATCCAGTAGTAGATCGATACAATGTAAATAGCTCGTGATCTGTTGAGCGCATCTGGCCAATTGTTCCCTTCGCGAAGTGACTCGCGATTCGCCGCCCCCCGAAGTTGACCGCGTCGTTCTCTTCGCAGGATTCCGCCTCGAGCGCCTCCCACTCGAGGAGGGATGGTTTCCTGGTCGCCGCTTCCTCACGCGCCGAGGTTCAAATAACCGACTCCGGGTAACTTTTCTGTGTGTTTTTCCTTCTTGCTCGTGTATGTGGTCGCTTGGATTGCAACTGCAGTCCTGTTGGCAGTCCCGTTGCCACGGTGTTTTTGTGGGCTTAGCCCCCCAAATTGAAAAATGAAACACTGTAAACCTGTGCAGTTTTATCAAGTTCCCCCCCCCCCTGCACAAACGTAAAGACCCCTCCTATTGGAGACTTTCTGGCGACGGTTCCGCCTGCAGGTCAAATTTTCATCAATCTGTAACAGGATTTGAGAGGAAATTTGCTACGACCGCGTTTTGTAGATCAACAATTTTGCACGGCAAGTAGGAGGCTATCGTGCCTTGCACGGCAAGTAGGAGGCTATCGTGCCTTGCACGGCAAGTAGGAGGCTATCGTGCCTTGCTCGGCAACTCGGAGGCTATCGTGCCTGAATCCTCATCACTGAACCTTGGGCTTCGTCATATTTGCTGGGATCCATCGAGGGCCAGCACAGCTGCACAGACCAGATACATGCCCATCTGTCGGGATGAGCTAATGTGTTTTTGAAGTGCTGCAGCAACGTAGGCTGTGTTGGCTGGAGTTGCTCTATCTAACCATGCGTGCCTTACACCCGTGAACCCGTGAAACACCGGTCTTTCTTCGTTTCCAGTATACAACGGACTGTCTCGGCTGGCGAGCTGGTGGGCGCAGCTTCGAAGAACGAGCCAATCGAGATCGAGGAGGTACGGTTGTTGCGCGTGGCTTGACAGATATTTCAGTGTAATGAGGCTACCCTACAGAAAATGCAAGTTGACCCTTCAGGTTATGAAAAAAAGGCCGAATTAAACAAAAGCGTGATAATCTATAAACATTTGTATTTCCTTCGATTTTTTGCTCAGCAAGTCTTTTTATGGAATTTTCGACATGAAGGTAAAATCAGCTGCCCCAGAAAGCAATGCTCTAGTGTTGACAAATGCGTGTATCTACAGTACTGGAAAGCTTCGAATATATAGTCTTCTGCGCGTGTGGTCTTCCATCGTTGCACCTTTTCCAACATAAACATGTATTGTCGGCTGTTAAATCCAACCGCTCACAATGGCGGTCCCGCCCGTCCCGTGGATGCTGGAGGAGGATTTCTTTCGTGAACGTTTTCAACGATGCAAACGTCGCGGTTTCAAGGCGTTTGACTCGAAAGACGCGAACTTTTNGCCTGACCGGTGTCCACAAATCTAATTCAAGTCTGCTGGGATTATTCCAATGCAGCAAGCCATTGTTAGAAGTCGCGTGTTACTTTTTCCTGCCGACGCAACTGGAGCTGCTACTTACTCCTGTCCGGACTGTTGTTGTTAACAATTCGAGGCCTCTGTAAGTTTTTCAGTTACTGGTTAAATAAGAGTTTAAAGTTGTGCAATCGTTTTGGAACGTAGAATCGAAAGGTTTGTTGAAGCAAGAAATTGAAAAACCTGTATTTTGATTGCAAATGAAATTAAAGAAAAATATCAAACTGAACATGTTTGCATATATCAGAGGTCGTTAGCGAAGTGCAGGGAACGTCTTGGTCGGCGATTTTTTTCATGTGTGACGTTGCATGACTCAATCATTGCTTTTCGTGATTGATACCGTCGCTCCGTGCTGCTTGGTTGTTTTTCTTCAAACACATCTTGAAAAAATGCTTTTGCAGGTGCTTGAGACGGCAATGATAACCAGCCCCACACCTGTCCTGGTGAGCGGGACGCAGGACATCACGCAGCAAATCCTGCCCGTTTCCATTGAGAGGAGGCTCCACCTGGTCCAACGGGTACCTAGTTCGTCTGTTTAATGCGATCGTTCAGCGAAGAAACTGGGTTCATTTGACAATTATTTCCCAGTTCTGTAAAGCGCGAAAATTGTTCAAAATTGCAAAAGCGCGAAATCATGTAGTTTTTTTCAGTCAGCTAACGAATTCAAAAGGAAAATAGCAAATCTTTAGAGATGCCAAGTTCGTGTTGAACGAGTCACTTTTTTCTGTAATTCTGAAATTATTTCTGGCCACGGTCTGTTCGCCGATAACCGGATTCTGTGAAAGATGGGGTTGGAGGTATTTCACCGGACCCTGCGTTCCCGAATCTGGTGAATTATGTTCGTTAAACCATTGACGTTTATTCACTTTTAAATTTTCTTTCTCTTCTTGATCCTAGCACGGCCAGGAACGATTGTCGTCAAAATCCTTTATTTTCCCAAACAATTGCCTCTTCAAATATTTTTGCAACGACTCGAACGATTCGCTGAAAAGATTCTTTTCTTGCTTTCCAGGACATCGCCAAGTCCCTGGAAGAGAAGCATCGGCTGCTCGCCGAGTACTCCGGCATCGAGGAGTCGCAGTTGGATGCCTTACTCGACATGTCCTCCCACGATCCCGAGGCAGAACTCCGCACGGTCGTCATGCACTCGCTGTCCTGCGGTGAGTACCGAGCGTCACGAGCAGGGGTCTCAAACTCAAATTGCTTCGAGGGTCAGATTGAGGACTTATAAACTAATGTCAGCATTATGGCGCCGGCGCAAGAATTGGCGGTAGCTGAACCTTACTAGCCACAGCTTTTGCGTCTTGTGATTTAAAGGCTGTACTCTTTAAGCACTTTTTGCAATCAGTTACAAGAGTTCGTATTCTCACAGTATTAAGTAAGCAAAACAAATTTCATTTTCACTGGCTCCTATTAAATTTCATGAGGTATTGCTTTCATTTTTTGTGTTTGTTTCTTCGTAATTCTTTTTATGTTTTGGAACGTGTGAGTTTCTGTTGCATTGCTATTTACATAAGACATTTCACAGGACATCTTGACCAGATAACCTTAGGGTCTGTCGATGTCCGAGCTTTGAAAAAATATATATGTAAAAAAGAAAATGACCCACTGTACACAGTAAAGACTGTAGGCCTATTTCTTGTGTTTTGCTGTCAACTATAGCGCTTTTTTTATTTTCTTCGTCTTTCTGTGAACATGTTTCTACTTTACTCACCGTCGCTAAATACATCTCTCCCTCTCTTGTGAAAGGTATCATGAGTTACAAGCAAATGATTTCTAGCTGTCTATACGTTCGTTTAAAAGGAATTTGTTCACTCGCTGGCCGAGTACTTTTAACCACCGGCGAATGAACTAAATATTTTAAATGTTATTTATTTGAAAATCGCCGCGGCCCGCGTGTTTAAGAACCCTGCATCAGAGCAAAGAATGCCCATGGTGTCGACCAGATCCATCCGCTTTTGGAGCATGCTGTCCACTTCTCCCGCTCGCGCATCTTGACGCGCCCGTTTCCTGTTGCAGTGGACAAGCTGATGGGTCTGCTGAACGAGTGCATCCTCCCCGAGAACACCTTCGCACAAGACCGGCTGCGGGTGGATCATCCGGACCGAGAACGAACCGCTTCGAATCGCTCGTCAGTGCTCGTGCCCGAAACCGGATACCACACCGAACTGGAGCCGGTCGAAAGGTGGGCGATTCCGGTTCAGCACTCGATTCCGGATTCGCCTACGGCCGTATCGTCGGCGACGCTCAACTCGGTGGCCGATTTGCCGCTGAGCGAGTCGAGTCCGAAAGCGGAAGAACTCGACTCGACTGAACCCGTCTCGCCTTCCCGGGCCGCGATTTTGAAGATCGCGGAAGCTGAGGAGGGCAGCGTTGCGTCGGATAATGAACAGGCCGCGGAAGGCCCTTCAGGCCCGGACTTGGCCAGCAGCGAAGAGTTCCTGAGTCCCGGGCCACCGACCGATGGCTTCCAAACCGTGCTCCAGAACGACACAGACAACTCGGACGTGAAAGATGCCGCGTCATCAGCGGTTACGTCACCGGGCCTCGCGTCACGGACCAGCGTGGTCCAGGTCAGCCGCATGATAGAGCTCATGCTCAGCTTGCAAACTCGACTCACCCAGTTAATGGTAAGTTGCAGTTCTCGTCGTCGAGTTAATGATGAGTCGATTGCGTAAGCCAGTGTTTACTGCAGTGTTTTTCAACCTTTTTGCTGCAGAGGAACCTCCCGCAAATGTTTGCGTTGCTCATGGAACCTTGTGCAATGATCCATGTGTCTATCCTACTTTTTGCAATAAACCTGTCAAACAGTGGTATTGCCATAACCGCATAGAACTGTGGTGGCGAGCTTCGCCCCAGGTAATTTCTGTCTGTTTCGGCGAAAACCCTGACGGCCACTCACGGAACCCTGAGGTTCCGCGGAACCCCGATTGGAAAACGCTGGCGTTTGCAGTCTAAGTGAGGTTGTTTCGACTGCTGAGCGCACCACTTGTTCAAATTTCAACGCAATTGCTCTTTGTTCGCTCACAGCACGTTTCTGATCAAAGCGAGGCGGAACGTCGCAGACTTCTTGAAGAAAACAGAATTCTCCGTCAACAGCTCGACCCCCAAACGGTGAGTTCTTCCTTCCTATGCTTGCAACGTGAACCGTCGCGTTCTTTTATTTTAAAATGGGGGTGAGGTATGCTTCGACTTCGCATATCTAGTGCGGAGGGGGGGGGGGCATTTGGTTACACTTGGTCGTGGAGACGAGTTTTCCTGAGGCAAGTGTTTCTGTGTTATTGTTTAAAATGTCAGCTCTGTTCAGGGCTAATCGTATTGGAACGCCTTTACAACGGTCCGTCTTCAACCCCCCGTTGAACTGTAGTGTCATGCGCGGAACCCCTTTCCAGCTAAGGGCTAAGGGGCAATGAATTCTATCAGGTATTTCGTTAATACGCGGGAAGCTGAGAGTTACGTTTGAAAAATGCCGACGGCCGTGAGATTCCTCCCCTTGTCGTCAATGCGTTAATCGTTTAAAATGGACAGTGCCAGGTACGCAACCAGTGGGGGGGTCAACCGGACATTTGTCTCCTCTCCCGAACTTTTCAAAAGCATGTTTAATTGTTAGGCACAACAACAAGTTACATTAATTTGCACCCACCCCCCAAAAATATCAGCTGCAGTGGTGTAGGGGGTGGGGTGGGGGTGCATGGGGTGCAAGCGCACCCCCAAAAGTTTTGATTTGTCGGAAATCCGGGCAAAATCCCTGAAAATCCGGGCAAAAATGGCGAAAATTTGTAGGCAAAAGTCGCACAATACTTTTCAGGCCAGTTTGGGGGAAATTCAGGCAAAAATTCTTCGCACCCCCAAAAATTTGCTTCCTCCTGCGCCTGTGATCAGCTGGTTGGGGCCCTGGACTGTGGACTTCGCGGTGTAACAGTGGCATCAAAGAAGTGGCTGCTCTTCTTTCAGGGCCAAGGTGAAGAGGACAACGAAGCGCCACCGACGTACCTCGACGCCATTCAAGGTCCGTGAGGCGGTCGCCGAACCCCCCTGATCTTTGCCGATCATGCGTCCAAGTAATTCCTGCTTAATTCTTGCTCGGCGCTTCAATCAATTGTTTTGCAATTCGTTTTTTTTTTTGCGAATTCGGCGAAAAAACAATCGTGTTGCGTCACAACAACGTTGGAAGCTGTTCAAGGAGGTAGCTTCGGGCGTCTGTGTGTCTGTGCCAGGGGGCTCAAATTGCTCTGAAGGCCAAATGAGGACTGATACAGGAACCCGAGGGCCGAATTATGATGCATCCGCAACAATGGCGTTGCCTGAACTTTACCAGAAACAGCTTTTACATCGTATTTCCTGCGAAAGGTATCGTGAGTTAAAGGCAAATCATTTCCAGCTGTCTCTACGTTCGGTCAAAAGGAACTTTTTCACTCTCTGCCCGAGCACTGTTAAACACCAGTGAATAAACTAAATAATTCAAATAATAATCATTTGAAAATTCCCGAAAAGCATCGCGGGCCGCACAAAATGTCCTCGCGGGCCACATGCGGCCCGCGTATTTGAGACCCCCATGCACATTTTTACCGTTTCGCGCCGCATAACCGCGTTGTAGCTGTGTGTGTTTGTTGACGATTTTATGTCTGGGTTTTGTTGAAGCTTGGTTTGTTGCGTAGCGACGACTCGATTTGTTGTTGGGGGTGGGAGTGCATGAGTTGATGACGGGCACTTCGCGTGGCCTAATCGCTACTGGTGGCCCGTTTTTTGACCAGACGTGTTTACGCAAAGCTGCTTGAAGTAGCGCCTTTGCCGTGTGGTGCTGATGCTTTGATGCAGAAAGAGTGGAACCGTAAACGTTCTTCGCCATTCGTTTAAAATTTGGCCCAGTGGAACAGCCATTGATGCTTCTTGAATTAGCTGAAATTAATCGATTACAGTTCCTGGGTTGTTCTCCGATCGTAGACCAATTCTTTTTTAAATGACCGAAAAAATTAAGTCATTTCGGTCAGGAATTCTGATAATACAGGCTGAAGAACACCATTGCGGCGAGTTTTAATGCAACTGTGAGACACAAATGACCGAAATAGTCGCGATTCCATCAACTGACACATGCGTGTTGCAAGTGTGTTGCTATTTGCAAATCTGCATCAACCAGTGATTATAGGTGCAAAGTATCGTTTGCTGCTGGCGAGTGGTGAAGCAGTTGAAGCAACTCAGCGTGCAATCAGTGATTTTCAGCAATGATTCTTGGTGGCGATTTTGAAACGACTCGGTTTCGTGCAGTGGCGTTTTCCAATTCGTTGATTGTGAAATATTTTTGCCGGTAATTTGAAGCTTCTCTTCATCGCATAAACGTTGCCCTTGTGCATCGTGCATTATTCAGTGTCAGTTCTTACTTGAAATTCCAGGTGTTTTTTGGCAAATCCATCATTCTTTTCGTGCCACCACAACAGTAATGGTATGAAATAACAAGTGTTTGGAAGTTTTCGTTGAATTTATTTCACGTCTCCTGGCAACAAGGCCTCAGAAATTGTACCAGGCGTTACGAAGACCCATGCTGGTCCCCCTAGCTTCCCGAGGTCCTCGTCAAAACTCGTATAGCTTGTTTGTACAATAATTAGAATACGGATTACCATGCCAAAATTTAGAAATAGGTAAATGTTTGTACTGGCAACTGGCTGCAATAGTAATTTTCGGCTTGATTACCGAAAAACTTGATCGTAATTTCACCCTACGTACCGTGCCCGGGTACGGTGTACCTCTTTTACCNCTCTNTCATAGGCCCTGCCTGACAATCAGTAGAGCATGCCGCCTCTTGACACATANTGTGCGACATGTCGCAAACTTTGCGAGCAACCAGGCGTCTGTCACGAGTAAAGTGACCCAACAATGGTCATTGTCACGTCGCGCTTATTTTCATGTCCTCGCTTGTTGTTTCATCAGAAAACAGCGCTTCAGCCCAAGAAGCCCCTAACTCCCACCCGCCGCCGCCCTCGGTCTCGCAGACAAGGCCGACGATGAAGGAGGACTTCGCCGAGGTCAGGAGGTACCTTCACGCCTCCCAATCCCTCTCAGAGAGCAACGTCGCGTCGCCGCCCCCCTTACCCGCCAAAACGCGACGCTCGACGGGATTTTGACCTGCAGCGCCTCGGGCGGTCGTCGAATCTGTGGCGGTACGCTCGCCAAGTGGCGCTCGCACGCATTTTAACATGTTCTGATCGCAATGAGCAAGCTGCTCCTTCAGTCTGTGCTGTCTGTTTCTTATCGTGTTGCTGTATAGCGCAAGGTGTTTTAGCTCCACTCTAAAGGTTCATTTGCTTTTTTTTCGGTTGCGTGCAAAAATCTGCGTTGCTTTTCGTCGGGAGCGCCAAGTGACTGGGGGCTGCTTGACAAGGGGGGGAACGCTTGGCGGACGTCGCTCTTTCAACGAGCTCACAGAATGGAACTTGCCACAAGCCTGACGTCGCGTCGGCTTGCGCCCGCACATTAAATGATGTTGTTTGGTTGGGAGTGGTGGCGCGAGAACGCTGCGTTCGCCTCTAATCGCCTTTTTTCTAACAATGCGCGCTGCAACGGCCGACACTTACCGAGCGTAGAAAAGGTATTTGAAGCTTGTGTGCATTTTTCCCGCCGACGTTGCTTAGGGCCGCGTTGCGGGCCCAGCTGGCTGGCAGCACGCGGCCTCTGCTGTACTGTATCGCTTGCTGACGACGTAGCGCTCCTCATCAACGGATGGTGGGGGAAAAATGGGGGGCATGATGGTGGCGCCGCGTCAGTGCTGGGGGGTGAAGCCGAGGGGTCAGATGCGCTGGATTTTCGAAAACAGGTGCGCAATGGCGAAAAGTTGTTCGTCTTTTCTTCTTCGTTTGCCGGGATTAAGCTTCGAATAAAAAATGAACGAGTTAAGGGTTTTGTCGGGGCAGATTTATTTCCGGGTTCAAAAGGTCGTCGAGAAACGGTAGCCGCGAGCGCCTTTCCATCGTCTCCAGTTCCATTTGTTTTCTTACCTTCGGTGCCGAGTGAGAGTAGGTGTGCAAAAGTTTCGTCGTCGTCGTAGTCTCGCTAGACGTAGATCGGGTTGGTTTTGTGCTTGTCTGCGGGGCGTGCGTCGCGGCAGGGCGGCGTCGTGCGTTGTTTTTGCACGGGGTCTTCGCTTTTGTTTTTCTCTTGTTGCGGTCGCGATCTTCAAAGACGAACTTTGTGGCTGGGTCGCCTGCGAAAAGTCGGTGAACGTCAACGTTGATGCGCCGGGCAGTTAAAAAAGCCTGTTCGTTCAATCTATGGTGCCTTGGAACCCGCCGCGGACACAAGTTTGCGCTTTTTTCCTGTTGTTCTCAGGCACCGGCCTTTGATTGCTGGTCGTGTCTGGCTCACCCGCAACTGCCCCCCCCCCTGCGACAACAAGCGACATCGGCGCAAAATACTCGCGACCCTCCTGCGCGCGCCATTATTTGATGATTGCCAAAAGTCCGTTGCCATGGTACACCCTATTCCACAACCGTCACTGTTAAAGGCAGATGCGATACGAACTTTATCATTGTAACCTGAGGTCTTTGTGCCCAAACAAAGCATCCATTGAAACTTCTATTGTTGCGCGTGAAATCGGACGTTTGTCAAGTAGAGCGCTGCATGATGTTGTTCAGGGTTAAACGCGCGCTGCCCTGACGATGGCGCAGGCTACGTAGCCTTTTAAAAAAAACGTTTCGGATCAAGCGTTCTACTTCTCTTTTCGCGCGATTAATTTTTCGAGCGTTTGCCGCCGCTCGCCTTGTTGCACTTTTGTTCACTTTTGGCAGAGAAGTGCCCATGGGCATCGGAAGGAGGGGCTTGGTCCTCCAGCCCCCCTGGATTTTTAAAATTTCAGCAAAAAGGTTGTTTTCTTGGTTTCGAGCGGGAAAAAAATTTCACCACTTTTGGTCTCCCCAGAAAATTATTAGAAAAATCCACCCTGGAAAGAATCCTTCCGACGCCCACGGGCATGCCTGTCCCCCTTACAGTACATCGCCGGTCTTCATCTTAGGCGGTTTCGCCGGCGTCCGTAATGCTGTTCCCGCAGACTGCTTCTGTTGCTGGGTACGGGCGGCTGGCAAGGCGCGCCATACAGTTGCGTTGTAATCAGCCCGAAATTTTGGGAGGGGTCGCTCTTTTGACTTTGAGCGACTAATGTTACTTGCTTGGGGACACCGCCTCTCCAAGCACAAAACGACAAGATTTGCTAGAAATTTGGGAGGGGCCATGGCTCCTCTGGCCCCCTAGCTACGCCCATGTCGCCATGTTTGCTGGCCGCGTTCGTTGCTAGCCGGAAAATAAAGTCTGTTCAAGAAATAGGTGCGGCTGGCCAGTTGCGCGCTATTCGTCCAATTCGCAGCCGGGACAACACAAGTTTGCGCGCGCGTAACATTGTGACGAAATAAACAAGCATTGCCGCACAATCAACCCACACGCTCCCCCGTTCATTGAAAAAGTTGCTGACACTTTTCGTTCGGTTTTTATTTGAAAGAAACGACCGCTGCGCGATGACGCAAGCGTCCTTTCGCGTCATCGCGGTTCCTGAATCTTACGTGGTCTTGACCCGACAAGACCGATTACGTCATCAAATGTTTTCGGCGACATGCGTTCCCAACATAAGTCTTCGGGACCCGATTAAGTAGAAAAACTACCGTTCTCTCGTCGTCATCAAATGTGCTTTTTCTCGGTCACGTGACGTGCTTTCAAATCGTTTCGCATCATTGATCTTCATCGAACTCGGTAGCGCTGCACGCTTTTCGTTTACATTGTGACGTTTCGCTCTTACGCAATTTACTTGTTGCAACCAGCCGGCCCCGAGTGCAAGCCTTGTCCTGTATATTTCGCTACGTCGTAAACGCGCCGGACCACAGGCCGGCGGCCGCACGTTTTTACGGGTTCCGATTGTGACACAGCTCTGCTGTCCCTACCCCCCAACCCCCCATACTGAATCCGCTCGCAAACTGAACATGACGTGGATCCCTCCCTTGTAAGTTACTTGCGACAGTTTCACTTTCTGGTTTAATGTTTACAAGTCGCGCAATTTTAAGATTCTATCATTATTGGCCACAGCTGTCTTGACCATAGACCCCGCCCCACAAAGCCCCCTCAAGGGTGACATGCGCACTTCTATTTTCCCTTTGCTTTTTAAGCTTCTGTAACGATCGAATCGATTGATTATTTCCTCTTGTTCTCTTCTCCGCTCGCGGACGCGCGCTTATCATGATTGTCGGCGTCGTTTTTGTTGCCTTCGCGTCCGCGTCGTTTTTTTTCGCGTCTGCTCCTGACAAATGAGAATAATAAAATTTTAAATTATTAATTCAAAAACGGCGTGAAAAGAAAAAAATACAAAAACGACACTTGAAAAACGTTCTGTTCCGTTGCCCGGTTCCGTTTGCAACTTTAGTAGAGTTCGACAGCCTGGAGTGTTGCTCGTTGTTAGTGATGTTCGTGCAAAAACAAGTCTTCCTATGTTTATAAAAAGGATAACATGAACTACGAGTACTTAATGTTGATTTCTTATTTGGTCAAGCACTTCAACGCGGCGCTGGTTTTCGCATAAAAAGAATTACAGTCGTTGCCCAAAAATTTATTTAAATTTTTTACGCTTTGAAAATAGATAAATTCAAAGTTCATAATAAACGAAGTTTTCGACCAACAAGTACAAGTCATACAGAGTGCAACGTCGACTATGGAAAATATATGAATCACTTCGTGTTCGGTTTAATCGAGGGGCCGTCCTAACCAACAAGTTTGATTCCCGTCAGGTTTGTAGCTAAGTTTTTGTTTGGATTCTTGAAGAGACGGTTCCCACGCGGTTTTGAAAAAGTATTGACTTTCAAAATGGGTTTTCAAGACCTTGAAAAAGTATTGAATTTTTGCCAAAATGTTTATTAGGTATTGAATAAGTATGGAAATTTTAAATTGAAAAGAAATCTCAAGTATCCGAGCTGAATTTTACTGAAGGCAAAGCACCTCATTATTTATGCAATGTGCAAAATTGAGTTTAATGATCGAGAATTTCGAAAAATGAAGAGAAGTAATGGTATTCATCTTCTTAAATTTTGTATTGAAAAAGTATGGAAAACGATTTTTAAAAATGTGTGGGAACCCTGAAGAGAAAAAATCGAAGTACTGGTTGCACGATTGTTTCCAGAGAACCATTGTCGATTGTTTCGTTTAAGTAGTGCAAAACAAATTGTAGCATGCAAGTTGTACAACTGAAGTGTCTCAGAACTCGGGTCTTATATTATAGTGTCGTTTACATTTGGCTTTGCCATCAGCGATAGAGACAGGTTGCAAGCTGTATCATTCAATGTTTGTCGAATCGGCAACTTTTTTGGTCCCTCCTAAGTAAGAAACTTAATAACTTAGCACTTCAAAGAGGAAATTAGACGGGCGTAAGAAATTGAACAAAAATACGATTTATCCGCAAAGGAGCAATATGTTCTTCAAACTTCGATCGGAAACGATTTAATGCCTCGACAGTAAGTAAAGATAACAGAATAGGTTGAAGCAATTGTGCTGGACAAGTATCGGGACGCATTAAATCACTGAAACTTGCTTCGGTCATTAGTCTCTCACACGCAGGTGATGTTAATGCTGGTTGCCAAAATGAAAAAGACAAATGATGCACCTTTGTTCACTGCAAAGATGTTGATTTCACGAAATTTATTTCCGATTTCGTAACATGCAGGATTAATTCGAACATTGCACCTGTTTTGCAACACACCCACATCTACTGCAGTCCAAAATGAAACTGCGTTGGATCAAATCCATGTAACATCTTTAAAATGTGTAAAAATAAACACAAAATCAAATCGTAGCGTATTATAACTAGACCCGTAACCAGGTGGGTGAAGAGTTTTCTGAGAGGGGGGCCAAATTTTTTAAACTCTGCCCAATACATTTTTCTAGAGGAGGCGAAAAAAATTTTTAGGGGTCGGGCTTCGCCCCTCCCGATTACGTGTCTGATTATAACCTCATTCGAATTAAGAGTGGAACCAGGGTCTCACACTTTACTGTTATTAGAAATAAGAATTTGATTTCCTGTTTGGGGAATTTATCACTCCACAACACCCAATCAACGACGCACCTAAACCCTGTTTTGTGATTAAGGGAGTTGATTCCATAAATCAGTGGATAATTGCGAGACAGCAATGGTATTAAGTTCGACCGTCAATTACGAGCCCTTATAAAATAAACTGCTGAAGGTGTGCTTTCGAAAAGTATTGATTAAAAAATTAAGCAAAATAAATATTCTCAAGTTGAGAGTTAACTGCGCCGTTTTTTTAAATAAAGGTTTGATTAAAAGATATAAAGAGCATATGAAGCATACAGCTTCCACACGTCATGCGATTCTGTGGGACTGGACACGAGTTGCCCATAGCATGTTTGAAGGAGCGTTAATTCTCGTCTTCGGGACATTATTTTGGTGAACTATCGTTAGAGACTTAGAGTTTCAGGACTTTACACAATAGTTAGCAGTTGTACCAACTTGCACAAACACAGCGGACGACCGTCTGTTTACAACTTCACCACACCCTTGAATATCAGATTTCATGACACAGGGCCGCAACCAACTGAAATTTTCGGGGGAGACAAAATAATTGCAACTTGTGCCCGAGAAGTAAAAAACCTATTTGTACTTTCACACGTCTTTGAAAATTTCGGGGGTGGCAATTGTCCGGTTGTCCCATGGCTGCGGGCCTGTCATGGCATATGCCTGTGCAGATATGATACTTATAAATTCGTATTTTCAGTTGGACCGCTAATGCTAGAATACAGCATAGCTGTGGATAAATACCTACTGCCTATCGAAAGCAATCCTTTTACAGCCAAGAATGGGACACTTCCATGTAATCAGAGTACCGTATTTACTCGATTGTAAGCCGCGGCTTATAAAGTTTTTTTTTTCATCATGTTTGCGGCTTAAATTCAAGGGCGGCTTACATTTTTCTTTTTTA
>JGI24158J21664_10007651_pt1 | contig 14362 bp, 6 predicted proteins | sample Ectturendosymbi3_FD_21664 | JGI IMG/M metagenome (IMG submission 21664) | reverse complement strand
AGTAGGGTGTTGTGTAGATAGGGGTCGTTGAGGGCTTATCAACGTTTGAATAAAATTGCTTAAACATACTGAAAAAAGTTAATGACATCATATTTCAATGCTCGTGATGTCACAGTTGCCAATTCAAATCACAAAAATTTTCTAGTTTTTTTGACTTGTGCCTGCCATTTGAAAATAGTTCCGCCACCCATGCGTAGGTTACATGTAAAGCAAATGTTTCCCACTTGGATGAAAACATTTCTGCATCGTGGGTATAAATATCTTTTGAATGTGCTGGTCACCCTTGTCGTGACATACAAGAAATAAGGCTAAATATATAAGCTATCTTTTATTCCTAGTCAAGTCATTAAGTTTTGAGCTATAGGGCAATATATAGCTAGGTCAATACCTCAGTAAAGTTTTGATGGAAATCCTGTTTACTAATGGTTGAAGACAGTCTTTTGCAAAACTGCTCACCCTAAAACTAAATCTCCACAATAGTGCTGCTATTTGTCTTCGGAAAAAACTTCGCAGAGGTTTGCTGAAAATGTAACTTTCTAACATTATACACCTGCATCTTTAAATTTTACGCTGTGTATTTCTGAATACGTGACAACCAACGTCACAGTAAAGCCAGTTAGCCAACATTTTTGCCCGAAACAAATCATGACTGTGCTGTGGTCTCTCACGTGTGCAGCCGTTAAATTTCACTGTTTCAAGACAGTGACCTTTCTTACAGTAAACCACACTGGATAAATGTTGGGCAGAGGCAGTTAACAATCCTTTGCGATCCCTAGAAACTTGCAAAATGCTAAAAATAAATTTTGAAGTTAAAATTTATAAAAATATCAGAATCAGTGATACCAAAGCAAAGTCTGTTTCAACATCAAGATGACTATGTCAAACATCTAACATGAAAAAGTCTTCACACAAAGCATGACAAACGTCACGTTTAGTTTCGAAACCTCTCCAATACAAACCTTAAGAGAAAAAAGTGGGGGGAAACGGCATATCATGTCCCCCCGTCTAAAAAAGTGGGGGGACACGTCCCCCTTGTCCCCCACCAAATTGCGCCCATGCTTTTTTTAAAAAACGTCGTGGAAATATCACCATAAAAATTTATAACTCTCTCCCCTTTGCATTTCTATCGTTAGCTAATAAACTTACTTGCAAAACAATTGTAGCTACCACACGTAAGAACTTTGTTTTGATATCTTTCTCACTCTCTTTTTCTTAGCTTTATCAGCAGGATGCTTAAGTAAACTGTATGTAGCTTACTGCGTGTTTTTACTCCATTCCGCGTTTCACGGTGTGTCAAACTCCAAGAAACTGCTGAAAAAAGTTAAAAAATTTGTTTTATCTAGGAAGTTAGTAGCATATGCCCCACTAGAGTGGTTCCAGCCTTATGCGATATCCATACCGTTGCCATGCAGCAAAAGCAAGTGCTGTATGTATTATTTTTTACAGGAATACGGTTCAATACAGTAGAAAACTGCATTCGTTGTTAATGCCAGGAAGGAACCCGAAAGAGGCTGAAATTCACCATTGGTTGTAAACAATTTTGAAAGAAGTTAAGCTTTTCGGTTAACATAAATTGCCGTCGATAAATTGGAATTTTGCCATTTACACGTTGATTACTTATTCTTCAAATGCTTTTTCTTAACTTTGCTTTTTCGTTTTGAAAAGTGCTCCTGACCGGATAGTCTTATACAAACATCAAATGGTTTGCTTTTTCTACAGAAGCTTGTGCTTTTCCGTAGACACCCCTCAAAGTATTTTTTAAACTTCCAGTACCAGAAGGAATGTTTAAACGCTAACTGAAAAACGTTTTGAGCAGTGGTTTATTTTGTTAAACTCAGAAAGACAAAATGTGGTGATTGCAATGAAACTTGAGGACGGTTGCCATAAAAACCTCAGTTTCATTTCTGTGACGCTGACAATAGTTCACGAATTTTGTAACAGAGGGAAATTTGGGAGTTTTGTCTAGACGTAGAAGATGTAATAACGCAATACCCACATTGCCTTCCATGGCCAAATACTGGAATGACTGTGGAAATGAGTAAACTAATAGACAAACAAGAAACATGCTTCTTCAGCAATTCCAGCTCCAAAAGAAGTTTTGTGATTCATCTGTTGCTTGGGCGGTTTCTGGAAGTTGCTGTTGAAAACCTGATGTGGGCCTTTACACCAGGGTTTTTGATACTCGCAGTCCGCAGTCAAAGCAGATGCTGTGACGCCTTGTGTCGTCTCATCACTGTATGACTACAAAACATCCACGCGCGTATCGCAAAGCTGCCAAATCGTGGTTTGCATCAGAACCAGCTCTCTTCGAGCTCCTCTTTTCCTTCCGTTTCATTAACGGTTTCTTTTGTTTTAGTCTGCCGCAACACTTCTGCGTATCAGATTGTACGTGCAGTTGCGTCTTTCGGCGGTAGGTGTTCGACGCTGTCAAGAACAACACGTCAGGTCACGTCACGGTTAACCTTTCGCCACGTGGGAAAATGACGCTGGACTCAATAAAATGCTCGATCGCCCAGATAAAAAATGAAAAAGGTTTGAAAGTTATCTTCATGCTATTTGCAGCGTGCTGTCGCAAGCAACTACTCGCAAATGCGTTGAAACGTTTTTCGATAAAACTAGGAAGGTCATCAGCTTTTGACGAAATGATTGCCACACCGAACTAACAGGCATGCCGCGTGAAATTCTACCGTAGTCTGTAACTATGGCAACAGCAATGTTCAAAAAGGCAGGTGCGTGTAGATAGAGCATTTTTAGGCAAGAGTGGAAGCATAACGGGGAATATTTCTGTTGTCTTCATTTGTGGATTGATGACATCTTTGCAGTTTTAAAACCTTAACAATCAAAAAAAGATTCGCAGCAATAAAAACACCCTTTAAAGTATAAATACAACACACGCTTATCTGCTATGCCTCACAGGCAGTGTTCCCTCTAAGTTGCGCAATTGCGCAGCGCCACCAGTGGCGTAGCCAGCCCAAAAATTTGGGGGGGGCAAAATGTTTGATTTTACGCGATTAACTCTATTTTGTTTATAAAAACGCCTCTCAAAGCACAAAATGACTATATGTTCAAAAATTTCGGGGGAGGCTATGGCCCCTTTGCCCCCCTGGCTATGCCTATGAGTGCCACCACACAGTTTGCGCAGTGAAATCTCGTTCTCGCGCACTTCCAACAATCCAAATTTTATACTGCATATATGTGTCCGGATAAGAAAACCAATGCGGAGGTCTTTAATCTTGTAAATTAAAAAAAGAGTTTGTTATCGGAAATCAGGAAAAGAAAAAGGAAGGTTGGTCATATTCTGAGACATGAGAGCATGCTGCGCACTGTGCTGGAAGGCAGAATGAAGGGAAAACGCCCAAGAGAAAGGAAAAGAATTAAAATGGTAGATGATATCATGAATAGCACTTATGCACAAATGAAAAGAAGAGCTGAGGATAGAGAAAAATGGCTGAGGTATGCCATGAGAGACCTGCCGTAAGGCAGGTTACCTTTGATGATGATATATGTATCGCATAGCCCTTTTGACGCTTGGAACGATTCACTCGTTATGTGTCTGCATGATTGCGCAATTGCATGCGCTCAGTGCGCTACAAAACTAACGATTACTCAGCGTAGAATTTTCTTAGAGGGAACAGTGCTCATAGGACAACAATTTTAAGTTTTACTTCTTCAAGAAGCGTTCTGCTGTTCTGTATTTCATAACATATTATAATGAACAACCCTTACTTTGTGTATTAGCATAACCGCGGAGGCACTGGATCAAATCTTAGAAGGCTCAACGAAAACTTGTTGAAAGCCCTATGATACCAAGGTCTTTTTCACTAATTCAGATTGGGGTACACCAACATTGCTTCATTTAGAGCTTAGGAGGGTCTCACCATGCTCATTATGCTTTTTGTCAACTGAAGTAACGAAAAAAAGGCAGTGCAACCCTTTTGGCTTTCCTAATCTTGCAGAAATAAATTTAACAGGAAATGCAACTGACAGCAAAATCGCGTCAAATCCACCTAAAAATTTTACAGACATTGGTAGTTCTGTTATCAACCAGAGCATATGTCTAACGTGTAAACACTTTAATGGTTTGGTCACACAACGTTATTGTGAGTCAACATAAATTCATAGATCAGTTCGTGCGCTTTCTAATGCTGTGTTGAAGATTCATGCAGCCAAACCACGCAAACAAAGATGAACCAATATGGCCCTTGAAAGCCGGAAAGAACCTCGTTGAGAAAACCTGAGTTGATCGAAAACTTTCCATCTTTTCAATCAAGAGAAACTAATGAGGAATAAATTATTTCACTCAAAATTTGACTGACTCTTTGTTGTACTTTGCTAGTTGAGGCTAGATAAAAAGACAATCAAATTTTAAACTGCTGTGATACTCATACTATAAACTTCTTGCCTTCTTCCGCGCTGAAATGAGACTGCACATGTGCTACGCACGGTAGAGCATAGTGACTAGTGAGTCAACCAGTTGCGGTATGTTTGAATGATCTGCTATGCTCAGAGGGATGCAATACTGCCGAGCTTTTTGGATGATGCTTGATCAACTTCTAGCGGGTGATAAAAATCGTTTATTTTTGCGTTGGAGCATCAAACACCCAAAACATCTGAAGTTTGTAGGCTATCGTAGTGTTGCAATACAAAGCAAAACTTTAATCTCCTGCCAATAGAGTGATCCCAACTATACGGTGATTCGGTCACGTGACCGGAATGCTTCAGGAAAGATTGACGAGGCGAGTCCTGTATCTTGAAGCTAAATTTTGCAACCAACTTAGTGCTTTTTTGATGGAATCTTTCAACAAACTGAATTCTGGTTTGCTTATATCCTATACGGATAAGCAGTTGTTACCCGTACCGTAGTTGTAATCCAAGTGACGATTACATGATCTAATTTTGATTAGACAGTTTGTTACTCTTGCAATTTCATCTAAAGAAAAGCAACAAGGCAAAATAAACATGCCGAGTGTTGTCCCTGTTTCAGGCCAGGACGTGCTCAAGTGTTCATGTTCTGCTGAGGGTGCGGTCATGTACCATATGACTTAATCAGTCAGTCAGGCTTGTCGGTGTTGCAGTGGTATCATAATAATTCGAATAAATGTATGTCGCCCTTCATGGAGAAATTACACGTTGATATAAAAAAATTATTCTGAGGCGTGTTTGAACAAAAAATGATTTCACTCAGAAGAACAATGGCTTGGCGAATAAAAATCGTCTTATGCGATTGTCACGTGCATTTGCGATGGAAAAATGTTATGAGAAATTTGTCAGCACTGCGCTTTGCATAAACGTTTGCCACCAGACCTCTTTCCGCCTGAGTCAAAACAGCATCATAATAGGTGGCATATAGCAAGCAACATCCAAGATGCTGCGATAATGGAACGATAGTGCATTGAAAACTGTAATTTTGGACATGCCATGTGTGTCCGCTTGACATCTCGAACCCAGGGCCAGAAGAGATATCTTTTTTTCGAGGAACCTGCTTCTTTTTCAAATTAGAGAAAGGAAACAGTTTGTACACATGGGCGTAACGAGGTTAGATGGCGCCCGGGACAAGAAGCAAGTTTGGCGCCCCCATGTTCGAACCTGAGGTCTTTCGGAAGCAAAAGTACTTCACTGAAGAAAGTACTTGTGACATTGTTGATATTTTCCGGCGCCCCTCGCACTGGTTCTGCGCACCTATAGTGATTCGGCGCCCGGGGGCGTGTGCTCCCTTTACCCCCAGTCGTTACTCCCATGTCTGCACAGTCATGCTCTGTAGCACGAAATGTAAGGGGTTGCGGCGGACGTGAAAAAGTTGAAAAGTTGGTAAGATGGGACGTAGTTGGCGGGCAACGCTTGGAAATTCGTCCGTCGATCTTTTTTGAACCAGGATCGTCTTTCCTTTTTTCTTCACTTGGCACAAAATATCGACGCCTTCACTGCCATTCTTGGTGAATTTCTCAACAGAAGAAAATCCTAACAGCTGTGTTGACTGCACCAAGTGACACCTTTGCTTTGACAGAGCAATCGTACCGGTTCCTTTTTGGGAACTATAGCTCTGTCGCAAGGAAAAACAAAAATAAACTTTTCCTTTCTTTTCAAGGCCTTCCATAACATAAGGAGTGAGGACGTTTTCGACCCACAGACTTACGTTCGATCAAATGCTTGCAAAGCACTAAGAAAGAGTGAGAATTGAATTTTCCAGTGAGTACTGCTTATCTCTAATATCGATACAAATTAAATGAAATGAAATAAAGACATCAGATTTTTGAGAAAACCTCCCCCCAAGGCAATTCGGAAAAATCAACAAAATTTGAAAGGTTGAAAGGGCCCATAATTTTAATTGCAGTTCGTAGCGTAATCTGCTTGTTCAGTGGTTGTCATTGAAATGCTTTGCTGTCCAAAAATATGTTCGTGTAAGATTGCCCTTAGGTATGGACGTTGCTCAAAACACACAAGAAAAGTCTCAAAATGCCACATTGCACAAAATTTGCTTAAAGACTAAACAAATTTGCTCCGCAAATTTTTGGTATATCAAGACTGCAACACAAAATAGCAGGATGGCATGGAGTGAGATACGGTTGTCTGTTCTTTTGAGCAAGTCGTGAAATATGTGCTTATACAAGCTTTCCGTATCTGGCACATAATCGAGAAGAATCGCTACTCTACCACTGGTGTACGGGAAGGAGTGTCGGGGAGGGGAAACCGTTTGCCCTGAAAAAGTGTCATTGCCGGATGTCTCACCACAGCAGTGTTATAACTTTTTTTTTAAATTTCATGAACATGACTATCGTCTGAAATTCGACCAAATTTTCGTAATTTTTCACTAAACACTAAGTGAAGAGTGACAAATCATTATTTTCCCAAACAGAAAGTATCAAAACGTCGCAGAACTTTTATAATTGCCAAGGTCATCTAACATTCTATTCAAATTTACAAGGTTCGTTTCGCAAGTGTTACTATTCTGCAAAATTGTGTTTTCTCTTTAGACCTTATAGACACATTTTTGCGTTAGAAATTAACAAGCACAAGCCTGATTTTGATAAACTCTGCACCACTGCGGGAAGCTGCCGCCGAATTCTCATCTTGCACATACGCCTATGCTTCCTGCATTCCACTTTTTGTGGTAACTGGTAAGATCATCAAAAAGTTCAGAAATAATTATGGAGTTTTTGTTTTGATTCAGTAAAACCAAAACTAATGGCCACCTGAAAAAATATGACGTTGTCTTTTAAACTTTATTTCTTAGGTTCCAAAGTTGTGCCAGTTTATCAAAGGAATGCGTTGCTAGTGACTCTGCGTTTTTCATACTTACTTTTCAAACAAAATCGCCGGTAAAAAGGTTATTCTAAACGTTGCATTCCAACAAAATTGCAGTATATCGAAAGAACCGTGCGGTAATTTTCGAGACATACAAAGCTGTTCTGTTCACGTTTTATCTTCACGCGCACCGGATTTGAGACAAGACGTTTAACAACAGTTTCCCGCGTGGGTTTCGTGGAAATAGTGGTTATCAAGACAAAGCAGCGAGGAAGTGCTGCGAGAAAATTTCATCAAACACGCCCCTCTGAATTTACAGCGACAAAGTGCAGTTCCTACGTGACTTGACTACAATCTGGCGCAATGCCTTTCTCGTGTGTGCTGAGGGATTTGAAAATCTTTGTAAATGCACGACATAAAGCAGACGCATTGATGTACTTGGCGTCACGATATAGAAATGTGCTGATGGTAGGCACGTTGCCAGGGGGGAGCAATTGCCCATCCCAATTTCAAAAAATTGCGCCGACATTTTCAGATTAATCAAACTTTAGATGATGTACAAGTCAAAAAAAGATATCAATGAAAATCAACGAAACTGCGTAAGGCACCTATCCTACTTCAGTTTTTAGTCGAAGCAGCACGGATTACCGATTGTTCACGACCATTCAAACTTTGTGTATAGCGTAAATGTCAGGGAATTCATATCATAGCTTACGTTTACCGGAGGTTTAAGTTCCTTGTGGAAGTTAGTAATTATAAAATACAAACTTGTATCTAATCAGTAACCACGTAAAAACAAGGCGTGACGCTTTTAGGAGCTGTTGCTATAGCGCACCAGCTTGCTGTATCCCGCTTAATGTTAATGTAAGCTTCATTTCATGACCGTCGGAAAGATTGCTTTCTGACAACTCTGGCGTGCTAGAAATAAAACTTATCCTTTGCTGCAGTGTCCGGCGTAGGCTAAAATGAAATTTGTTGATTTTTGATTTTTTGCAGTTCCAAAATTCAATGGGGAATACTGCAGTAACATGCCTAATTTATATGCTTTGAAGCTCAAACGTTGACTAATCCAACTTGAAGTTCTTTGTTACGTAATAATCACTGTTCAGTAACAATAGAATACATTCTCGATCTTCACTTGTGATGATTAAATGATACTGTGTCGGTTCAATCACAAATAAGTGGAGCGTTAACATTTTCAGCAACGATTTCCCATTAACTTGCCGGTGAGATAAAACCAATCTTGTCAAGAACTAGTGGTGCCACTCCTAGTGTTTTTTCCTCTAGATCTAGTGTTTTTTCATCTCATCTAGTGTTCTTGTGTTTTTTCATAGCTACGTAGTGTTTCTTTGAGTGAGCTGAATGTAATTAATTACACAATTTTGTCTAATTGTAACTGTAATTGAGAATTTTTGATTTTGTACAATTTTAATTTGCTAAAACTTCTATTACATTTTAAATTACACAAGAGCATATATTCTGTTTTGAGTTAAGCCGCTAGAAAGTCACCTGGCCCGTAACCATGGGGGCGAAGCTCCCCCTGCAAAATTTTTCGCCTCTCTGGAGAAATGTTTTGGACATACTTTAGAACTATTGGACATAGTTCTTGGGCCCTTTTCGGAAAACTCTTCTCTCCCCATGGTGTCCCAAGCTGGTTACGGGCCTGGAAGTCACTGTGGTAATCTGTCAAAAGCTTCAGTGACCTGTACAACAAACACAAGCGTTGCTGCTTTCTCCGTTTTCTTTGTCTCTGGTTTACAATGAATTGCGCAAATGTCTTTGTTTGCATTGCATCGCATTTTCTGGCCATTTTCATTGTGTGTAAGTTTGCCTTTTGCTTTTACAGCTAACTTGCATTGAATTACTTTAGAAGACCAATCAATATTTTGTAATCTAGTGTTTTTGCATGAATCTAGTGTTTCTATCACGAAATCTAGTACTTTTCCGTAACAACAGAGTGGCAACACTGTCAAGAACTCAAGAGTCAGATCTCTAAATAGTCTGGAGGCGTTTCCACTTTCATCAACTACACTACAAACAAACTTTAAAAATTGTTAAAACTTCTTAACTCAATTAAAGATAAACTTTTTATTTGCCGGCGGAAAAAACGCCAGACAACTACACATTATATGGATGATGACTTAAAAACATGGGGCAATAAATGTTCAAAAGTTAAATCTCAGTTGTTGTTTTGCGCCCTATTGAAATTTCTGGCTACACACCTGGCTGATGGGATTACAGGTTGACTATTTTGATAACGCTGGCGTCTTTGGCACACGACCATTTACAGCGACGTATTCAGCACATGTGAATGTTTGCTGGCTGAAAGATATTTGCGCTTACAAACGGAAATTCTATCTAACTGCACCAAGAAACCAGCAGTTTTCCGAAGGTGCATTTTTATAAGCCAGTTTTATCGGTCATGTGGTTAATAAATTTATGGTTTCATTAGCAGTTCTTTTTTGATCTTTTTATTAATTTTTATCAGACCTTTAATTGTTATGCTATTTTCCTTCTTTTTCGTATAGTTATTAGATGAACTAAAACCGGCGGGTGCTCGATTCTTGGGCATACACCCAAAATTTCACAATGAGCTTCCAAAGTTACAGAACATGGTTGGTAGTATTTCATTGGTAATGTTGAGTTTTCATTTGCAGTCTTTGATTGGAAAAAGCAAATGTTTCAACGCAAAGCAGTGGTACCACTCTGCTGTGTTGGACGATGCCACCTTAACTTAACGTTTTCCTTGGTCAATGCTAACCTTGAAGCTCTACTTTTCTTCGCGCGTGGTTAGCCTCATCGCCAAATCATTTTCCCATGGCCGAATAAAATAATCTTCAAGTTGATTTTTTCGCTAGTTTCGACTCCAACGACCCTGATCCTCATAGCGTTCAGAGGCACCTTTGCTCAGTGCTCTTCTGCAGTAAAAGCACTTTATTCCGTGCTTATTGCATGCCAATGTATGCTTGCCAATTGTGAAGAAAATACGCACATAATAATATGAAACGCTTACGAGTTGCCTACAACGCCTACCGAATTATGCATTGCATTCCCAGAAATGGAAGTGTTCGCCCACTCCGAGTTAACCATTATGTCAGGATCTTTGATGCCTTGTATAGAAACAACCTGTGTGGTTTTGTCCAACGATGTGCATCTTCATCTAATTTTTTCATCCGATCACTTTTAAAAGTCTGATGTTTTTTACAAATCATCATTTTTCCTCCACTATTTAACGCTCCTATATGACGGTGACCAGCTGCAGTAGATGCTACTGCTGGTGCGTTGTTTCACTGGCGTAGCCAGCCCAAAATATTGGGGAGGGAAATGTTTGATTTTAGGCGAATAACGCTATTTTGTTTGGAAAAACGCCTCTCAAAGCACAAAATGACTATATTTTCTAAAATTTGGGGGGGCATGGCCCTATTGGCCCCCCTGACTACGCCTATGCGTTGTTTCAGTGTTTGTGTTTCATCAGTACTGCCTTTGCGTATAGTAACCAAATCCTTCCGTGTGCTTCGTGGGGACTCATGATTTTTGTATTTTCTTGTGATTCTTCTATCAACCCCAGCATGTCGACGATGTGTGCAAGTTAAACATGTAAAAAAGTTAATATATCAAAATAGTAAATTACCAACCGCCAAATCTTCCTTCAAATTTAGTGAAAGTAAACGGATCTGGCTGCCAGCCAGAGTGAAAGTAAACGGATCTGGCTCTAGCTAAATGTCTCTCAAGAACATTTGAAACCTTGATCAAAACAATTTACCTGCTTTTTTTGCGCCGCTAAGCAACCCCGCCCGACTTTTTTAGCTGTATACTGTAGAACCTGATGTTAGAATGTCTTCATTTCTCTGCCACTGCCGGATTCCTGTATGAAGATGAGTGAATGCAGTTGCAGCTCGTGCGCTGTTTCATTGCTTTGCTCCTCTCTCAGTATTGACTGTCTGTATCAACTAATAACATCTACTCCGACTTTTTTGTATGCCCCTTTTTATATTTTGCATTTTTGTGTGTATGCCCCAAGTCTTTCACTGCTTTGGCGATAGCAATGACGTCATCGGAACGCTCAGATAGATATAGGCGAAGCAAAGATGAGCACAAGACCATGCTTGGAAGTTAACTCCAGATCCGGTTATTACATCTCTGAGTCCATGTCGAAGCCGAGTCATTCGAAACAAGCTTTGTGTCCAACCAAACCGTTAATGATGTCAAGTCGAGTCCGAGTAATCCAGTGACAACATGTCATCAATTATGTCTAGTTTTTCAGTTTGACTCTTAAATCATTTCGAATTCTTCAAATTAAACAGCCACCTAATACAGTAGAGCATTTTGCGAGGGTTTTTCTCATTCTATCTGGTCGGCGAACGCTTCGCATTCCTAGGTNTTGCGAGGGTTTTTCTTACTCTATGTGGTCGGTGAATGCTTCGCATTCATAGGTGTAGCGAGGAGGAGCGCAGGGAGCCATAACCCCCAAAAGTTTTAGCATATATAGTCATTTTGTGCTCTAAGAAGCGGTATCCCAAACAAAGTAGTGTTATTCGCCTAGAATCAAACATAAATCAACCAAAGTATATAGAAGGTATGCCAGTATACCTTGTCTGTACAAACTTTAATTCTTCCCAAAGGCTTTACAGAACAAACTTATCATGGAAGATGCAAACAAATATGGACTAAATTTTCTTGTAGTTTCGCGAAAAGTGAAACTTTTTCATCAAACATGTCAAAGTAGACGTACCGCGTTATATTTTAAGTTTTATCAATTTAATCACGATTGGAATTGGAGTTTCTTTGCACTCATCCGAGATAAGTTACATTCCGTTCCAAATTCATAGGTTTGTGGTGCAGGCCCGTAGCCACGGGGCATTCGGGGGCGGTGCCCCCTCAAATAGCTTTGTGCCTCTCCAAATGGTGTTGTGTCCGGGAAAATTTGTTCTANACATATATTAAAAACATANATCTTTCCCCCTAAANATGTATTTTTCCCCACCNAACCTGAAAACACGGCTACGAGCCTGCTGTGGTGGATATTTGTGAAAACCGCATAAAANCTCGAGGTTTTGTGTGGTAGGACGTTTGGGATAAATTGATTGGTTAATGGGCTCACTTCTCATCGCTGGACTAATGCACTGTAAAGCAATGCTTTTCGCCAACCAGCATTTCGTAAACCTACCCAGCACTTGCAACGATGGCAAAAACTGCAACGAACACCTTCACTTAAAATTTTGAACAAAATTGCTACTTTGATTTCTCCCTAACTAGACGTTTCTCAACCGCAAAGGACCAACAAAAATATAATCTCTAGCTTCATGCAGGAATTTTGCAATATACGAGTATATCGACAGTGAACACAAGTGTTTGTTTATTTGCTCAAAGTAAATCGAAAGTGAAAAGAAAAATATACTGCTTGAATTTTTACCAAAATTTTAAGTTAACTCTGCTCTGTAATTTGAAAAAAGCTGAGGCCTGACATTTACAAATTGGCAACAAGTCTTAAGGAACCAATCCTCAACTATTTTCCAGAGCATTTCAAATCCTGCAACTTTGTTGAAATGTTTGCCAGACGGGGCGCTTGTGATCTCCAACCTCATTTATTATGGTAATGCGTTTTAAAATTGAAGTCGGAAAGAAGTTTAATATCCCAAGCTTTAGGAGGCACCGATCTTGATTGGATGGAAAGGATGGTAACGTATAGGCAATGTAACACAAAATTTGCCTCTTGTATGTGAAGTTTAGACTTAACTTTGAAGTCCACTGCTGTCCACGGAGAACTTGATTAATTTTCCAGTGAAAAACAAACAAACAAATAATTGCTTTAAACATGTTAGGCTTTTCATCCTTACATAAAACATATGCATCCCTTCATCCAGTTAAATGTGCATATATAAGCGTGACAAACACGTTTGGGCAGCAGTGGACCAGAAATAAATCAGGAATAAAGGTGACAAAATGCTAAAAACTTTGCATGAAACGTTTGTTGGGATGAAGAGTTCTCAAGGAAGTCAGTGAATAATTCGTATCAACGGGATTATAGCTAAAAGTGGAATGAGGACAAGACAACAACAGCAAAACTTATCAACGAGATTCAACGTCACCCATATTATCGAGGATACATTAATATGTTTTAAACAGAGAAGGTGCGTTACAGTAGTCTCCTGCACAATTTTCAAATAAACCAGATTGCACAGTGGCAAGAAATGAACGACTTTAATTTTCTTCTGTAGAATCACTTGTGGAACAGTGATTGCGTAGTATCGTTTGTATACATTTTTATGTTTAGAATAACTTAATGTAGCCGATTTAACTTTTTTTCCTTGCTTAGAAGTAATTGATCCGTTTCGCCGGGATGGGTCAATAAAATGTGCAACATATTTTTAGCTGAATGATCTTCGATTTAGCAAAATTCACTGGTTTTATACTATTTATTCAGATATAGGAATAGAACTCAATCCATGTCACTTGCTACTTATAACAACTTCTATCCGATGCTAAATGCAAGTCGTGGTCAGTCGCCACTGGAAAAACTACACGGGGCATAGCTTCTACCCATCGAGTTTTGTCGTTATTTTGTGTTCACAGAAACCGCAAGCATTTTAACAATAGGTAGGCAATAGACAGTCATGATAAAGGTACCTCGGTGTTTTCCTTGTAATAGGTTCGCATGTGTATTGGTAGCCATATTCAGGTTTCAAACGCAGATACAGTGCAGTTAATGGATAGCATATCATTTAAAAAGCCTTTTCCACATCTTAAAAGCAGCAGGCGAGGACGCTGTTTTTTTTAGGCAGCGCCATCTCAACGTGAATATTCTGTGAAAACTTGTGCTTTTCGGTTTCCACTACGGCTCTGGCTGGGGTTCAACTTGTGCTTGATTACCAGCAACTTGACCTTTGACCTCTAGGCAACACACAATCGATATAGTTACGAATCCAGTGGTTGAAGTGATGGCAGTTACCGCCACATAACGGCAATCTTGTTTTTTCCTCGGTTCACTCGTTTAATTGACATTTAGCAGTAGTTCCTACAGCTTCTCTGCCACCCCAACCATCAAGCATGATGCCCTACTTCGATGTAACTGTGGATTTCCTATGAGCACGGAAAACATCTGGATGTTTACTTACTTTGT
>JGI24158J21664_10007650_pt1 | contig 14362 bp, 12 predicted proteins | sample Ectturendosymbi3_FD_21664 | JGI IMG/M metagenome (IMG submission 21664) | reverse complement strand
AACGACATGATCACACTGGTGTCCAAGTGGGAAAATAGACTGCACCCACCAAATCCTAGTGATAAAAAGAATTGCAGTGTCTGGCCAACTTCTTTTCCCAACCTGTTTCGTCTAACGAAGAAGGAAAAAACTTTAAATAACGAAGCTATGATCACTTATAAAAGACCAACCACAGTTGGCCAACTTCTAACAAACTACAGATCACTGGAGCACAGTGAAGCTTCGAACCAACAGCAAAGAGGTTACTCGAGACCATGCGGACACTGTGCGTTGTGTGGCAAATTTGGCAAGCACGATGCAAATATGGTACCTAAAGTCACTGCCTTGCACTCAAAGGGCAAATTGTTTCCTTTAAGGCAGGTGCTAACTTGCGCCAATTACGGTATTTACGTTGCAACCAGTGTAAATTATGCGGAGAACAGTGTGTTGGCCAAACCTCAAAGAAATTTTCGAAACGTTGGTTGATGAAACAGGGTGTCATGTGGTATCACTAATTCTGATAGTTTATAAGTTTTCGTTTCGACAAAAAAGTTTTTAGCATTTTCCAAGTTTCTAGAGACAGCAAAAAATTGTTAACTGCTCTGCTTCCGTCCGACATTTCACCCTGTGTGGTATCAGTGATTTTTATAGTAATCACTGGTTGTATACTGTAAGAAAGGTCATTGGCTTGAAATAATAAGAGTTTAACAGCTGCACTTGTGAGAGAGCACAGTGCAACCATGATTTGTTTCGTGCAGAAATGTAACTGGCTTTGCTGTAACGTTGGTTGTCACGTAAATTTAAAGATGCGAATTCATAATGTTAAAAAGTTGCATTTGAGGCAAATTTCTGCGAAGTATTTGCCGAAAACAAAAAGCAGAACTACTGTTTGACATAGCGCCAGCGGAGCGCCAGTTTGACACCCCTGGTGCATGCGATTGTGCTGTGCACTTGGAAAATTATGTGCAGTATGCATCTATCTTGCAATAAAATCTACAGCATGTCCTAAGCAAGTGTAACAGGGATTTAGTTCAAGGGCTTCTTCGAACTCTGTGAAATTGTTGAGAGTAGGCCTACATGTATTTAGGTCAAATTTTTTATAAATTACAATTATAATTACAATTACACAAGAACAAAAAATTACAATTACATGAAAATATGTAATTAATTACATTCAATTACAATTACATTTGTAATTGATCCAACTCTGCTGTGGACCACGTGTTATGCAGGATCCCAGTTGACTGGTGCGGCTTACCGAGCGCAATCACTTCCAAGCAGCAATATGACAACAAAAGTCGCATGCGAGCTGTTTTATCTACGTTCTAGAGTTTAGACAAAACAAAATTCTTACTTTATGCCAAATGAAGCCTATCAACCAAAATCATCGCATTTCCACGAAGACAGTTTGGAAAAAATGTTATCGTGAACAGATCATTTCAAACACCGTGGTCTGACCGCCTCGAATGGCTTCAATAAACGGGAATTATTTCGCATTCTGATTTGTATGCTGCAGAGCTGTCATAAGGTTACCTTTTGCAAATTGCAGAAGAACGTTTTCTATTTGATCAACCTGGTAATCGTGTATAAGAATTTTCAGGAGTTGATCTTGAAGGCAAGGGCGTTTGCATACCATGGTCAGCTTGTATGTAAATGCAATATATTATACCCAGTGGTGCAACGGACGGGGGTCAGATGGGTGACTCACCCCCTAGCAAGCTAAATGCAAAAACCTGGCCCCCAATTAACTTATATTTAGGTTTTAGTACTCCTTTGATTGTAGGTTGTTGCTTTTTTGCGGTTTTCGGGGTATTTCCCGGTGATATAGGGTTTTAGTATAGCCATCCACCATCATTTCTGAAGTTTTTTTCTGAGTGCGTCCCCTTGCAGCCGAGTTTTGCCCCCTGGATCAAAGCACTTGTTAAGCCACTGATTATAACTACGTAAAATAAGAAATGCAACAAAAGACATCTTGACAGTTTTGAATGTCCTCAGAGAACATTTCATTTTTCATGAAGGAGGACATGTCCTCAACAGAGGACGTATGTTAGCCCTACTTCACAGTGCTTCTCACATGTGACCTGTGCAAATCTGAGTAAGGCAGACGCAATATCTAACAGAAACTAGAAGAGACGCAGGCTAAGCTAATGTGTTCTACGTGGTTTTCCCTAGATCTTGCATTCACTAGATTCAGATACCTGACCGACTTTCAGGAAACCTACAAGTGTAACGGTTGTTTCGTCACAATATCGAACAATACTCAAGAGAAATACTGCCATCTGGCCGACAGAACTAATAGCGTCTACAAACAAACATTCCCTTCTAAATATAACTAAGTGGCACGCGCATGTCACACGTATGGCTAAACACCTGAACATAGTGGGGGCCCCAGGTCCGCCCCCCCTAAATCTGGCGCTGGCCGAGATAACAGAATGCATTTAAGCAATGAGTGTGAGCTCAGTGCACGTAATGAGTTTTCTATACTGAACGAAATACGACTTCAGCAATCTTGTGCTGAGTGTCGACTCGTTCACTACGATTTTTAACATGCTGCTAGATCCGAAAATTTGAATGAGCGAGTCATAATCATCCGCTGCATTGAAACCTTTAATTGTTCCAGGGTTCCATTAAAAAAAAACAAAGGTGCGCCGCAGTAATGCAAAACTCAATAGTCACCATCACTTTCAACCAATTTTATTTTTCCGTGAAGAAGCAAATCAAACTAAGCCAACTGGTGCGTGTCACTGGTCTGATGGACGTTTTTGTGGAAACGAGTTTTTTTCTTACGTTTTTTTTGCACAGCGCTGTTGAACTTCGAAGATGGGATCGACCGCATGGTGATGCGACTATGCTGTAGCTTCGCCGTCGGTCACGCTTGACGGGATTCTTGGCGCAACGTAATCTACTCAGAGCAATGCAAGCTTCGCAGGGGTGTCCAAACTTAATTTCCGAGGAACACATTTGATCGCATGAAGGGGCCGGCGGGCCGTAAGTCGCTTCCGACTTTGGCGTCGGAAGGTGGTGTCAGNGGGACTTGTCCCCTCTACATTTTCAAAACTTCAGCAAAAAAAGTTGCTTTCTTAGATGCGAGTGGGAAAAAGAAATTTCACCACTTTTTGCTCCACCTGGAAAAATCCCCTTGTGCCCCCCCCAGGAAAAAATCCTTCCCACGCCCATGCCTTCCGACATATTTTGCCGCAGTGCATGAACACTCCTTTGCGACGGCTTTCGTGCTTACACTCGCTCTCAGCACAATAGAAAACATCTTAGAAGCAGCGAGAAGCCACCGTCGCTCCCAAACGTGATCAACACCTTGCAGGCCCGTAGCCAGGGTTTGAGGTTTGGAGGGGCAAAATACATTTTTAGGGGGGCATGATTTTTGTTTTTATTATATTTTTAAAACAAATTTTTTTGGGAACAAGAAAATTTTGAGGGGGCACTGCCCCCCGTGGCTACGGGCCTGACACCTTGGCGGTCGTACACAAATTGAAACCAAAGCCGTGGAGCATGTGAAACGTGCATTGAGGGCCGCACTTTGGACACCTTTGTCTAAATCGGGTCAATGCGTCCTGTGCTGCGTACTCTTGTCCACGCAGATCGACGTCTTCTTTAGTTAGCAGTCCATCAGCGTTGCGATCGGACTAAAAAGACATTGCTCCAAGTCTTTCCCGTGCAAACGTAGGATAAAAATCTGTGTTATTCAAGAAACTACAGCCGGCAATTTTCTGCAGAACTTCGAAGTCCTTGCCGCGATCCGAGATGAGTTGTTTCGTGCGGAGTAAACAGCGAAGCGTTTTCTGGCAAATATTTATTTCTTGGCAATTAAGCCAAATGCGCAGTACTTTGGTAAAAAAAAAGGAAATCTTAGTCCCGTAACCAAAAAGGAATTTCGTACTCGTACTATGGCAGCGCCGGGAACAACTTAACAAAAATTTATGCGATAGTTTCTTCAAAGCAAGGTCCCTTAACCAGACTGCTGCTGGCTCATTCTGTTTACTGGTACAAGAGAATCAATCTGCATGACAACATCTTTTCGAAAATAGAAGAGAGCACCGCTGGTATCAATGAGGCTTCGTTACGATCAGCACGGCGGACGGCGTCAGGCCTGCAACGGAAACACTGACATTTAAAACCGATTCATACATGACCGGTTCTAACATGAACTTTGGGCAAACATCACTTGTCACGCGCGACTCGAGCATTTGTCAGCGTGGCGCTGATAAGAGCATATTTTCCGCCGATTACCTTGTCAACATTTGGTTGGAAGTGCGAAAGAAGCCAAGTCGGCATTTGTTCGCAAAATGATATATCTTTATAAATATATGTACATGTATGAATGGCAAACATACCTAAGGATTTTAAAGGCATCTCCATTTCGTCTCGAGTGAAGATTTTCTTCGGGAACGCGGTCATTAAATCGAAAGCGTCTCTGCTCCCGTCTGTGCGGTTCATTTCAATATACAGGCGAACAGCTGACAGCGGCTCTTGAGCTCTGAACTGATGGACCATCTGCGAGCCACCGGGAAGGCGGATCTGACGTAAAACAAAGACAGGAAGTCAACTTTCAGGAATTTCTTCAAGAAACCCACCAGGGGCTCAAGCTGATGTGGCTAAATCAGAATTTCCCGAACCGGACAGACGGAGGGAATTTGTAGTCGACCGACGCCTGCAAGTTGAACCGCTCAGCAGAAATCAGACTCCAGCACCCGAACAAAAATCACTATGAGATTCGTTAGCAAGGTTTGTTTTTTGCTCGGATGTGAAAAGCATTTTTCAACGCACATAAGATGCATACCTGCCAGAAACGCAGCATATAAAATATCATAAACCAAATTACAAAAAGAGAAACAAATCGTCATTATGCGACTGTTGCAGAATTTAAAGTGGATGACGCCAAGAGAATTGGGATCGATGGCTCTTATCGCATTTTGTGCATTACAAGCAGCTAAGGAACTGCTGCAGGTAATTGCGCTAGCAATCGATTAGGCAGGGAACCCAAAACCAAAGCAGTGGCAAAGTTCACACAGATACAAGCAATAGTCACGTACGCAGAAATGTTCTTTACGCATTTCCTAGAAACCATCCGCCGCCATTAATGGGTTAACAGGCGACATGCACAGGTCTTTAAAATGGGTTTGATTAGGTGCAAACGCTATGCCATGCATGATGGAAACTATTACGAACTGTGCTTAATTTTGTCTTATATCCTGAATGGAGAGCAAAACATCATTCAAGATAACAGGTTCCCGACAGCCTGCAATGAAGTTACCTGCTGCTGAAGCTAATCCAATTGTTAAATCCTATAGCAGCGCAACAAAACAGAGGACAAAAAGCAATTGCAAATGTTTGCTACACTTTCTGATACATTGTGCAGACAGTGACAAATGTTTTGGGTGTTAGCTGCACCCAAAAACCCCAGCCAGACACTCAAATCTTCACCAAACCTATAAAAATTCAGAAATTCTGTTTTATCGAGTTAGGTGTTTAACCTTCACTTCATTGAGATTTAAAACGTCCCGCATTCAACACGCAACCAACTAAATTTTCGGTGGCAAATCTTGCACACTCAAGGACAACATCAGCATCATGTTTTCTCTCAAAGGGCCACGTATTGCTATTAAGGCAGCATAAAGTGCATGTAGTATAACTAGTACAGCACAGTTAACATTGTGAGCTGTCAACAACGTACAATATATGACAGATGTAGCATTTTGCAAAAAAAATTGATGCACACAGCTTTGCACAGAGAGTAACACTTGGTATAGCAGTGGTAGAACTCTGTTCGCCACTATTACTTCGTTACCATTGATTTCGTAAGGGTAAGTTTGTTCAGCTGACCATAAGTTACTTCTATCAACATTTTCCTGACAATAAGGTTCAATAGCGCATTGAAATGGACCTACTAATTGAACTGCCCGGCCGTATCTACTCGTTGGTGATATTTAGTCGCAGATCTTCTATTAAGCAAGAAGGTTTCGTGCACATTTTGCTCAGCTTCGACGAGAATGTTCTGCAGAGCTTACCAACGAGAAGCACCTAGCATAGCATGGACAAAGTCAATACCGCATTTATTTAGTCGTGCCTGCACCCTGCAGGCGCGCAATAGCACGAAGGGAAAAGCAGTCTCCAACAATGCTTGCTGTTTGTTATTTTTTGCAGGCATATTTTCCACAACCTGGATAAACCGATAAATCAAATGCACAAATAAGAGGCGGAAGCATGGAGGAAACATGAAGCAACAAGCCTTCGCAATTCTCTTAAAAACGAAACTGTCCGTCATGCACAAGCCACGTATTTCAAATGTATGCCACACTGTTCACCACTATTAGTTCCTTACCATTGAATTCGTAAGGGTAATTTTTTTTCGACTGACCAAGCCCGATTTTCAGCATCCTTTGATCACACCCTCCACCCACTCCCTGATCGCACCCTCCACCCATTCCCTGATCGCACCCTCCACCCATTCCCTGATCGCACCCTCCACCCATTCCCTGATCGCACCCTCCACCCATTCCCTGATCGCACCCTCCACCCATTCCCTGATCGCACCCTCCACCCACTGCCCAGATCGACCAAGAGACCTGTTCCGGAGTGAGCAAACACATACAACGGGGTCGGATGCGCTGATATCAATAGCCGTTCACCCCAGGCCACCAGCTACATATGATACCTTCCAGACTTGAACACGCATTTGTATGAAAGAGCGTTAAGTCAATGAAATGCAACTCGGCCACAATCACATACAAAATTTAAATGGCTTTTTTGCACTGCAGTCGTCTGCCCTATTTGCAAGCAGTTTCGTTTGGCACTAGAACTTCAATATCAGCCTTTCAACAACCTGAGTGAAAGAAACCCAAGCAGCAAGGAAAGATGAAAAGTGAAAACGTAAATCAATCTTCGCTGCTCGTGCTGAGCCATAAACGGACCAAAAAGGAAACCTTTTCTGCTATGCCATCAATTCGTATTCAAACATGTCATTGACGTTGCTACGCAACCAACACTAAGCCAAAATCCTGTAGGCACAACGTCATAGTGCAAAGCACGAAACACACAGCGCCAGTTTGACGTCCATTTTAAGGATTGATTTTAACCCGGGGTCTCCAAACTTGTTTGTCCGAGGGTCACATAACCTATAGCAGAACATGTCGAGGGCTGGACGTCTTACGTAATGTGATTGTTTCGGGATTTGTTGCATTCTACCAAATCAACAAATTTAGTAAAAATATATTATTTTTTCATCATTGACAAAATGGCTGCGCGCGGCGCATTTGGCCCGTGGGCCGTAGTTTGTTGACCCCTGATTTAAACGATGAGACTGTGGCGAGGGGCTGCTTCAGGAAGCGCGAATGACACCACAGCGTGGAACACCGCGAAAAAAACTTGACGTGGTGACCGAAAAGTGATAATTGTTTTTACAGATCACGTACTTGCAGACGAGCGTGGGTGTGCTCCACCTTGGGAACCGCAGTCGCAACCTTGGGCGTCGCTTCAGGAGCGCCAGCGCTTCCTTCGGCTGCGGCGAGTCTCGCCTTCCCTTCGCGTGCTTTTTTATCGGCCCGGTCCTGGGCGATCTGGTCCTTGACCCTCTGGCGCGCAAGAGCGTCTTCACGCTTCTGGCGCTTTTTTTCCTCGGCCTGTTTCTGCGCTTCTTTGAAATGGATCCTATGAACAGAGGATCAGATGATGCCGGATTGGGACTCCCGCTCGCTACGAAACGTTTATGCAACCGGGCATTAAAGATAAAAAATGTCATAGTGGCCTCTGTAGAACTGTTCGCTTGTCTCGACGGACAAGCGGCAGCGCTTGCCAATAAAAACTTGTCACCAGTCAAGTTTGTTGCTGTTGCAGGAAGGTCAAGCGTTTCGCATTGGAAAAGTAGAAGGAATAACTTCACATTATCTTGATCCGTATTGAATTGAAAAGGAGTTTGAGAGAGAACACCTCCCCGGTCAGTGCGGCGCCGTAGCCGGCCCGAAATTTTGGGGGGGGGGCAAACTTTTGACTTCAGGCGAGCAACACTATTTTGTTTGGCACACCGCCTCTCAAAACATAAAATGACTACATACGCTAAAAATTTGGGGGGACATGCCCCCCTGGCTACACCTGTGGGTCAGTGCTACTTTTTGCTTACCAGGAGTAGCAGTGCGAAAACGTTTCAATCTTGTTTTGGTGACAACTGTTGTGCAGGGTGTGTGGAATGGCTATTTTACTTTTAAAATAAGAATAACTTACTCTGCCTTTATTTTTGATATGTCTTGTCCCTGCTTTCTTCTCGATTTTTCCATTTCGATCTCTCGCTTTCGTTCCTCTGCTTCCCTTTCCAGGCGTCGTTGTTTTAATCTTTCTTGTATTCTGCGCGAACGGTGTCGACGTTAAAAACGCGACATGCGAGCACGGAAGCGGTGATTGGTGAAACTCAACGAGACGCCTGAAGCTTCAATAAAAGTTCCGTACAGTTCAACATCAGCAAAGCTTTACTCTACAGAAGAAACTTGTCGAAGTCACACGCACAATTCTGCAGGTGAGTTCCTTTTATCAAGTGATGATGACATGCACTGTGCTCCATCAACGCACAAACACAAAGTAAACATCTCTATGCAACGTATAAATGGGAAGTTTACTTTCGGCAGCAATTTTTAGGCATAACGCAGAGAAAAGATCACGGTGCATATAAACTACGTCTATAAGTGGAAGTGTTAAATACTGGCTACTAAGTATAGCTTGTCCAACACCAACGGCCAACATTTGCAAAATATTTTCAGAACATCGTTCTACAAGCTCTATCAAAACAAACATAAGCGTTATAACTTTTTTATCTGGATCGAGGCTGGATGGTTCGTACCTGCTACCTTCTTCGCATTCTGCACATTACACAATCAATCCTTGTATGCTCGCTAGCAATTATGCGGTACCTTCTGTAAGAAGTTGTCAGAGTTTGGATAGCACAAGTATCACTCAAGAAGATTTTTACATTCTGACAACACAAGCAGGTTAACCGTGCCTAAAAATGCGTCAGGCCACTGCTTTGCTACGTACGGGGCCAAAAACCTTTTAAAATGTACCACCATTTTGTCAAAAAAAAGGAGAGTTTCGCGTGCAAAGCAGAAAACTGACTTTCTTCCATTTATATCACATTCTACCTTAGCATGTGAAGAATGGACAAAAAATTACTTCCAGTAACGAGGCGCGTTGCCTATTGTTACTATCATTCGAGCGTAGAATGGGCCGCAACAGAATGTTACCTGAAGTTTTATACCCATGCATCGCGGAAGTGACAGCAACAGTTTGAATGCGTTAAAAAACTACCTTCACTGCGTTTATTCAGCTTTGCCGCGATACTAAACTCTTTAGTCCAGAGGTGGGGAACCTGCGGCCAGCGGGACCATTGAATCGACCCGCGTCAGAGTTTCCGTTACGCAAATTAACAAAACATCGCGTTAAATCGAAACACCAAGATAAGTAGGAACTTGGACAGTAAGTCAAGATGTTTCTTTCGCTTCTCAAAGATTAAGTTAAAAAACACTATGCATGCTTTACTGTTTTTCATCATGCGATGAAATGAGACACGTTTTGCTACCCGCCCGTGGTAGTAAATAGGCCCCCCACCACTGCAGTCTACACTGACGCTTTCATGACGTTGAATTTTATGTCTTCCAAAAAAATATACTTTTTCATGTAGCCTTTTTTGCCAGAAACCAGCAACATCGTTTCCGTAGTCTGGACTAAATAAAAACCGTTCCTTTCCAGCTTGCTGCTTCACATATTATAAGCGTTATTCTCCTCAGACCACCAGTTGCATTTAAACTTACTTTAGTTATTATCAGAAACGTTTTGTGTTGATTTTAATGGCATTGAAGTAGCAAGTGTCCTGACCAAAACTCTTCAAGACAGGTCAACACTCGCAAACAAAAAGTTTCCTGATGACGTAAAGATATGCTCAAAGCTGCTTTTCTTCAACGGTTTTACATCAGTTACGCAGGAAGTAGCTGGTAACAACATTATTGTCACTCTATCACACACCGCCAAACGAAACCGAAACGATGGAAATTAGGCTGTGCTTGTCTGTTTCTCGAAATAAATTTCTGTACGAGCGGTGATAAATCTTGAGCTAACTCTGAAACTCATACTTAAAAGCTTCCTGTTTTCTTTGGTGCTTTTTAGTTGCCTTTTTTCCTGTGTAGACGACGAGTATATAGCAAACGGGAATAGATACCCACGTGCTTCATTTGCAGGAAATTAAACGTCTAAAAAGAGGGCAATTTGCCAAACAAGTATACATCTGACATGTTTTGTAAATTTAGTCAGCACGTGCAAAATCTGAATACAGTACTCAAGAGTTAAAACAATAGACTAATTCGTGTGCAATCAGTTTACTCCCACAACTTTAACTTTCGTGCTTTTTGTCAATTTCGACTTAAGGATGACTGCTGCTTGAAATTACTGGAAATGCTTTGCGCCTCCAACGCTGACACAAATCGTTAAAAACGACTTCGGACTGCAGTAGTGCTAAACGCCAGAGGTGAGCGGATATTGATTTTTTAACTCCTGATCCATATCCGATAAATTTTTTGGATATCCATGTAAAATCCTTATCCGAAAATTTTTGAAATTTAGCATCCGAAGCGACACTGGTTAAATACGAAACAGGCAGTGGTTATAGGTCCACCAGTGGACCTTCATTTTTGAAAACTTACTCATCCATCACCTGTAGCATGACACTAATCCATGACAAGTGTGCAGTAGGCTGGACTACGCTTGGTAGAAACTTAGTAAACCTAAACCTAACACTTATCAAACTTAAACCACACATCTGTCCACTAAAGTTTGGAAACTTTTGAAATAAGTATATAAAAACTGATACCATGAAAAATAAAAAACGGTACCATTAGTAGGATGAACCTGGCCCAAAGGGAATTCCTGCTATGTGAGTGGTCACCGTTTGGGCTCTAGTCTCAGCATTGTTGTTTAGGCTGGGCTGATAGAGACAATTCTTTTCATTGGAACATTTTTGATATAAGCTACAGTCTTTTTTAAGAAGTTTTGGAAACCAGACACAGGTTTACAATTTGGGTTTGGGTTTTTGGTTATATGGCAAAGAAGATCTGGTAATCGGTAATCCAAGGACATAGCCCTTGTCATGTGACAATTTCACCTGCATCAGCTAATTGCAAAAGAGCTCCAGCATTCAATCAATTGATAAAAAAGAAAATATATTTTGTAAAACTGAGAGTAGTAGATCACAGTATAAAATATAGAAAACTATGTAGCTTACAAAAACTAAAAACTCAAACTGTCTTTTAGCAAAGGTTGACTGCATAAAACTTGAGGTAGAATGTTCAAAATTCCAACCAAAAGGAAATGCAGCTTAAACACTGAAATTGACCAGGGGTGGCCAACAGGTTGATCGCATCAACCCGTTGATTGCCAAGTGTCACCCGGTTGATTCGATTGCACCTGATTTTGCATTGAATTGACAAGCTGCCTAAAAACAGCACTTTTCAATCAATATTCCAGAAAGAACATAAAAATGATTCATCAATTGTGAATTGTTTGGTCATGGATATACTTAGGTGCCTCTTGTGATGGCTGACCACAGGCTAGCTCGGCAAACACCGTGAAGATATTGTAATACATTTTTCTGTTATTGCGTGGAAATCATGATTTAGGTGTAACAGACACTTTGCCTTCTGTCAGTGCATCACTTACTAAGGTGATGGTACACTGCATTTGCACATGTGATACTCAACTTTGGCATTTTGTATTTGTGACTATATTGCCAACTGGTCGATCACGAGTTACCAAGAAATTTACTAGTCGATCCCAGTCGAAGACAAGTTGAAGTTGGCCATGACCTCCCATGAAACAGACTACATTAGCCTGCACAACACACACACATAATAGGCCACTCACTCAGCACAACAAAACAAAGCAACATAGCAGCAATATAAGAGCAGTTTACTACTTCCGCCTTGCCAGAAAATATTTACGATGAAGTAACAAGAATTATCATCGATTGTGGTGAGTGCAGCACATACTGACAAAATCAGTTTAGTTTGTTGTAAATATAACAATCATAGCAGAGAAAACAATAGTACCATCATTTGTGACATCTTGAATCAGCCTCAGGAAAATTTCGTTATGGAAATCAAACAAATATCCTGATCCTGATCGATTTTTTTTCAAAAATAAATACCCAAATCCAATCCTGATCCTAAAAAGTTGCAAGTATCCTGCAGGATATCCAATCCTGATCCTGTCCATGCTCACCTCTGCTAAACACTAACATAGCAATTGTTCATGACGGCCACCTAAGCGTGATCGTGAACGAATTGTGATGTGAAGACAAGTAGAACGAGTGTGTTTGGGAGAAGACCAAAGTACCGTTTCAGTTGTTCTGCCTTTTCTTCTGGAGTTAACGCAGCAGTTTCGAATGTCGCTGCAGACTCATGAGATGCTGCGTCAGTTTCATCGAAGGAGTTCAACTCCTGTTGCGCAGGTTTTGCTGTCGTTGACAAAAAAAATTTTGAGAAAATGAGTCAACAACACTTCCAGTTACAAATTTTCGTTGCTTAGCAACATCAATGATATGATACGAAATTAGATGATCTACTCAGCTAAAACTTCACAATAGTCATTAAACCAATTTAACAATACTACCTCAAAAAAGTCTGACTTCAACTCTGCAGAGAAGCAATACACTGTCCATTTTAAAGAACAAAACACTTTCAGAAGTTGTTTTTGAAAATGTCCCAAAACAACCACATCTAAAGAATGGCAAAATGTGGAAAGTCCACATATCTTTCAAGTGCTGCAGATTTACCACAAATGCACATTTCACAACACTACAAACAGGTAATATGACAAGTATGCCCTTTTATTACTTTCCTTGTTTCTATAAAAGAGTTGGCATCATTCGCAAAACAGTTTCGAACTAGGAAATTTTACCTGTAGGTTTGATGCCTCAAGTAATGACAAAAACTTGTATAGCACTGCAGCACTTGCAACAGAAAATAGCATCATGTTGCGAACGTGCCAAGCCCGGTATCTGTGCCACATAAAATTCATCACAAAAGTGTCATTGTCACCTCAGTGGCTGAGCCACAGCAAAACAGGGTCATCATGGCACCTCTTTCTGTCTCAACTGTCTGATCACCTATTTCAACATAACTGCATACCTGTGTCACTTCCATCAGATTTTCCCAGAACATGTCCGTCAGGAGGTTTATATGGCACATCAATGTCAGGGTCTTCATTATGCTCCAAAAGCCATTCCATTGCTGCTTGAACACCGCCACGCTCGCCCATGATATGCCATGCTTTTTCGCTAGCAAAGAACATTCATTCATTATCTGCTTTTCCTCATGGGAGGGTTGCAGGGACAGCAGACCAAGGATTTGACATACCTTATGCTCCACAGCAATCCCAGATAGAACAACTTGATAAATAAATATGGTATAGACAAAACTGTCACTTGTTGGACCACAAAATTTGAATCACACCATTCTTCTAGTACTAACTTTCCTAAAAAATTGTGCTATAACATTTCACAATGAATACCTAGTGTGCTAAATGTAACTTTTACTTTTTGGTTAATTTAAAGGCATCTTTCAAATTTAAAGCGTTTCATCAAATGAAAAATCTTAAAAAATAAAAATGTGAAGTAAAAAAATGTTTTGACAAGGAAAGCTGTGACTTACTAACGTTTTTGTTGTATTAACAATAAAAGTTTTCAGGGAAAAAGTAGCAAAACTTTTTTGAAAAGTATTTGATATTGAACTTGCTTCATGTTTAAGTCAGATGTTTCACTTTCAATTTTTGGAATTTAGGCTTATTTTCATAAATCCCTTTGTTTTAAAGTTCCAGACATAAATCTTGTGGAATACCTTTGATGCAACATAAAAAGTCACTTTCATTTTCAAAGTTAGCTTTGATTTTAGAGTACTTTTTAGAGTAAACTTAATTGCATTTTTAAACTTAGATTTACAATATAATGTTAATTTTGTAAGGAGAAACTTAAACTCATAGCATATTGAACTTGCTTGTGTCCCTGACATAATTTTCAACATAAAAAGATTTAAAAAAAAACGTTATATTTAACACTTTGAGAGCCGGTCTACAATATATTTATACTTCAATTTCGGCCTAAAAAACAGCAGTTTTTGGTTGCCTTACCAACGGCCTAACTCCTCCGCCGATTGCGCTAGAGAGCTGTTCAAGGGCTCAAACGGATTGGCCAGTCTAGTAGATTAGACTCAAAAAAAATTTTTTGGTTGGGGGTGCGGCTTTTTCGTGACTGACGTCGTAAGTGAAGTAGTTTTAGGGTCATTTTGGCTCATGTTGCCTGGCCTAGGGCCCAACCGCTAGGCCAAAGTGTTTCGCTAAA
>JGI24158J21664_10007649_pt1 | contig 14363 bp, 9 predicted proteins | sample Ectturendosymbi3_FD_21664 | JGI IMG/M metagenome (IMG submission 21664) | reverse complement strand
ATAGCTCAGTGGTAAAGTGTCCGCTTCTCAACTGCAAGGTTGGGCGTTCAAAGCTTCACGGAGTGAATCGCCGAAGCTCTCCTTCGGAGTTCCCCCCAGCCGCCTCGGTAAGAAGCAAACTTCAGGCTTCGGCCTGCCGCGAATTTCCGTCACCAAAATCAAATTTACAAAAACAATTGCAGTAGTTCAAGCTGCTGTTGCCTATAAATCATTACCACGGCTGCTCTTCATCCAGGGAATCCATCCACCATGGCGCAAAAGGCGGTAAATTCCCGGAATCGATGTAGGGTTTGAGAACAGACGGAATGTATTTGTATTTAGTGCAGATGGTTCGTTTTTCTAGCATGTTGCTACAGGTCTACGGCGCTATTGGTTACGTGCTGGCAACGAAAACACGTTTGAACATTTTAAGTGCCACAAAACGCAAAGAACCTAAACACTGTCCAGCTTTCACAGTTTGCAAAGCTATTTGTAGCGTCCACCAAAACCGGATGTCGTGAACTTTTCCAGTCGTACTGGATTTAAAAGACACCCTTTGAGGAGCAAGGTGGTGAAAGCATGAGAACAAAATGTTCGAAACTAAACAGAACACGGTTGCCACCACAGTGAACAAGCATATCGCCTACGTCCCACAGCTGAGAACGTAAACGAAATTTATCTGAAGGTAAAGCTGACATACTCTAAAAAGCCTTTCGCGCTCGTTCTTTACCGTTGAAAAATATGCAAGGTGGAGTGACAGTGACAACCGAAACAAAGCCACTAGCCAGTCAAAGTCAGAGCACACAGCGCTGCGTATTTAAGCCAGTTGAGGTGCGTTTTTGCATGACTGCATCATAAACTTCGCACTAAACGAGACTTTGGACCATCGAAAATACTGGCTGTAGGAAAACATTTCGTTTCAAATTTCTTATACGCACCTTCGCTTTTGTAAAGAACTGTGAACGTATTAAAGAAATTGACCATGAAACGGATAACGCTATTTCTAATTTAATGCTTAGTAACCTCGTTCCACGTGAAATATTCGCCAGTAACACCTTCCATACTTTCTCTGGCCTTGAAACAACTGTCAGCACTGACTGTTGCAGCCTATATGCAATAGGTGCTTCCTCAATGCCACAAACGATTTCATGTAAAATCAAGCAAGTAAAAACGTTTTTTGCAATGTACTGACTACTGGCTCAGTCAACGACATCACTGCATTCGAAAAATGACTTCATTAATGAATATTGTTTTGGAACTCATAAATACCCCAAATATTGTTGTTGACTTTTTATAGGAGGCTACATTGAAAATATTGTTGTTGACTTTTTATAGGAGGCTACACTATTGCTATGCACAGAAGATGATAACAGTTGTTATCGAAACGTTTGCAAGATGTCAGTTGTATCGTTTGCTTTGGCCGTAGTATTTATTACATTGAAAATATTCTGGATGAAATATTTGACGCAGAAAAAGCTGTTTCGAAGTGTTTTTTTTTTCAATCTGCAAACAAACTTCGGGCCCGTTCTAAATACTCACTTGAAACGACAAATACTTCTGCTGCTTGAAAGACGATGCAAGTGACAACTGATAATGCTGAATATGTGTCAAAAGAACTCAATAAAAGCTTCAATAAACCAACTGTCTGCATACAAGTAGACAGTAAAATCTAGCAAAAATAAACAATCAAATCGCGATTGATTTGATCACTGCATTCCATTAACTTTAACTTTGCTTCCATTAACTTTAACACGATCGCGATTGATTTGATTCGCGATTTGACAAATCATTTTTTGATTGTTCTACTAGAGCACGAAAAGTTATAGCCATGCGCTCTGAGTGTCTGAGCCTTTAAGGACATGAATGAACGAATCTCAAAACGTTCGTACGGTTTATTCAATCGTATCTAGTTTCTGTAAATATGCCCGTATATGTTTCTTGTTCGCAAATGTTTGCGCCACCATTTTTCATCACAAGAGACCTTTCATTTGAAGCAGAATCAAACATTGAATTGTTACATTTCACGGAAACTTTCTTCGGCTTTTGGGAAAGAAGTGTTAACATTGCTTAAACTGTCGCTATCACTACAAACACCACGCGTAAAATGACCAAACAACTGCAAAAGCAAGCCCCGCCTTAGCGAGGTAGAAAAATTCAATGAGACTCATTGAACGCCCCACCCCACGGAAACCTTTAGTAAAAGGCGAAAGGTTTGTACGCGTGAAGTGAGACCAGAGTATGAATGCATAGTTTTGGGAATTACAGTATATTTTACCAGGTCCGCCTTTCTTTTGTGGGATGTAGCAAGCTGGTCAACAAGTGGAGGCGACGCGACTGTCTCTGTCGCCACAGAACAGTGCACATATAGTCCTGGTATCGCTTCCCGGGGAGACCTTCCTGCCGTGATTGTGGCAAACTGACTACAGAGTATGTTCAATACTGAAGTGATTGATATCAATGGCTGAATAGGAAATTTATCGTGTCTCTGTCAAACATAACGCCGACATAGCGTAGCAAAGCCTGCACGGCAATATCTTGAACGCTTGTACAGTATTTCGTGAATTATTTTTAACCAGCGTGCCTTACTTGTAGCCTACACTGACGCACCAGCTTAACTGACAACGCTTTGCATGGATGCAGAAAAACACATCACGGTGCATTCTTATCAAAAGATTTTGCCGCCTGATTGGCAACTGTAAAAATACGCAGTTCTTCGGTTACCGAAGTGACGATAGAAAAATCTCAACATCGGTTGCAGTGTCGTGTTGACAAGGTCTTCAGTTCCTCAACGTCAACACCTTTAAAGGTGTTGGCAAGGTATGAAGATGTACAAAAACTGTCCGACCAAGCGACCGCAAATTTCTTGCAGATCGTTTGCATTGCTGCAGAAATAACAAGTGCGATTTTTGTAAACCAGAGGTTCCCAAAATTTTCTGATCGCGTACCATTTGTGGGCCCTATATTTTCACCGTGTACCACCTTGAAAACACTTTGCTTCAGGAAAACTCATTCTACCCAGTATCATGCGATCAAAAGTTTGGCAAACCAGACTTGACACAAATGCGGCATGAACAAAATGGCTGTGAGAAATTATAACGGCTATTTTTCGAAACTTAAAGGGAAGTACACAAAAATGCAGGAATTTTTTAACAGAACCCCGCAAGTGAACACAAAATGCAATATTTTTGTGTAGAAGAACAGAAGGGTCTCGCGTACCACCTTGAAGGCCTTCGCACACCACTAGTGGTATGCGTACCACAGTTTGGTAACCACTGCTGCAAACCAATCGAAGTGATATCACCGACAACTGATGTTGAACGTTCACGTTGTCTGAAATGTAACGCTACAGCAGTGTATGCCAAATTTATTACTGCACGCAACTCATCAACATTTGCAGCAAAATTGAGTACCATTGCCACTCAGCTGACAAACATTACCGGTGTCAAGCGAAATTTCTGACTTGCGAAATTTCTGACTTCACACTATGTACGCATGCACAGAGTAACATTCTACACACCAAATGCGCTGATAAAACTGATTATTAGGGCTTAGGAATTCGTGTTTAGGTAAGCGTGTCGGGTTAGGGTTTGGGTAGGAAAAAGAAAAATAATTAATTGAGGTCAATGACTAAGTCCGAAAATTTTCAATGGTTGAAGTTATTCCCGTGCTATAGCTTGTTGTGGGTTCCTGACATCTTGCCAAAACGTTTTAATTTACACAACACACATCAAAAAAGTAATTTCTACACTTTATTTCTTTATTCTGACAAGCAAAATAACTGAACAACAATAACAGGTCAGAAAATTCGCAGAGGTCAGAAATTTCGCTTGACACCGGGTATGAAAAATGCGCAAAACAATAAAGGTAGCTGGTCTTGGCTTTGTAGCGAAATCCCACAGAGAACTGACATCGGACGAACATCTCTCAGTGCCACTTTTGCTGTTTAGAGTCCTGCTGCTCTACACTTTGTTGCTAACTCGTCAGCAAACGCACTTCAATCAAACCACAGAGTGTCCTAACTGGACGTCGTTGATGAACTTTATCAACAGTTGCTCGGCGCCAGTTCAGGAAAGAAAGCTGATTTTGCACTCTACCGATTTCTGCAGAACAATCTGCCCTGACTAGTAAACCGTGCACAAAGTCTGCCAAGAATTTTATCTTTTGATACAATTTCCGATGAAAGGAATTGCGTTCATGTAAGCACTACCAGCGACAAAAGACAATAGAAGATCCGATTCTCGACGTAGCCTGCGTTTGCGCGAAGAACTGAGCAAAAGCTTGTGGCTCAAACAAGACTTGAAAAACAGCGCTTTCGGTTGCACCAAAGCAAGCTTGAAGTGAAAACAAGGCTGGTACAGAACGTCGACACCGGGGAAAAGTCATCTGCTAACAATGAACCAATCGTTTCATCTCAAGTGCTGCGTTCACTCAGTCAAGCAGCCTTGTGAATGGGACGAATGACGCAAACCAAGCTGCCCGGATTAGAAGTGGCGAGCACTTGCTCCAACACTGCGTGGCTGTTGGAAAACATTAAGCTTGCTCAGGCTGCAGTATAAAGTTGTTTTACTGAACGTGTTTCAGGGAAGTGTCTACGCTGAACGGGCGCGTTGGATTGTAGGGTGCAGACGAAAATTGTAAATGCTTGCAGACCAGACATTAGAGGATACAGAAGCAGTCTCCTCCTCAGGCGGTTGCAACAATGTCCATGATTCCTCCAATCAAAGTTTCCGTTTATTTGGAAACGTTACTAAAAAAAATCTCTTTCAAACAAAGTTTTTTTTGCATTTTCAGGCCATAGCTGTACAAAGATTCAAGTGATACTGGTATTACGTAAGGTCGAAGGTCCATACCCAAAAAGCCACAGTTTTGATTTTTTGAAAAAGTATTCAGACTACACTTGGACAAAATCAATAGCGTAGCCAGCCCAAAATTTTGGATGCCAAATGTTTTAACTTTAAGCGAACAATAGTATTTTGTTTGGGACACCGCGTCTCAAAGCACAAAATGACAAAGTATGCTAGAAATTTGGGGGACATGGCCCCTTGGCTACACCTATGGACAAAATAGTTAAAGTTGGTTGTTATGGCAAGATTGCTGTCTTTCTGAATAATTTTGTCCTCACAACTTGCATCGTCGTGACAAGCAACCGTTTCCCTCGCGGCTTGTGTACGATCGATGCATAGAACGACCAGAAGCGTTAGTGTTGTCTTCATTGTGAAAGAGCAGTTTGAATTTTGTGTCGCGTTTGACGCGTTTATTTTGGCTTCGCGTTTGGTGCGATCAGCCCCACAGCGGCAAAAGCGGTTTTCAATCGATCTCTCGAATTTCCTATCTTGAGTTGACGAGCTCTCCGAGAAGTAGCTTGACGCGAGTGCGCAGATGCTTTGCCTGAGCATACCATGAACACGTGTAGTGAACAATAATAGTTGTTGCGTGTGCGCACTAGTCAGCAGTGACATAACATTCCCAGTTGCGTGGGATCTTTTCTGTTCCATAACTTTGATTTGTGACTAAAAGCAATTGCGTTAAAAACGTACGTCCCAGTCTGTGTTACGTGCCGCAATATTGGCCGCAGCTTGAATATTTCATTTCCCTATTTTGTTTCAAGAGCAAGAAATTTTGTTACGCAAAACTTTACACTGCCTATCGACTACGATTGCCAGCCTGTGGCTGTTGGACTTGGTCAGTCACGTGGGCGAGTGTCGGTCTGCCTCGAACAATAACTGGGCACTCGGGCAGAACCAGACTGACCAATCACGAATCTCATTTTACCGGCTAAACGGCACAGTGTGATCAACACCTGACCCTCAAGCTGAAAGGTCATGTTTGACTGAAATATCAATCGCACAGAAGACTTGAAAAACGCCTTTCAAGCCTCGCATTCGGGTTAATGGACGGATGCAAGAAATGTTTCAACGGAGAAATACGAGAGTATTTTTTCTTTTTGGCGGAGTTTAGAATTCCAGAACGAGATTTTTGTGTCTGTCGCCAGACATGCGCATATAAGGCATTTGTTTTCTTGACTCTTCCAGTGCAAGAATTGTGGGCACGAGTTCGCTGTTACAAAAGTTTACTGATGAGAACTCAGCTTTGAACTTAGATGCGGTACATTTACGGTTCATGACCTTTGACCCGCCTGATGCATGTCCTAAAAAACTTTCACTTAATACGAAAAACGTGACTTAAAAGTGCTGTTAAGTTTCAACGATGAGCAACTACATCGACGCGAAACAAAGCAGACGAGAAGTCGCGAAAATAACGGGAAACATTGGCGTACAGTATTGCCAAATGAAAAAAATGCATGCATATAACGCTGTCACTTTCGCTATCAAAGAGAAGTCACAGTGAAACGATAAATGACGAGAAACACTGCAAGCGTCGAACTTACGTCGAGTTAGTTTTCAGGGTCTTGTTGCGCGACGTACTCTCCACGTAGATCTGAAAACATAGAGACCGGGTAAAGACAATGCAACAAACCATAGACAATACGGGTAATGTTCCCTCTAAAGTGCGCAACTGCGCAATACCATCAAACCGTTTGCCTCAGTGAAATCTCATGCCCAGCAACCTATATAGATTCAACAGTAAAGCTGGACCAAGCGTGTAAACATTGCACATGTGCGAAAACAAGACGCTACTTGTATTAAATTTGTACTTCGTTCGTATATCGAAAAGATTTCATACTTATTCCAATAATTCGCAAAGTTTGTAATACATTTAGAACTCTGCTAACTTAGCCGTAAAATGTTCATGCTCACTGAAACAAAAATTTGCTCAGTGTAAAATTGTATTAGAGGGAGCACTGATTACGGGAAAGCTTCCACAATTAAAAGCACAGTTACTAGCGCTGCGGAAGTTTACACTGATGCCATTGCGGTCAAGATAAGCAACCAGGTGCTGCACACTTGGGGAAAAGTTTGGCAATAGTGAAAAAGTCCTTTTTGCCAAAAATTACTAAAATTATTTTGTTTGAGCCGCGGTAATAAGCGACGAAAACTATAATTACAATCGAAATTCTGCTGAGTGATGGACATGTACAACAGCTTCACCTCTCAACGAACACAAATAGATTGGGTTTAGCAAACGTTACGACCATACAATGGACTTAAAATAAAACTTCCGAAACGCGCAACAGCTGAAACGAGAGCAAACCATGCGGTCAACAAAACCGTGTTTGTCAAACACTAGAGGCGCTCTACGAACAACCAATTTTCTGATGGATATCAAAAAAACATCGGCACTGCTGATCTGACCTAAAGCCATAAAGGATGTAAGAGGCGCTTTACAAAGCTTCAACATACTTCGTATTGCGGGTAGAGCGGTGGCTCAATCACAACGACTTCGTTTTGAGGCAACCCGAGCAAGGAACGGATGTTTTTACTTTTGGGAGCGCCTGAAAAAGAGACGTTTCATTCAGAGGTTGAGATCAGTAGATATCATGATGGCACGAGATCAGCCAAAGAAGAAATGCTTAAAATGTCACACAAAGCTACATTAACCATCTTCGTAGCCAACCGAAACGCTAGCAGAGAGAACAACTCTTTAGAGTTAATAAATAGTGCACTTTGACTGTGTTTATCATAGTTTATTTGGGGCGTTCATTGAAGTTCACTCACTATCTCCCAATTCGACAAAGAGCATTGTTTAATTAACAAAGAGCATTGTTTAGCAACTTTAGATCATAGAGCGACTTGCGGGTTATTTCCGATCACTGCCAGCCACGACCGGCAAGCTGTCACCTGTGAAGTCGTCGAGGTATTCCTTGCGCTTCTTGTGACGTAACACAATGCGACGATCGGCGTTGCAGGTTTCTTTCTCATAAACGCGATAGAAGCCGGATCCCTGCGTAAGCTGCAGGTTTATGGCCACTGACATGCACAGGTCGTTAATAGTCATATTTCTGGAAAGGAAAAGCGACAATGTGTGAGCGCATTGCTGTCACTGAGAAAACAAAATAAAAACAATCTGGCAACGCAGTGACAAGCACATTACTGCAATCAAAACATTGAAATAATTACATTGTTAAAAGAAAAATTTGCTTTCGGACTTTGCAAACAGACCTTCAAGAATAAAGAGCCAAAAAAATAAAAAATAATCGCTTTTGACCATAATTTATCCATTCAATTTTAGCCCAAGAGGCTTTGGTCGCAACGAACAGGTCTATCACCACCAGTGGAACAATACAACTACCCACAAAAAACATGTGATGGCCAGTATTCACATCAAAACCATACTTTATACCAAAGCACCTTAAAGGAAGAGCTAGCTATCTATACAGCCACAAGTTTAGTTTTCCGAAGTGAAGAAACATTCACATGACTCAGTGAAAAAAATGCAACACTTCATCGAATGTAACAGTTGACGTCGCACGCTGATAATTTCAAAATCAACCTTGGAACTGAAACAAGATCGAATCGTTCGTTCATCTTCACTGCGATCTTCTCACGAGTTTCCACTTGAACCTTCCGGATGTGACCCAACCATTCTTCAATGTATTCGATGTCGTAGGCGGCCTTCAGGTACTGTTGCTCTGGCGAACCAACGTTGTCGTGAGTTGAGAAGAAAAGGTTGTTTTTTAATCATNTGTTGTAAATTAGCAGACACAGGAGACACCGTGGTACACTTGTCTGAACAAAACGCGNTTTTGAATACTGAGAAATTGTTGATTTATTATCGACTTCAGCAGTAGCTGCTCCAGTGTGCGTCGTCTCTGAACTTTGTCTGTCTCTATTCGCAATCAGAAGTGACAGTGGCATGTGACAGTGGCATATAATGTGACAGTGGCGTATAATGAGCAGTTGTAGAAAATTGGGTACATCCCAAACAAAATATTGTTATCATACCTCCCCGCGCCATGTGAGTTCGTGCAGATATGAAACTGCACTAAATAAACGACAATCAACTAAACATACGAGAATCATCTACACTTGACGAAAACTCGAAACTGCGACGGACGTTGGCGAAGATACGGCAAAACTTTCACGCATTACGTTTTGGCCCCTCATTTCTGATACGAACCGTTGAAACAATCAAACAACGACGTTTTCAATTCGGGTATTATATCGTCGAAAATCAAACGTAAAATGCGACGATACACGCCTGTTCAAAGGTTTATTTCTATCGTGTCAAGGTCACATGTTTATGATGTAATGAAAAACCACTGTTGCAAAAATTTGGAATGGTAAGATGCTTGCAAGTGCAACGATAATTGATCAAAAACTTTTTGCTTTGAAATGTAACCTCAAGATGTGACATCTTGTTACCATATGCAAAATGCAATTTTCACAGCAACAAACCGTCTGTATATTCATCCAACTGCGCCGCAAGTGCTTTTTTCTTTTTCAGGTCGTCCATGCTATCTATATTATCTGGAAACTTGGATATTTCCGTAGCCGTCTCGCGAATCAAAAGAACCAGTTCTTTCTGATAAAAAAGCACACTTCGGTATTATCGTTTGATAGCAACGATAACCGCTGACACACGAACCCCTCCCCAATACGGGGGTATGCAATAAATCCCCGCAGAAGAATGTACAGCGTACATAAAAAATACACAACGCACACATGCACGCATGAATACGACACAAACACACGCACACAGAAAAACACACACACACGCACAGGAGTAGTAGATACGAGACATGCACACGACATACGCGCGTACACACACACACAGAAACATGTTCTCGAACAGACACATGAGCCAAGCAGCACAAAGTACCGATGTACTCACAACAATGAAACGACACATAACGACGTCTTCCTGAACATCACATTAAACAGCTATAGATTGCGATAGAAGCCGACAAGCATACCAAGCGGCAAGGTCTGAGGGAGTTCAAGAGACAAACTGGAACAGATTTTACATTAACTCAACCAGAAAGAAACACTTCGGGTACAGTAGTGACACAACGAACAGTATAGCTCACCAAACGATTAAGAACTGCTTTTGACTGCTTCAGCTTGTAGCAGCTCATAAAAAGGAAGCACATGTAAGCGCAGACAGACTTCGGGTCTGCCTCGGAAAGGTCGGCGGACGCCATCGGGTTAGAAGCGTACAGCATTTTTCCGGCTGTCTCCAGGGCGAGATTGATTGTCCACCTGCGACGAACCAAGAAATGTTCTTACTCGAAGCCGGAGTTGCACATCACCAACAGAATGACAGAAGCCCTAATGCGTAAGAGACTCTTCAAACTCTTACTCCACAACCAAAGTTTACAATGAAGTACAATATTAGTTATATATCAATGCACATTGTTCCCCTTTTTCATTTTAAGTTACATACAGATAAAAAATCGACACAGTTACCTGTCATTGAGCATCACCTCCGTAGTGAACGTTCCCGGGATGAATGAGTTGATCAACCCGCACAGGGCACGACTGTCGACCAAGTCGTCGAGACTGTACACGGCAAACTTGTGGCCTTCCGAAACGCGCTAAGCAATTATAAATGAGTCAGTGCAAAACCACATCAGGAGACAATGTGAATATGTTCTTTAGGCCTAAAAAACTACAAGCTTGCAAGTTTATGTTTAATCGCTACTCTACGTGAATGAAAATNATTTGAAATTATGCGCCATAGGTTTAGTGGATCTCGACCAGACGTTTTGGACATTGTTACGTGAAAGCAGATAAGTTGTCCACACTAAGTTATTCTGTGATCGCTGTTTTGATTTCGCATCTTTTCTTGTTCAACACAATATATGGCCCTAAATACATCAAAACCTCTGCGTCTCATCGGTCTAAGCGAATTAATAATTACGTTTCACTTCGTGAGAAAAACAGATATGGAGAAACGCAGCAATTTCTCTTCCCAAGGACCGGTGACATCGAAAATGAGCAGTTTGATAATACGTCGCAAAACACTTGTCGTTTCTTCGTTGGACTCTCAATAGCGCAAGACCGACACGTGGAACCGAACTAATGGGCAAGTACTTGACCTGAGGAACCAACTTTGTATAAGGCACAGCGTACTCCAAATACTACTCCAAACTTTCCAACGCTTAATTGGCACGAGGTAAACGCAGTATCTTTTGACAGCAAAGTTAATAGTACCAAGCAACAATTGAATTTAACAGCACATAGTTTTTACACACCACATTGCCCAACACAGGCAAGTCGACTACTGAATATCTGAGTTTATGTTTCGATTTTTCGACAAATAAAATCAGCGGATCGATTTTCGACAATTAAATCTGTGGATCGATATTAGCTATGACTTTTGCAAGTAAGCTTGTTCCCCAACAATACGCCAACACTGCTATTTTGCCATGAATCCAACGTTCAGCATAACACACCTCATCAGCAGAAATTAAAACAATTATACAGACAAACAACGAGACCACAGAGTTTGTTGCAAAGATCACCGATCCCATAAATCTGTTGCGAAGATAAGGGTAACAGAAAGTCACCAGTTGCGAGTGTTTCTAGTGACAGTCGAGGCAAAGTTGAATTGATCTCCTAAGATTGTCAAAGCGAAACGTGAAAATATTTTTGAACAGTGTCAATACGAGCGCGTGATACTTGATAGTTCTGTCGTGGCAGCAGTAACTTTTAACGAGGTCCCAAATCACCTCCAATTGACCGTTAAGGGCAAGGCAGCAAACGAACGACCTTAAGAGTGCGTCAGTCAAACACTGTTTGTTTGCAAGACAAACGAAAGTTTGAAAACGTTTTAAAACCTTTAGCGACTGATCGCAAGATGCCGAAGTTGCAGCTGAAGGCCAAGCCCAAGCTTGACAATACCTTGCGATAGTCACCAGCTGACACTGGCAAAACGTAACAGTATTTCGAATGACATACTCGAACTGCCGTCGCTTTCCTCATCCTTATAGGTGTGCGTAGCGAAGTGTTTTATTTGAAAGAAAAAAAGAGTAGAAACTTTAAATCCTACTAAAAATAAGTGAAAAATTGCACAGAACTATGCATGGGTCTTTGCCGATATTTTCAGCTCGCAAAATAAATCAAGGATATGTTATATGGCATCCCGGTATACTTTGAGACATGATACGGATCATAACAATAGCAAAGGACCTTTAACTGAGCAGCACAAAAGAGGTCAGCCTTCGCACAAAACAGTTCATCTCCAGCACAAAAGATTAAATAGCTCGATAAGAAGCTTTGGCGTTTGTGCCGTCACAATCCTTTTGTTAAAGCCAAGCGATGGACAAAACCGACAGCATCACGAAACACCCAAAGCAACGCAAGAGCTTTATTTCATGCCGGTCTTTTCGAAAAGTTCTCAAGTGCGTGCTTTTGAGGCAAAGTAGCATGTTTTGACACGAACTTGGCCGCAAGTTGATTGCAAATTGCCTTTTCAAAAATAGCACGTACCTGTATTTGAGAGTTGATCATTTCCAAGATGCACTCGTCCGGCGGGGGGTAACTGAACCAACCACCCCTCGGACGGCGCGGCTTCGCGGCTTTCATCTTTTCGGCGCCAACAAATCGTTCGTAACCTGCGCACAATGTCGCGGTAGCAAGGTGTTCAGTACGCTGTCGGTTGCCAAAGTGTCTCTTCGCGCTTTGCTGTCAGACTACACCAGGGGTCTGCCAAATATTGTCCGTGGGCCAAATCCGGCCCGCGGAGCCATTTCATCCGACCGCAAAGACAGTTTGTCAAAAATAAAAACGTGATATATTTCCGAAACATTTGTTGATTTGGTAGAATGGAACATAACCCGAAACAATCACATTACGTACGATTTCCGGCCCTCGAACTGTTGTGTAATAGCTTATGTGGCTCTCTGTCACAATAGGCTGGAGACCCTGGTCTATACTAACAAAACCACAAGACCCGAAAGGAAATTTAAACATTATAACCATCTGAACAGTTGTCAACTTTTAATCGAAAATGGTCCGAATGCAAACAAGCCCACTGGTATTTTACATTTAAAAAATCTTAATTTGCAGCTTCAAGATCATTTTGACGCTCCATTCACTGTCAGCGACCGTGCTTCGTGATCGTTACAGACATCGTCATACGCAAGAAAAAAAGGAATGGGGGTGTGGTCAGCTTCAGAGAGTAGCTCCCAGCAAAAAGCAGGAGCACAAAATTTTACTAATATTCAACAGCATTTAATAAAAACCTGCAAGAAAACGTGGCCCGCTGCATAAAAATACCATTTACAAGCGAAATAAACGGGCCGTTTGGATGTCTATCACACAGCAACAAACGATGCTGCGGTGAAGGCTTGCGAATGACAATCCTGAGCGGGGAAATTCATGGCATGTGTAGCATTTTAAGGACTAAGTCAATATCTCCCAGAGACAATCAGCATGTGCGCGAAATTCCACAAGGAACATCACGAAGTGTACCCTCTGGCTCCGGTGACGGGGTTGGGTCTTCGACAGACATCGACGACGACCCAAATCCCGACATCATTGTATCGGCGGTTCGTATCACTCGTCGTTTCTTTTTCTTAGGTGGGGATTCCGGTGTCCACTGGAAAATACACGATGCGTCGTAAACCGCTCGACAAAGCCTGAGAGGAACCATGACATGCAGGGTGAGCCTGGCGTCAGGTAGATACTTGAAAAACGAAGGGAGTTTTCGTGTTTTGAAAACAAAACAACAAGGCAGAAACTCATAGCAGCAACAAAGTCAGTCGCAAGAAAATGTCAGGGATGTTGTTTCGAAATATCGTGAATTGCAGATTACAACAAGGCATGCTTTTAGGTAGTGTACGGCGTCCAACTAACGCGAAAACAGGTCAATGTAATCACACTGTTGTCATCGGGGCCATGATGTTTTTTATCAGAAACTAATCTAGAACGAAAAGTACAACAGTTTGGGACACGCTATGGTAATGTATGCAGCGGGAGTTCATGCTGTAGCTCCACTTTGTTACCTCGATGGCCGAAAACAGTGCAACAGTGGAAAAGCACATACTTTACGAACATCAAGTCAACTTCAAAACGGAGTGGCGGTAATTTCTCTCCGTAGAAGCTATACCAGCACGTGTCAAGTAAAACCAGCACCAAACGCGTGAGCTTCTTGGGATACAAAGTAGACAATGCAACCTTGTTTGAATCAACGCTTGTAGCAAGCAAGTTAACGCTGGACAAACGATCTAACCAGGGCCGGATTAAGGGGGGGGGAAACCGGGGCAATTGCCCCGGGCCCTCCGCTCCAAGGGGTCCCCCGTGATGACATTTATTTGTTTTAAATAAAGTATTCGTTTGCAAAATTGTCGTGATTCAAAAGAGATACAAGAATACAAACTCTATATTCCGATGTTGCTTGAGTATCATTAATGATTTCTCTGCAAGTTTGACTTTCTGCCAGCTTTAGTAATCACTACTGAATATAAATATTTTCGGTTTTGTTCAATGCAAATATATTTGAATTTTGCTTGTAACTTTTCCTAATAAACGTTCTTTTGG
>JGI24158J21664_10007648_pt1 | contig 14363 bp, 13 predicted proteins | sample Ectturendosymbi3_FD_21664 | JGI IMG/M metagenome (IMG submission 21664) | reverse complement strand
GCGTGTTAGGGTTAGGGTTAGTGTTAGGGTTAGTGTTAGGGTTAGGGTTAGTGTTAGGGTTAGTGTTAGGGTTAGTGTTAGGGTTAGGGTTAGCTGTTCAGAGTGCCGTACGGTTAGCCCCAGAAGCTAGCCATACGACGCCGTACGGCTAGACACTGCCTTGCTTTATATCTTCATGTACTTTGAAACTGTATACCTGACCGAATGCGTATTGAACAAGCGACAAAATTGTTTCAAATATTGCCAGTTGCACTGCATAGCAGTGGTACTTAACCTTTTTTCTACCACGCCTCCCTTAAATAACTGTCCTTTTTTCAAGCCTCCCTGACTTTAAACAATCTGTAAAAACAAATGTATTTGTTGATCAAAGTTCCCATGCTGTGCAAATGCTTCAAAGCCGCAGAAAGCACCAACTCCCGACTCACCTTTCCTGGCATGTGAAATATTGCATCCGCCAGCAGCTGGGTGTTTGTTGAGGAGAGGCTGCATCCCCGCAGTGTCAGGCTTTCCACTGTTTTCGTACAACGCGAAATAACCCGACAGAACGAGCAAAACTCATTGTTGGTGAAGCTCCGGTCGGAAAAATCGGCATTGTCAGGAAACAGTGACGTGACTTGCAACACGAGTTGAGCGCTGTTGCTCTCTCGGACGACTTGCAGCATGTTCAGGTACCGGTCGCGGTGTGACCGACGCAGCTTGTTTGGGATTGTGCATCGGCCGTCTGGGAACAAAGTAGCAACCCTAGTATGATAGGCCCTTCTGTTAACCGAAAATAACATTTTAAATTGAATGAGGCTGATCACGGTCGTATTGTATTTGGCCCATCACACTGCAAAGAAGATCTAAGTCACCTTCAGTAAGACACAGACTAAATAGGGCCACTGCAAGCAAACATGAGAACACAGTTGTTAGCAGCAAAACAAAAAATGGAGTGAAAAGATTTTACAGCNAAATAAAAACGTATGCAAGGATGTCTGTGCCAATCCTAGTTCAAATGAACTCGCATAGATTTAGTGGCACTCGCTTTGCAACGACGCCAACAGANCAATCGAATCAAGCCAACTTTCCAAAACCATCTGCCTGAAACACTATTGGCAGTGGCGTAACTAAAGGTTTTAGCCAGAACGGAAAACTTAATTAAAAGGGGCCAACTAGTCAACACGTAGAAAAAACGTGAGAAATGATTGTGAATCCGGATGCGGATGTGGATGCGGATGTGGATGGCGTGGATACAAAAATCTTCCGGAAAATACTCCGAAAACGCAAAAAAACAACAAACTACTGAAAACCAAAAGATTCCGAAACAGAAGCCAAGTGGACGCCCAGTTTTTACATTTAGCTTTCCATGGGGGGCGATTCGCCCCTCTGCCCCCAGTTAGTTGGTTTTCATTGTGCCACTGTAATGCTAAGACATTTAGTGGATAATATGAACTGCATCGCAGCTACAGCGTATGCTGGAGAGGGATCGATGAGTAAAATCAGTAGATATGCTTTACACCCTGATGAAAATGTGATTTATTAATTTTACTAAAAATGGTGCATGTTTCAAACAAAAACCACAAAATGTTTTCACAGCATTAAACAACAGCACGAAACGGCTCAGCATCCTTGGGTAATGGAGCTAAGGTTCAGACATAATCTTGCAAAAGATGTTTTAATGAACGCATTGAGGATTTCTTCGCTTTCTGCATCTCTTCTGTAAAATTCTGCTTTTGCAACTTTTGCGCATAAAAACACGAAACGTGTTTTGCAGTTTTGCTGATTTTTCTTGTCCTTCGTTGACCTTAGTCATTCGTATTTTCTAATCCAATAACAAGTTACAGCACAACTCACTTCCAAAGTTTTTGTTTTCCCTCAAACCAAGATATCGGGCGAAGTCAACATCTTTAATCTACTCTTCGAAAAACACGAATTAGAGATATCGTTAGTTTGCCCAGAATAGCCTGCTAGCTAGTGTTGCGTTAGTACGGCCAACGGCTATTGGCAAACGGCTTTTCGTTGTCAGTATGGCTTGCTTGCTGTAGAATGCTCGACTACTAGCGTTATGTAGGCAATATTTGTGACACAGTAGTAGTAAAGATTTAGCAGTGCCTTGTAAAGATCAGATGAAAATGGAATTGAACGATTATAAGGTTTGATATCATAATAATACAATGCAAAATGAAGTAACAAACCATTATATACAACTTTTAGCATTCAATCAGTTTTCCGAATTATTTTACTGAAAACTAAAGCATCGATTTTGTGCAATTTTGTGAAAACTACATCGGTTGTTGGCAACCACAGTTGTGCTGAATGATACTATGGTAATTTGGTCTCAGAAGGTATGGAAAACAATGTTTCATTTTGTTTTGTCAAACATTAAGGCAATTTACGCTTTTATCACATTTTCTCCAACTTAAAAACATGTTGTGGGTTTTTGAAATCATAAATAAACGTTCAATGCGCGGTAGAAAATTGCATCTTCTTTTCGTTATACTCCTTCACAGAGGTTTGTTCAGCGATTTGAGATATTTTCAGACCTGGGAATTTGCGGTGACCAAATTTTTTATAGCAGTTAGATGCAGCATAGATAGAGCGGCATCGTGGCTTCCCCCGGGACTGCATTTCTCATACGATATTTGATTTTTGACGATGTATCTCACTGACGTAATTTCAAGCAGACACAAATCACGCCAGAACGCGTATGAATGAGCGCCACCCCACTCTTTCCAGGGCGGAATCCCACCCTGTTGAAACTTCACAGGACGCTTAGAAAGGGCGTGACGTCGACCATAGCCATTGCAGCCACACGGTGACAGCGTACGCAATGTAAGTTTGCCAATGGATCGACATGACACAAGAAAGATGTGTGCGATCTTGCTCTAGCACAGGGATCGACTTGCTCTTTCAATGACCGATGAAAACCTCATGACATGCGCCTCAGCATATTGATGTCATAGCATAATATATGACACAAAGATCTCGAAGGTCACAACTGTTTGTTTTCTTTTATCAAACTCGGCAAAAACACACAATAGGAAACCAGTGATGATTTCGTGTTTATTCCAGGCAGCTACGATAATGTTATTTCTTTTTAGGTTTTAGAACAGACACGAAGTCCATAGAGTACAAGCACACACCCTGCATNAAGCAGATTNATAAAAACAGACACAACAAAACGTTTCACAACGGCATTGGAGGTAGAACAACAGGGTTATAGACACTTTCTTAACACTATTGTTCGCTAACCCGTAACACTTGGTACAACACTAAATCTAGAGTAGGAGGACACACGAGTCCAACCCTGGTCAAGGCCAGGTAAAGTACGAATAAAATAAGTCTCTTCGAACTAGACATTTACAAAAAGATAAATAAGCTGCAGTTTTAGAATATAGGTTTTCAAAATCCTCTATTTACCCTGTTACATATGATGGAATTAACACTGTGACCTTTAGAATCTCTGTATCCAAGATTTAGTTAGATATTCCTAATATACTTACAAATTGGGGCTGTCGATTCTTTACATACTTTCAAAATGTGCCGAATGAATAAATTTCGTTTTTCTTCATCAACAGGAAAATCTGTGCAACAAAACCTTAAACTCACTTTGTGTTTATTTCATTAAATCAACAGTGTTGTTGGAAAGTAAACCGCAAGGTGGTCTGACACAGCTTCTTATAGAAATGGAAAAGTAGAGTAGTTAACAGTTACTTTTACAGAGAATGACTTTTGGTGGAAGGTTAATAAATAGTAAACACAACAACTCAAAAAGCACCACGGAACTGCTTCATTCAATACATTGGTTTCGTTTTGTTGTTTTCACCTTGCAAGAGTTTCAAGTTTACTTTGTTAAGAAACATGACACCATTAAAGTTTAAAGCAGACATGTTCGTCACCTGCGGCAGACACTTATTCGAAGCATTTAACGCTGTTGAGATGAAACTGTTTGATAAAATATGCTCTGAGACTATCATTACGATAAATCACGAATCATTCTGGCACCGGCGTGATTCATGAACCAGGCGTTCTGATGATTCCTTTAGAGCAGTGGTTCTTAACCGGGAGTCACGCCTTCCCAGGAGGGCGTCAATAAATTTCCAGGGGAGCGCGAGCCCTTACGCACTCTGCAACATGGAGTTTGATCAATAAGTTTACCAATAATTCCATTTGTTTTTACAACTCATTTAAAGTCATGGGACTTGAAACAAACGACAATTAATAAAGGGAGACGTGTTAGAGAAAAGGTTAAGAATGACTGCTTTAGATTTTAGCGCCATTCATTTCAAAATTTAAAACAAAATCATCACCTTCGCTGAGTTTCTTGTCAAGAAGCATTCCAGACAGGAACAGTTCAACAGTTGGCCGTTGAATTATGTCCAAACCGATGTAGGACTCGAATTCTTTGCAAGAAAATTGCAGAAGTACATGTTGTACAGCAAAATACTCTCTCACCAGAAGATGAATAAAGCTGACGGTGATATCATCTACACAGAGTTGGTCTGGCTTCGTGCCAGGCTGAGGAGTCGCGACCATGAAGTCGCTTACTTCATCCAACGGCAGCGGCAAGTCTTTCAGGGCTACTGTTTCATGATTGAAAGCAAGCTGCTGTAGTGTTTCCCACGAGGTTGTTTTTTGAAAATTTCGATGAACTGATGCAACGTATCCCCTGGTCATTTGATGGTACATCTGCGTTGTTGTGTTGCAGCCAGCATCGATTGCACTGACGGCAAGCTGCTGAACGAAAGGAGATCCAGGTAGGATGGTGAGGACGACAGGAGATTTTTGGCGAATTTCTTTCCACAGGTCGCGAGCGCTTGTTCCAGCTGTGAACTGCCAAACGCGTTTGCTGGCTTCTTTGCTGAAGCCGTAAAGTAAGTATATTTGTTCAGCACGGCAGCCGCTTTTCGAGAAGATAATTTCGTTTGGACGAGAAACCGACAAAATTTTCACCTTCTTAAAAAGTTTTCCTGTTAATAAATTCACAATGATTACCGAAGGTTTTGCTTTATCGGTATAGGTGATGTCAAGCGCGGCACTGCCAGTGATGTTTGTGTTTAGTCGGTCGATGATGATCGTGCACTGCTCTTGGTGTGTTTGCATCCAGCTAAAGACCTGCTCGATGTGCTCTGGCTTCATATCAGGAAAAGACCCTGTCAGCAGCAAATCCTTCAGTGTGATTTTTTTGTTACCAGACACCAAATCGCGGAAGTCGTACATTAAAACAAGCTCATCCTTGCCATGCATCACTTTCTCCTCAGCATACTTCAAAGCAGTGGTGGTGGCGCCGCAGCCCGGATGGCCAATAAATGCCACATGCCGGAACGTCTCGTTGTTTGGTCCCTCAAACACTTCAGTGTAGTGGATTGTTGGCTGCTCAGGAAGCCTCATCAAAGCTTTGTATGCTGCAGCAAGATCATCTTGTCGGTAAATGTGCCATGTTTCACCAGCATAAAAGTCAGACCGAACAATTCTTGGATGCATGAAGTTGGTCGAAATGTTGTTTTTAACTTTGAAGGAAAGAAGTTTCCGCTTTACGATGTCTCTCATTGAAGCCACTGGATCTGATAATTTCATAAATCCTCCTCCTGCAAGCTGATGATCATCAATAGTGCGCCGCAAAGTTGTCATAAAGCAGAAGATATGAGCTCATACAAATTAAAAACAAAGCTTGCACTGATACGTCGTGCTTGCTACAGAGTATTTCTTTCTAGCTTCAAAAACGTTGATGGAACCATTGTCAGGCAATCTAAAAAGTTCATACATTTTTTCAACCATATTACTTAATGTAATATTTTCCTTCCAACAAATTGGCTCCAGCTTGTTCCTAATGTTAATGGGTTTGAGTATTAACGTAAGTTTTGGTGAGACGTTGTGTGAAGTCATATATGATAAATCAGCAATGTTATCCGTGTGGAACACACTGCATCGCTTTTAGTGCAAAATGACTTGTAACGGTGTAAAATTATTTTTTTGCTTCAATGCCTTTGCTTTTAACAACAGGCTAAGCAAACAGAGTGTGTAAAGACGAAACACCAACTACAGCACAAAAAGAACAAAAAATTAAGACATAGAGGCACAGAAAAATAGGGCTTTTGATGCAGATAATGTTGCGTTTGATTATAACCGTTACTGTTCTCACGACATCAGTGGGATGCATGCTTGAAATACCAATATTCTGATAACGGCCGTTGCCACAGTTGTCTATAATTTTGCGTCAGTGCGTCATCATCTGCGTCAGTGCGTCATCATCTTACCTTCTTTAATTGGAGCCAGGTGACGAAAATGTGGCGCCATACTGCTGTCGTCTGAAACAATATGTTACAAACATTGATAAGGTTTGAGTTCTCATGGTTGGTTCGAAGCAAAACGTTGCCTGCTTTCCCGGCCAAAACCAGCTTGGACTGCTTTACGACTTGAAGTCCCATGACTTGCATGCACATCAAAATTACAAGCATATAAAAAGAGCTGTGCTTGAACCGATGTGAGGTTTACATCCAAAGATGTCAAAAGTTCTATGCAGCAGTTGAAAAGGTTTCGCAATAAACTTTAATGTACGGATTTAAATTTTTGGGATAAAATCGTACAACATTTAAAGAATATTCACATTATTGCCAGACGCAGTGAGCAAACCAAATGCAATACTTGGTGTTTAACTGTAGTAGAGTGCTTCATTTATAAAATGAAACTTTCTTTAAAAGCTTATTAATAAAATATGTTGAAAAGAAAGCAATAATTTGTTTTCCACCCTTGGAAATGGACACAGAGTCTACCAGACAATTAGGATATTAATAATTACATTATTGGTCCAAGTAACTTTGCGTTTGAAGTTGTCAAATTTGTAAATGAAAAATTATGAAGTAAATGCTCTTCACTTCTTCCACAAACAACCGGAGCAGAGGTATGATGGCTTACAGCTAATAAACGTTAAAAACAAGAAAATCAAAGTTTGGGTTGCAATGTTCTTCAAATTCGTGAATTGCCTCATAGACGTTACATTTAGCCCAGTGGTTTCTTTAATTTCAACACAGTGGCTTGTAATAATTATCGCGTTTTCGTTAGACACATTCGGTAAACACACGAAAAATTACAAAGAAGACTGGGCAGACCTTGGATGATAAAACGAAATTGAAAATTTGTCACAAACGAACGTTGACTTAAAGAAAAATTAGCGCTTTAAATTTTAACGTCGATCAGACGATTTTAGACTAGATTGACTGGGTTTGCTTTGTACTCAACCTCTTGCTTCATCGTAGATGCTTGTTTAAGCTACACTTAATCTTTTGCAGATATTTTTTGTTACAGTTCCAATCAGCAAGCTGCAAGTTGTGCACAAAGTCTTCGAAAAACAAATGACAGCAACAATTGAGAATGAAGATGCAAAATATTCAAAACCACACTTTCGTGTCTTTTTGGAAAGGAGATATACCGTAAATTTTTAAGTGTTGCAAATCAACATTTTTCTTGTTTGTGTACAATGAAGCGTTAACCTACAGGCAAGGACAACAGCGCAATGCACATTTGTTTGGTTACTGCTCAGGAAACCTTAAAACGCCATACGAGTCGAGAAATTATGGGTAGTGTAATGCAACCCCAAATTTGATTACGTTTATCCGGGATATGTGACATTCGTTATTTCCGGACCAAAATAATTTTGACTTCCCGATGTCGATTTTCAATCACTTTCACAACAAAATCATATCTGCGCAGACGAAATGTGCATAGCTTACTAATTTTATACACTTTATCTCCAAAAATGGGATTTTTTAGAGGGGAACATTTGTTTGTGCGTAGGAAACGTCATGCGCGTTTGAGATCCGTTTTTTTTCGTATCAAGCGGTGTAGGAAGACCCTTACAGATAAGGTTTTGGTGGTCATATTTAGTCACACAGGTTTTGCAACTGAAATCACATTGAAATGCTAAGTTAGGAAGGTGCACAAAATTGTTACACATCAGGTAACCCTAGTACCCCAATTGTCTATATACAGCCTTTCAGGGACATTTTTTTTGAAATAACTCTGGCACCATTCCACTTTTTCTCTGAAAATCAGGAAAAGTCGTGGAACCACACGTTTCTAATATTTTTCTAAGTATATAAAATCAACAAAAAGAAGCCCCAGGGTGGTTCACCACCCAGGTCTCCTGAGCAACGTAGCGAAAATCTTTTTATGGTTAATTGTCAATTTTGGAATAATTAAGTCCAAAAATCATGTGTTGAGANAGGAATATGGGNGAACAGGATTACAATGACATCAAATATTGCTTTGCGATACATCTTCCACTTTGAATAATTATGAAACTCAAAGCAATTAAAGTGGAAGGCACGATATGTTAATAACAGTAAATTGAGGAGACTAAATTCAAAGTCTTTCACCCGATGCAGTAGATATGCTTCACCTGCAGCTATGTCAGACCCGCAGCAAGAACCTCTCTGTACTCCGAAAATTTCTTTCAAGAAAATCAGTTGTGAGCGTTTGAGCTTCAATCAAAGCAAATTACTGCACAGGCTACCCACAGCTAGAAAAGCTCCTTCAATGAATAAAGCCTCAAAACGAGTTTAATTTGGGGTTTTCCGAATGACTTGAGTAATTTTCTGACTACAGTTTTTTTTCTATATTTCACTAAAAGAACGTTTAGAATCCATATATATACTGAAATACGTTGGAGAAATGTTATGCAAAGGAATTATTTTTTGAGGTAATATGTCGTCACAGTACTCTTATGAACTTAATTTTCTCCGAGACGTCCATCCGCAGTGTTTTACTGATCTTTACTTCTTTTGTAAGTGACACTCCAAGAGCCACTGCTGCTCCCGCGGCCCTCCAAACAGGAAAACCGACGACTGTGAAAACTGAGGTTTTCAAAAACGTTTCAAACAATGTAACTATTTTTGTTTTCAAGATCCAAAACAAGTCTTGCAGTTCCGATGCGACAGTAACCATGAAAAGCTTTTATAGCACTGGAAATGGACCAAGAATCAATGACGACCAGGCCAAAGGAATCGTGATCTGCAACGGATATTTTGTAGACAGACCAATGCAGTGGAAAGGCACCTGGGAAGTATTTAACCAACGTATGTTTGGTTAAATTTGTAAAACGAGTAGCCCAGCCAAAAATTGTTATGTGTGGCCCATAACCAGAGGGTCCTGGATCCAGACCTGATTTCAAATATATGTTTATTTTCAGGAACTTTTACAGGTTTTTCGTTGCAGAATACAACGGCTTGCTTCAATTAAATAACATGCTCAAAATAATCAACCAGTCAATGTGATTGCAATCTATATAATCAAAAAGTGTTGTCAAACAAAAAGATAATCCAAAACAACAGTAATACTTGCCAGTGCTGAGATGATGGGGATTGGGATCGTTGAAAACGATTCTCGGTACCTCTGCAAAAGCACATCAAGGGACATGAGCTATTATGAAACCCAACTCACGTAAGTGTTATGATTTTTTACGACTGGCGATCTTATGGAAAGTTGTTTGAAAGCTAAGGACTAGCAATGCAAAACCTTAGAGAAGGCCACAAAGTTTAATGTTCTTTACAGAACTTTCAAAATCCCACCATCATCATTGTCATCATGTCCTATTTAAAGGAGGTACGTTGAGATGCATCAAGAAAAGGGTGAGCTACAAGGCTTTGTAAAACACAGAAATCTTGTTCTCTCACACAAATGTTAAATTAATTCAGAAGTTGGAATTGGTGCCTACTTTTCAGAGATTTGCTTGAAATATGTCTATAGCTGGATAAATGTTCTGTGGACATTAGAACAAGATCAATGATATCAACGTCTATTGATTAAAAAGTTGATAACAGGAACGAGCGAACTTGACCCTAATTTCAAACCAGTGACGGGCAAAGACATGTGGGATGGAAAAGAACCTCGGCCCAATTTTTGCAATTTGTTCTAGGAAATGTTTAGGTTTAAAAAGTGATACGACGAACTATTTGTGTTCTACTTTTTCCAAGAAAACTTTTTGTCCAACACAAATCACAAATTGTAAATAACGAAATATGTTTTCATTCTTTCAGAACGTTTGCAACAATATTTCTCCAAATTGTCCAACTTCTTCCCCTATTTCACCAAGTTTAATGTTTCAACATCTCCAATTTTTGCCTTATTTTCTCCTTTATCAGTGGTTAGTGTGTCCGCTCTGGTTCTGGAGGTCGACTGAGGTTGGGTTGAGTCACCAAAACCTTGCAATCTGAAAGCCCTCTCGCCTAGCCTTCGGTGTAGAGAAGAACGCATCAGGATGTTCCAAAGTCCTTTCGGACACTTTGCACCATGCCTGGCCAATCCACGGCTAGCGGCTCTTTGCAAACCGGTGTCAAGCGACATTTCTGACTTCATGCCATGTACGCATGCACAGAGTAATAGTCTACATATCAAATACGCTGAGAAAACTGATGATTAGGTCTCAGGATTTAGTGTTTAGGTAAGTGTGACGCGTTAGGGTTGAAAAAGAAAAATAATTGAAGTTTAAGGCTAAGTCCAATATTTTTCAGTGGTTATAGTTATTCCCGTAGTGTAGCTTGTTGTGGGTATCTGATGTCTAACCACAAAATTTTATTTTACACAACACCAGGGTTTTTTTTAAGGAAAATGTTAGGTGCCCGGTGTGGACTTGTAGGAACCCAATTTCTCTGATTCTAGGGACCCGATTTTCTTTGATTCTGGGGAACTGATGTTAATTGTCTCTGATTCTAGGGACCCGATTTTCAATTCTAGGGACCCGAATCGGGTCCCTAAAACACCTTTAAAAAACCTGACAACACACATCATAAAAGTAAACCCCAAACTTAATTCCTTTACTCCGAAAAGCAAAGTAACTGACAAACAATAATAGGTCAGAAATTTCGCTTGGCACCAGTTTCATGCGGTTCTTACGCAAATGCCGTATTTATTCGTGTATAACTCGCAACATTTTGTACCAGTTGTTCATTCTGAAAGTCAGGGTGCGGCTTACAGATTTGAAATTAAGACAAGGAATGTCAGAAGCCCCACTAAGTAACGTGCACAACAATAAATGCTTTGTAAATTTCTGTCATTATCATGTCGATGTGTGATAATTACAATAAATCTAGCTGAGCAAGGTATGTGTTTGAGAAAGGGATGGGGTGATGTTAATGTGTCCCCAGTGCCAGATAAGGCTTTTAGGGGCTCTGAGGCACAATTTTTCGATGGCTCTCATCTTTTCAATAAAAACCAATGTCGCAAGGTGTCCCCACAATATTCGTGTTCACCACACGAAATAACACACTCTGCAACATCAGATGAAAAGGGTAGATATGCAATGCGAAAATGAAAACGTTTGTCATATCATAAACTCAGGAATGCGAAAACGTTCTCAGTTTTTCCCACCATGTTACACACTGAAACTATAATAGTATTTTGCGTGCTTTTTTACAAGCAATTTCATGCATCAGATTGTCAAAGTTTTGTTTCCGTAACAATTCGCTCTCAGTGCTCATCAGTGAAAAATGATTTAAACGTTGCTGTGGCGCTGATGACCTGATTTCATTCTTTATCCGTTTCTGTTTCGTAAATCACCTTCCACCACTGCCGTTTGAGCACATTAAATAAAGATATATACGCAGAATAATATCAATTTCAGGAAAAGTGGTATCACATTTCTTTCCTGAATTAGGCGATGCATAAATGTTTCGTGCGACTCATCTTCCTGTATTTTGTCGAAACATAACTTAATAAAATTAAGGTGGTGGTTGCGAAACGTTAACATTGGCATCACTTTCAATGACAGCCACATTGATTTGATTACTAGACTTTGACGTTATTTTGGTTTCGTTAGTTTCACCGCACTCATTCTTATCTTCATCCAATGATGGCTTCTTACGTTTGATGTTAGTGATCAAGCTTGCCCCAAGCCCATGTCAGCAGACATGGCATCTTTTTCTTAATTTGCTCATCTCATTTTTCTTGCTCTACTTTGAGTTTCCTTTTAGTCGCTCCACCTTTGTATTGCCGCTGCATTTGGCCTGAACTTATGATATCCCTCATCTCAGATACGAGGCCCACTGTTTTCTCACAACACTCAAACGACAACCTTCACTACGAAGTTAGCCTTTCTGAGGAAGATAGACTACCATCGTAAGATGCTTTATGCCCTGCCAAGGCTCTCGTAAATGCAACTCCAAAAATCCAAAAAATTGTACCAAAAAACTGGACCAAAAATCCCTATTTTACATAAAAAATCCCTAAATCTGTGCCGCATAGAACTGTGGTGGTGTCGCATAAAACCGGAGCGCCATGATAAGCAGGGCTCGTAACCAACTTGGGACATCAGGGGTGGCGAAGAGTTTTCTGAGAGGGGCCCAAAATTTTTAAGCTATGTCCAATAGTTTCACTATGCCCAACACAATCTTCCAGGGGGTGTGACAAACTTTGCAGGGGGGCTTCGCCCCACCTGTAAGCCCCCTGTTTACGGGCCTGATGATAAATGTTAAAAATAGAATCAAGCATGATTTGCAAAATAAACTGAAATGATTCATTTTACACATTTTCAAACTTTTACGAAAATCCCTAAAAAGGGTCGAAATACCTAAAAGTGAGAGCACAGTGCCCTGCTCTTTTCCCGTGTCGTAATAAGGTGCCATGCCATTCTTCTATGATGTCACAAGCGCCTGTAATGTGTTTTTTCTTGTTGCACGCCTTGTCTGCATGTTGCAGGGGCAGTGCTTTGCTTGGTTTATTTATTTTATTTTACTTGTTTGTTTGTTTCCAGACACGAAGTCCATAGTTCAAACACGCACTCTCTGCACAACTCAGATCGATAAAAACAGACAAAACAGAACTTGTACAACGGCATTTGAACAGGCGGAATCACAAGGTTACAGACTTTCTTATCAGAACNTTTTGCAAGGGCGTTGGAGGCAGAACCAGAAGATTANAGACACATATTTAACACTATTGTTCGCTAACCAGTGACACTGGTGCAACACTACTGCAGAGCAAGACGTCAATTCCTNAACGGCTCGAGCCCAGGCAAAGTACGAATGCGTTGTGGCATGACATGCCATACATCAAACAAATACGCTGAGAACTTGACCCAAGTGGTCTTTCGCCAACCCTTTGTGATTCAACATGTTAGAACACGATTACTAAGCTGCGAAACGTAAAATTTCTTATTTTTTATATTTTCTCATCACCATATAATCAACTAGGGATCTTTGATGTTATTGTATTTCCTCTTGCTGCATTCGTGATTTGTGTCGCAAAAACGCCTGATTAAACCATGCATGATTAAACCATGTACGAGCACTCAGTCACAAAGTAAAATGCGATTGTAATGTTCAAAGAATAGAGACGAACATAAACAATCTTACTGCATCAAAGCATGCAACCATACGTTGTTAGACTTTCTGCATGTTTCGAGAAACAGCTACGTATTTTTTCGTAACAGGGCCTCAAAGGTAGGAATGTTGCATTGAACTAGATGGCTACTAACACTCGCTCTCCAGGGCAGGTTGTATAGAGCTCTGTATCCAAAACTGTAGCTCTGCATGCTTGCCTGAACTTATGATATCCCTGATGTCATGCGGCTCTTACGTAATTACCAGAAGTCCCACTGAACAACATGTAAAACAATAAATGTCTTGTTAAGTTCTGTCATCATGGGCGCAATTTGTTGGAGGACACGGGGGCGTGCCCCCCCCACTTTTTTAAACGGGGGCATACTGTAATATGCCGTGTCCCCCCCACAGTTTTCTCTTAGGCTAGGGTTTGTATTTGGAGAGGTTTCAAAACTAAATGTGGCGTTAGTCATATTTTGTGTGAAGAGTTTTTCATGTTAGATGTTACACATAGCAATGTTGATGTTGAAACAGAGTTTGGTGTGGTATCACTGATTCTGATATTTTTATAAATTTTTACTTCAAAAATGATATTTACCATTTTGCAAGTTTCTAGAGATCGTAAAGATTGTTAACTGCCTCTGTCCGACATTTATTCTGTCCGACATTTATCCAGTGTGATTCACTGCAAGAAAGTCACTGTCTTGAAACAGTGAAGTTTAACGACTGCACACGTGAGAGACCACAGTACAGCTGTGATTTGTTTCGTGCAACTACGTTGGCTAAATGACTTTACTGCAACGTTGGTTGTCACGTATTCAGAAACAGACAGCGTAAAATTTAAAGATGCAAATATATAATGTTAGAAAGTTACATTTTCAAGCAAACCTCTGCGAAGTTTTTGCCGAAGACAAACAGTGCTATTGTGGAGACTTAGTTTTAGGATGGGCTGTTTTGCAAAAGGCTGTCTTCAACCATTAGTAAACAGGATTTTCATCAAAACTTTAGAGAAGTATTGACCCAGCTATATATTGTCCTATAGCTCAAAACTTATGACTTGACTAGGAATTA
>JGI24158J21664_10007646_pt1 | contig 14363 bp, 6 predicted proteins | sample Ectturendosymbi3_FD_21664 | JGI IMG/M metagenome (IMG submission 21664) | reverse complement strand
CGTAAGAATCTGCTTCATTCATTAGTTGTTGTGTTGTCCCCGAATAACCAGAAAATTTTAAACGCGCTTCGGGGGGTAAGGCTTGCAGAAACAACACTTTAACCAACATGTCCATTCCTTTGTTCATTATTGGTACGGAAAGATGCGCCTTTTGTAATGTTTTGCGCAACTTTTAAGACGGCAGCTCGTTACTGGCGAGGTGCATGCCGCTTAATGCAACCTGAACATTTGACATTTGAGAACTTGCGTATTTTTTCGTAAGACCTGCTCAGCCTTCTCGAGTGTGGCCGTGCCTCGCATTATGTCTAGTAAAATTCGATCTTCTGTTGGCAATTCTTTATACACCAAGTTAATGCGCGTTGCCTCACTGATGTCGGGATAGCTCTTCAAATCGTTTATTGAGCGTGCGAGCCATTCCTGACGTCCTGCCGGTTAAAATCTCTTAGCTGAATTTAAGAAACGCGTGTGGTCATGACTTGCTCGACTTCACTTGCCTCTGAGGTTTCCGATGAGCTGGACGCGCATTGTTTGCGTTTGTAAACCTTGGTTTTCACAGGAGTGGAGCGTGTTTTATGAGGTTTCCGTTCAAAACGTTTCGTTTTATTTTTAGCCTCTTTGCGACTTCCACCTGAAGAACTACTTGACGACGAGTCTGAATTACTGCTGGACGGATCGGAAGATGGGTCGTGTGAAATTAGATGACTGCACAAGCTATGCTGTGACTTGCAGCGATCGCCTCGCGACCTTCCGCATTGCTTGGCGGCCTTGTCAGACGAGTGACGCCTTGCTTCAACCGTGGTTGAACGTTGCTATTTGTCTTTATCTGACGTTCTATGCCTGCTTTCTTATCGTCCTCACTCCCCATGTAGCTGATTGAACTTATTGAGTTCGAGCTCGACGAACTGCGATATGTCAGGCTCAGCAACCCATGTCGTCGCTCGCCGCTGTGTGTTGATTTACTAGGTTCGCGTTCTGATTTTAGAAAGGAGGGCAAAGGCGAGTAAGTGGTCACGTTAGTAGAATAACCTTCGGAGAGGTTCGAATTACGCAACCCTCCAGAGTGCTTGACACTTCCAGCTGTGGCACTTGGTTGTGCTAGACCTTGAATGTACCCCGAGGCAGAATGAGGGGCAATACTGCCCTGAGGCTTAGGTTGATCCCTCGAGTGCGCGGTGGCCACTGTCACATCGGCCTGCACCGGACAAACGTGGGCCAGGCCCGAAGTACCTTGCATTGAGGTCTCTCCTGAGAGAATACGTCGCTCGTCGAAACTTAAGGGCACCTGCGGTTGGTCTGGCGTACAAAGGTCAATTAGGGAAGCAACCTGTGCCTCTCGTGAAGTTCCGGCGATAGCCGATGACTGCTCGCGGCATAAATGATGCTCTTTCACTAACGTGGGTCACGTCTAGCCTCGCTAGACGTGACTGTAAGGTCGAGAGCGCTGCATTATCGACGCTCGTGCTCACTGAGCGAGGTTGCGTGCAATCCTGTGGTTTACCATCTGATTTCGGAGTGTCTAAGACGGTGTGAAAACTTATTTGCCCTGCAATGCATTCTATACAAGCGCACCGCGTTCTTATAGGGGTCTTTCCTGGATTCTAGCACTTCGCAAATCTCTGCAGCCTGTTGAGGAGCTCATTTCTGTGCCGTTTTATCCCTTAGTTTTTCTTCCCTTTTTTTATGCAGCGAGATTACTAGAAATTTCATGACACTGGTTTGGACAAAACTTAATTATCACAAGGGCAACCTTGTCCTTAGACGAGTAAACGGGACCCTTGTTCTCCGTGTAGGAGTTTTACTGCTAGATAGTCCGAGTCGTGACTCGCAATCCGATGGAAAACAGCTCACCACGGACTGGCCGTGCAGAGTGGCGCTTCCAGGGTGTCGCCCGCGTTTTGCGCTGCGACCTGAAAACGTTACTGCAGCCCCACAGTAGGTTGAAACCCACAAATATGCAAGTTGACACCTACTTTAATGCTTGATAGCCCGTGTCGTAACTCGCAATCCAATGGAAAACAGCTCACCGCGGACTGGCGGTGCAGAGTGGCGCTTCCCGGGTGTCGCCCGCGATTTGCGCTGCGACCGGAAAAAGTTACTGCAGCCCCACAGTAGGTTGAAACCCACAAATATGCAAGTTGACTCCTACTTGCTGCGTCATGTCTATCGCCAGGTAGGCCGACTTAAACGCTGCAGTCTCCTATTGTTCGTGCCGTGATTTTGCTGATTGCTCTGCGCTGGTAATGTCCAGTCGACAGGCGTGATAAGTCAACGGCATCTTAGCATAATAATGCGATATCCGTAGACCGTCAGCGCGAATCCAGCAACAAGCGAGCAGATCGCACAATTAGCAAATCGGCAGCTCGACAGAAAGCAAAAAGGATGCAAGGCGCGCAGCGCAGTTGAGTCTTGAACAGGCGGTCGCTTCGTCTGACGTGTGAGAACTCATCTCTCTTCGTCCCAATCCTGGTCACAGCACCATTTTGTTGACGTGTCTCTCACTCTGTGACAAAACAAGCACGAACTGTGAATCTGATTCACGCTGTCCTATGCGATGATGAAGGCTTTTCTCAGGCTCGCAGCTGTTTGAGACACGAAACAGGCAGGGGAGTTAGAGGTGACACTGTACAATTTATTGCCTCGAGTTCTGCACTGGTTTTAATGACGCAAAACGGCAACATCTATCGACCATTAACTCAAACAGCGACTTGTCTTTTACCACGATACAGAAGCAAACATATCGCAGAAAACAGTTAATGGATCAGGCAACACTACCAATCCCAACTACTAAAAGTGTATCGCTGATGCTGACTTTTTTCTGAACTAACACGGATCCAATCGAACAGGTCCTAATGCTGCTGGCTTGCCACTGACAAATAATCTAAAACCATCGCAAAACAATGAGAAGATCAGTTATTGCTAATGTGTGCGTACGGAAAATCTTGCGAATTATGTCCTTTGGCCACCACTCTTGCCAAAGTAGCCAACGGCGGTAGCGACAGAGTGATGTTAGCTCACTACCGCATGCGTTATTTTTTTCAAAAAAGAGCGGCGCTTCGCCTATCGCTACCGGAAAGTTAGCTCGTTAGAGTAGCTACCGGAAAGTTAGCTCGCCTAGGTCGCTATGCTATTTCAGTAGCATTTACGTATATTCAACAGATCCAAAATTTTCTTCAAAGAAGATTTCAGCTGGAGTGGTAATTTCCTTTGTGGCAGTGGCGTAAAATATATTAACACTCGGCCAATATCCTGCATAGTTCTTGTTTTCCACTGAAACTGTCATCAAATTGAAAACGATCTCCCACACAGGATCCATCTTTGCTGGAGGCAAATGCCACGAAAATGGACCCAAGTGATACTGGAACGTATGTCTTGCTTCTTGGTAGTTGAAAGGCTTGATATTGAGGTGACCTCGGTTGAGCTTGCTTCTTAATATGCCTGTGATGTATGCATCTTCCAAATGAAATCGGATCTATTTGTAATACGCGAAATTTTGTAAATATCTTCTAAGATAGGAAACCCAACTGTGCTTAAACTGCCATGGCAGAATGGTGGGTAAGGGATGTAATAGAGTGTTTCTGGCATGTAATACTTTCCTCTTTGTTTCTGGAAACGAGAAAAACATTTTTGTTATGAAAGACGGCTCTACACGTATGAATTGAGTTAAGGAAATGCAACGACCTAAATATATTTACCAATTTAACAAGAATCATACACATATGAAACTCAATTGACTTTGCTTGCAATTGTTGGAAAAGCAAAAACATTACGTCATTACCAGATAAGCATCAAATCCAGAATAAGCCCGTCTCGTGTAAATCCACATGCGCGAAATTTGGTGGGGACACGGGGGGCGTCTGTACCCCACTTTTTCAGATGGTGGGGATATAACATGTCATGTCCCCTCCACACTTTTCTCTTTTTAGGTTTTGCATTTTGAGAGATTTCAAAAATAAAAGTTACATTTGTCACGTTTTGTGCAAAGAGCTTTTCATATTAGATGGTTCACATAGCCAAGTTGATGTTGAAACACAGTTTGGTGTGGCATCGTTGATTCTGTTATTTTGTAAATTTCAGCTTCAATAAAATTATTTCCGCACCTTTCACGTTTCTAGAGACCGCGAAAGATGGTTAACTGCTTCTGCCCAACATTTCACCCTGTGTTGTACACTGTTAAGGTCATTGTCTTGAAATAATGAGAGTTTTCCAGCTGCACATGTGAGAGACCACAGCATAGCCCTGATTTGATTTGTGCAGAAATGTAACTGGCTTTGTTGTGACGTTGGTTGTCACGTATTCAAAAGCAGAGCGTGAAATTCAGTAATGCTAGTGGATGTAATGTTAGAAAGTTATATTTTTAGACAAATGTCTGCGAAGTTTTTGCCGAAGACAAAAATCAGCACCACTGTGGGAACTTAGCTCAAAGATGGGCAGTTTCGCGAAAGGCTGTCTTCGACCGTCAGTACATACATAGTATTTCAATCAAAACGTTGGAGAAGTATTTGCCTTGCTATATATTGACCTATTGCTCAAAACCTAGGGATTTGATTAGGAATTAAAGATAAAATATACTTTTATCCTCACTTCCTGTAACTCCGCGACGGTTTTGAGCAACAAATCCAAATATATTAATTTCGTGACGCGTACACTTTGTGACTCTGTGCCTATGCTGAAAACATTGGTTTGTAAGTCATCTGATTTACCGTAGTTTGTCCAAACCCACACTGTAGCAAGGTTTTCATCCAATTAAGTGCGAAACATTTGATTGCTTTACAGGTAAGTGGCACCTAGTTTTGCTGGACATTCTTTTAGTGTTAATGCAGGTGAACCTGTTACTTGTTTTGCTAATTCACCGTTGTGCATTATGAGTTCGGTTTAATCTAAAACATATTTTTGTGTCGTTATGCAAGTATATATTTCACAGCGAAAATATTAACATTAATTTCATCTAAAATCTGATGATAAACCTGCAGATCTGTTTGTGAAAAGACTGAGCAAAGTGGCACCACTGAGAGAAGTTACAAGACAACAGTCACCAGACGACTAGGTATGCAGACTTACATTGTAAGCTAGATGGGTATGTATGCAAGGACCGACCGTGGGAGATTGAAGAGATAAATCTCTCTCCCACCAGAGGTAAAAATAGATTGAAAACATTCTGAAATAGACTACGCTAATTTTTTGCCAAACTCTTTTTGCTTCTGGTAAGAGGATATCAATGGAGATTTTGGTAGAGGTTAGACTGCACCCTTGATGCCCAGTAGCATGAAAAAGATTTGTAGCTTTTCAAAAAATGCAAATGTGCAAGAAAAATGTTTATCGTCTTCGTAACCTGAAACAGCATGAATGTTGAACAAGACATCAAATCGCGCTATAACCCACACTTCTTATAAAATGCATGGAAATAGATGTGTTCTACTGGTGACATGCACGTGCGATCAATGCCATTCAGCATTTTGTGCACTCCAACTGACGACTCTGATAAAACCCAATTGATGTGTTCTACTACACTGCTGTGCTTGTTTCTATCCAAGTACGATATTAGTGCAGGCACGGTGAAAAACAGTACTGTGTCCAGCAACAAATTAAGTACACTAATTTGTAAATCATCTGTAAGGACAAAGCTAAGCGTGATTAGTGTTGCTTTCAAAGCACCTCTAGAAAGAAGATTGGGAATATGCATTTATAAAACTTCACTTCTGCATCAACCCGATGACTATGTTGGTTTCACACCAAGCTGTTCCCCCACATTTTACAACAAAATTGCGCCCATGCCTATCCACATCGCATATTGTGTTTGTGGTTATTAACAAGGCGTGCGACCTTTTCCATAGAAAGCACTGCGTGATTTGCTGGGCTGAAGGACATAATTTGCAAATCTGAAGTTCTTCCACTATAGTGACAAAGTCTGGCGTAAAAACATTGCTTCATTGTTAAAACTAAAATTATTTAACACACACGTTTCTAGCATGTAGGTCTAATGAAACAAGTAGAGTTGGATTTTTGCAAACGCTATGAAAATCCCGTTGTTTCATACGTTTTGACTATTCTTCGATCTAAAACGTGGGTTGCCGCAAGTTTTACGTTTCAGCTCTTTAACCTCATTGGTTAATGTCAATATTGACCTTGTGGAAAATAAACCGTTTTGTGCAATGGGCACCACGACACATTGAGCTTGTGTGTTGCAGCGAGTTCAAGTTCACAAACGTTCACAAACAAGCAAGGTGATTTCCTGCTGGGGCACAAGAAATTGCTTTTGTGAGCATTTTGCGTTAATGCTAGATTTTAAGCTATTGCAACTATCAGGCGAGCCGCATACGCCACATATTAATTACATATTGCAACAACAGTTTCACCCCATTTTGCAAACATGAAACACTGTCTTGTAAATCATCATTTGAAAATGCCGTTAAAATAACTTTTGAAAGAGGTCATAACATATTTGTGAAAATCGCTTTACTCAAATGATCTAGTGACATTTTGACCACTAAATGCATTTGAAAAAACAGTCGCAAGAATCAAGTCAATGCCAAACCCCGGGCGGAAAGGTGATTATTGTGCATATGCAAGGGAAGTCTAGCTCTCTTCGCTAAAATATACATTGGTTAAAGAATCCTGTAGCTAGGATTTCACAAATGAACAGCATTTCGAGATTTTTAAATATAGTTACCAGAAGAACACACTTTCTGCAGAAGCTCCCACTGCTTAGAACCGTAACAAAAGAGAGAAAAATAAATCGTAAGACACCACGAAAACGTGAGAAACTAAACTAAAAGCATTCAAGTCGTACACGTTTGTATATCTTGTTTTGTCCTGTTTCTTGCCATTTTTCAAATTCATAAAATGGAAGTAAGAATTTCTTACCCCAAAGAGGAGCCAAAAGCGTTGAACCTGAAACCGTGGTTACGTTTGCAATATTTTGTTGTTTCCTGTCTTTTGCCTTTTTTTATTTTTACGTGATTGAACTGGAGTAAGACTTTCTTACCTCGCAGGAGTTCCAAAAGCGTTGAACGTGAAACCGCATAAAATTGTTTTATTTTTGATGAAATCCTCCCTGTTTGACGTCAGACAGTCAAAAATCCTTGGAAGGTTTAAAAAGTAGTCATCGTCAGTGAAGGAATAGAAGTCGCTGCGATTTCGCCATTCCCAATAAAACCATTGATAGGCAGACAAAACTTTGGCTGGCAATGTTCTGTAGTCATCCGATACACGAGCTTGCAGAAGGTCATTGTATCTAGAATTTTCATTGAGCAATGCTTCTTGCATTTCATTGTTTGTGCATAGACCCATCAAAAAGACGACGCCGAATCTTTGAGGAAATACCATATCTCTAATGAAGAATTTTTAACAGAAGCAAATGTATAACACACCATTTTTGAAAAACACCTTTAATCAACGTCTGATAGTTTCAAACCGACATAAGTTCATTACAGTCTTTCATAAACAAAACCAATCGTCAACTACTTTTCCATGGATATGTGAGGCATGGAAGAAATATTTGCTTTGCTTAAAAACAAGAACAAATACGTGATCACCGCATAGAGAATTTTTTTTTTTAATCTGAAAATTTTGTGAACAAAAATAAATGAAGGATCGAATTACATTTTTCTATGCTCAGCTACACACTGTAGACTGGAATGGTGCTTCCTTTCTGTCTGCCAAAAATTAGAACAAGGAAATTGATGAAACAACCCTGAGTGGTAATTGGCCCTCACTAGCTTTGCTTGGTGGCTTGGCAAATGTCCAGTGCGAACAAATAAATATTCATCAGCGTCGTATCAGAGCGAACTCTTCTAAGAGGGCATGCATTTAGAATGGAAAAAGATTCGTCTTCATCTTTACGATTTTCCACAGCTGTTACAAACAATTTCGGGTTTCACCAATTTCGTATATAGAGAAACTATATCAACAATTTGCTTCCAGTTTTTCAACGTTTTCAAAAAAATTTTTAAATTGAAGTATATGTTGACAAACACTTGGAATTTCAAAGCCATCTTAAAACAAGACAAAGTTTGAAACGAATGCCTAACGGAGTTTTAGGAGAAATGAATGCCTAACGGAGAAATGAATGCCTAACGGAGAAATGAATGCCTAACGGAGAAATGAATGTCTAACGGAGAAATGAATGCCTAACGGAGAAATGAATGCCTAACGGAGTTTTAACAGATAGTTCTCAATTTTTCAAATGCGGGAGGTCTACTACTCAGGGGCGGATCGAGGGGGTGGCGATTGGGCGATCGTGACCTCCCTAAAACTTACTTTTTTTCACCATAATTTTGTAATTTTGGAAAAGAACATTCGCATTGTAAGGCCATTTTATCATCCATTGCTTTGTTGCAAACGTGCTGTGAAGTATACCTTATCTCTCTTTCAGTAGCGAAGCCGTTATGAGACCTGACTACCAAATATTACTGAAATCGTCCCCTCTAACCTTACTGGCTAGATCCTCCCCTGCCACTGCACATCTTGCCCTATTGTGACCAATATCAGAATGATTTGCAAAAACGCCTAGGTTTACTCCATCTATAATATTGTCCATGTTGTATTGGTTCGCTGCCAGTTCCAAAAAAAGCACTCAATATATTTCGCAGCTGTTAACTCCTAATAACATGTAATTTTTCGGTTCACCAATATGCTGCACTGTTGTCAAAAAATGGGTTCTGTTTCCAAAGATCATATCGGCCCACTTCGAAGCCACGTCACTTCGAAGCCACGTCATTATTCGCCATCGGGCTGTGGCCCATTTGTTGGAAAACAATGGTTCAAAATATCAATGTGAAGTATGGCAAGATATCAAGTAGTTTTGAAAGCAAATTTGGGAAAATAGTGCAATAATGAAGACCCAAAAAAATATTTAAAAAAAGTTTTGAAATTGAAACAATTTTTTTAATTTGTTTAGAAGTACTTCAAAGCAAGAGTGATTCGTTAAAAAGTAAGGAAAATGTATTTGAAGTAGAAACACTACTCTTGGGTATCAAAAAAGAAGACACTGAACCAAATGGTTCACTTATCTTGAATCAGGGGCAGATCCAAGAGGATCGTTAGGGGTGATTGCCCCTCCTCCTCTAAAAGCTGCGACAGTAACTTTATTTGCATGATTTCGTACAATTCAGAAAAGAGCATTCGCAATATAAGGCCATTTAATCGTTTTGTTTGGTCACAGTAGTGTTGTGAACTATGCTTCATCTCTCGCACAATAGCGAAGCCGTTACAAGACTTGACTATCAAATATTTCTGAAATTGCCCCCCCAACTTTGTTGGCTAGATCCGCCCATGCCTTGAATGCAGGACGTTTCAATATTTGAGATGAACAGCGGTTTTGTGAAAAATATTTGTTTAACCATGCTGAAACATGTGATGGTTGTAAGTGAACTTTTTGAAATATATGTTCACGTAATTTGATTATGCATTTCATTATAACACCCAATTTCAAAGCTTAACACTTTTTGTACCTTGTTCTCTTTGAAAAATATTTATTTTTGTTTGTGGAGTAAAAATTAATCTGCCGTTAGTGCAGACTCTGACCTTGCATAAAGTATATGTTACGTAACCATAAGTTTTTTTTTAATTACTGAACCTTGAGACATTGAAAAAAAAGTTTCTTTCTTGAAAAAAGGTTTTCAAGTATTAAATTATCTTGACGTTCTCTAACTGTTGAAATCGAAATTTTTGAAAGTATTTTTCAATGCAGAAGTCTGTATTGTTTGATGTCGAAAGTTTGAAACAATCTGTTGGTACAAAACTTGTTTTTAGATTAAGATTTCACTGAAGCAGAAATAGAAATATTTGTGTGTCTCTGGCACATGTATCATTTAGGCGCAGCTGCGACAGTCGAGCGAACAGCTAATTGCCGCAGTCATAGTCGAAAGCTGTATGTCCTATTTTGTGGCACGCGTGGGTTTTTGGTTGCTCAGTTGAATGTTTCGCCTTCGCTGGCATTGATTTCTTTGCCCCTGCAGTTCGGTTCAGTAGTCACTGTTCTCTTGACATTGCGGAAGTTGTTTCATTTTTGCAAGAGACTGATGATTTGTGCGTTCAACGAACAAATGAAGGCCTTTATTAGGTCACGTCAATTTATTACACTTATTCATGATGTAATGGAGAAGGCCGTATTGTAAAACCACAGCGCCTAGACGCCGAACCCTTTAGCACTGGCATGAGTTGCTAACTTGAAAACAGCTGATTGCAGATTCAGTACACAACTCTGTCGTACGTCTTAAACGACTCAGCTAAAAGTGTGAATGTCAAACTGCAATACCTTTTGGAGTTAATGCGCGATGCTTTAATAACGGGTTTCAAACACAAATCACAAGCGACGAGCCACAGATTTTTGGACGAATGCGCGTTGAGTCCTGAAGATACTTTTGGAAAGCTCGTGCGATTGAACTAGCCGCAAGGTTTCGGAGTCTGATTAAGCAACTACTTCTTGCAGCACAAGGTTGGTTGTGAATGAAACGCAGTGGAAAGTTGAAGTGCATTATATGCTTTGATGAAATTCACCTACGAACAGCCTCGGTATAAACAACTTTTCTTACTTTGTGGAAGTGCTTGACACGCTCGTAAAATTGTCCTGCTGAAGAGGAACTTTTGTCAGAAAGCTGCCCATTATTTTAAAGTGTGTCTAACGTCTTGGAAGCCGCAGTGTAGGTGCAACAAGAAAGAAAGCTGCGACGCAAGGGCCGAAACTAGCTACACTTTTTACGTTACATGCCCAGCAAGATTTTTATATTGCAAAATATTTCAAACGTACAGTAGGTACGTTCATTTGAAGTGTAGTGAACGGCAAAGTTCCGGGTAAAAGGTACATGATGCTGGTTGTATACACCATGATGCTGGTTGCATACACCATGATGCTGGTTGCATACACCATGATGCTGGTTGCATACACCATGGTGCTGGTTGCATACACCATGATGCTGGTTGCATACACCATGATGCTGGTTGCATACACCATGATGCTGGTTGCATACACCATGATGCTGGTTGCATACACCAGTATAGGTTTGCGTTTATCAACACTTACACGCGTCAATCGCTTTTTCTGTATTTGCACCTCGGAACTGAAAAACACTGAGGTCCATTTATCGAGTAATTACACTTCTATGAGCAATCAATTTGGTAATGCATGCAACGATTCAACCGGCAGACCTTTTTCCATTTATCGTTGAGATGGCACCCCATGTTCTTCGAATCTTTTTTCTTCTTTCGACCCCTGCGCACGTCGTCTTCACCACAGTTATCCATTAGGAAATGTTCTGCCGACTCTTCCAGTAACCTGGGCCTGAGAACATCCAAACATTTTTATAGTTTTTTTTGTAGAAACTGTAGCGATGAAATGAGAGAGGCTTAGCAGCACAGATTTTAACATAAAACTAGTACAAACAAGATGAAAAGGTATTTATTCAACCATTTCGCAGAATGTCTCTCATCGGATACTTTGTATCTCAAGCCAATCGTCTACAGCTTACTCGCATAGACCTCGGAACTTAAAGCAGTGATTGTGTTGAAATAGATCCATAAAGCAGTTCAACATGTCCAAAAGTAATTTAGTTAATTTGCACATAGTGCAACCTTTTTGAATTACTGCAGATCGGGTGTGTTGGAATGAGATGTGTGAAAGAATTTTGATAAGTGAACTCAACTGAACTGGGAACCAAATATACTTTAACGACAGCTTCAATAAACAAAAAATATCACTGAACTGTAACGCAGAAGAAGTATTCACAAACAACTGAGACCATGGCAAGAATCGCAATATTTGACATTTGTAAGGGTCAAATCCATCCGCTACCTCATTACGCTGTATGTTTCGCATTGGTCACAGCCCTTTAAACATTAATATGAAATCCTTTCGACAGTGTAGTTGTGGGTATACAGAAACACTCTAACACCTTCTCCTGTGGTGCAAATTGACCTTACGCCATCGAAGTTTACTTCGTCTAACACTAAAAAATACCTTGCTTAATGAAAAAATTTATAATCAGCCTCAATATTCTACCATCACAAACAACACTCTAATCCACATTCTCCTGTTTGGCCATCCGAAATTGTCATTTAAACCAACAGTAGTTATCTTATCAGCATTATAGCGATTCCAGAAGAACACTAGGCGCTTTAAATCCCTTATTTAACAATGTTGACCCGTCCACGTTCCTGTGCATCCTGTTATATAACTTGCCCTAACGTTCGATTGCTCCTGTTTATATCGTGCCCACTAACTCGATTAGACCAGAGGCATCAATCAGACCTCGGCCTGCTGCCAATTGTCTTTGAATAAATTCGTCGCATTGCATGCGATCCCGTCAACTGAGACCGGCAGAGCAGTGCATCGTGATGGCGCAACCAAACAAGAACTGTTCTAGTGACGTGCGTGCGGTTCGTAGCTGGGGAGGCACTGTCTCTTTCAAAGTCAAATTTGCGAGTATATGAATTGAATGGAGTAGCATAAATTCACCACTCAACTGGCTGCTTGCAGAAAGACTACTGCTTATGCTTTCTGTCCTATATAATCATTTTTTACACACACAGGTATAGAGGCAATTCTAGATTCCAAAAAAGGGAATATATAGGAAGGGCAAACTGAAGTGACTCATCACCTGTTTGTTTAAGGCCTTTAGAGCTGAAACGGTCTTATAACTTAGGCGTACGTCTACAATGCATGCACTGATTCAATCGACATTGCAGATTGTCAGTATAATCGGCAGCTGCAGAAAACTTCAGTGAAATATGTAAATTGAAGGAAGTGGCTGCAGGTCGGCTGGCGGTGACACGGTCCCCTGTGGAACTTTCATTCCTCCCCTATCTGGTTTGTAGGCTAGTATTAACTGCGACTGGAACAGTGGTCTTTATTGACGATAATAACTTGATTAATAAAAGCGCCAGGGATCAAAACTATTTGTTGTCAAATAGCTACGTTTGTTAACAAAAACCTGTGATAGTCTGATAAATAACTTACGAATATAAAGTGACATAACAGTAATATAAAAGAAAGACAAACAAGGTATCTACAGGGTTCATACGCGATTGTGTAATATACATTTTCATACTTTTTCCAGACTCTTTGCAGCATTTTTTCAGACTCAACGTTTGCGATACAATCAATAGCGTAAGCTACTGGACGTACAGTCAGGAAAAGCAAGCACTAGCTAAGGCAGACCTGCACAACATACGACCCGCGAAAGCTTTTCTTGCTGCCCGCGAGGACTTTCTCAATTGTAGAAAATGTTGCAAAAGCTCCACCTCGAATAAGTAATTGTAGTTCCAGAATTTTTTCCATACTGCAACGTAATCTCTGTATCGAAATGAAATAGACTTTTGCGGCCCACGGCAAAGTTATGTTGATACTACAATTTGGCCCTTCGAGCTTCTTGAGTTAGGCAGGCCTGAGGTAAGGTAAAAGACATCTCAAATAATCTATTTTGATTTCAATGCAAATGATGCTATTAAAACCCAGTCCCAGCTGTAAAAAACGAGCTGTAAGAAAACATTAAAAAGGGAGGTTCATATGCCCCCTTACAATAATTCTGGCTGCGCTCCTGGTTGGGTGCATTTCATGATGAACTTCACAAACGCATAGTATTGTTTTAGCTCTTCGGTTTTTCTTTTAATTTGTTTGTCAAGCTGAAGTACTTCAGCCTCCTTGTCCTTGGCAGATGTTCTGAAGGCATTTAAATTAGTATGAAGCTCCATTTTGAGTTCTTTTTCGGCTTGCACAGATAAGTTGTCAGCAAATTTATGCAAGCGTCTAATACTGGTTTGACGGAATTTTTTTTTGACCTTTAAACCATTTATTTGTTCTTCAGCCATACTCTGTTTTCGCGTTTGCAGTGATTCCCCCTGATTTTTTCTGCGTCAAGGTACTGTAATTGTGATATTGATGACGAAACCGTGGAGTTTTGGTTCCGTGGAGTTTCTCAAATTCGTTGCAATTGTGTATTGTGTTTGTTTAAATGTTGGGCTTATCCATCTTCGTCGTTTGAGCCAGTTCTTCAATGCACTGCTTGGTCTTGCTAGATCTCGAGACAGGTGTTGAGCAGCAATTCGATTGTCTCATCGTCCAGAACCTTTTGGTCATGCAGTCGATGAGGAGGTCGATGGATTTAACATTGGAGGACAACGTGGTCGACGGTTTGTTCTTCTGCACCACACTAACTGGACGCTGAAGAGGCCATCGCCCATTTGTGCAAGAAGGAGCCGAAACATCCGACACCAGTGCGGAGGCGGTTGAGCCGGACCCAGGCTGTTGTTGGGACGTTCATTGCGGGGAAGTTGGATTCCGTTGTCGGGAATGAAAGTACGGAGTCTTGTAAGGTTGCCAACCCACTCCGCCTTTAATTGGTGATCCGCCCAGTGCGCCGCACGTATGT
>JGI24158J21664_10007643_pt1 | contig 14365 bp, 10 predicted proteins | sample Ectturendosymbi3_FD_21664 | JGI IMG/M metagenome (IMG submission 21664) | reverse complement strand
TTGCTTTATTATTTTTTTGACTGAAGATGGATTAAGATTAATCCGAAACGTCTCAGAATAAAAATGTATAGTTTTTTGAAGGCTTTTTTATTGTTAATGAAACTGTTAAGTCTATCCTAATTAAATTGAAATGACATACTTTTGGAGAATCGCACCATATCTAGAAAATGTGAAATTTCGGATAAAATAATGCTTTTCAAAACGTTTGCCTGTGAACTGGATAGAAGTACTTGAAGTTTTATGTATGTGTTGTAGATATATTAGAGTTTGTAGCGAGTCACAAGACTAGATGGCCATGACAACGAAAAAGTTTATGAAACGTCTGACATCATTGATCCTCATGCTATTTCTGTCATTTATGGGAGGTAGCAGTGGAGCAGTGGGTGAGTGTCAACTTTTCAACGTTACACTTGTGCGTCTATATGTACTAAATTTTGTTAGGAGGAAAGGCAGGTTTTATTGACATCAGTTTTGTAGCAGCTTTAAACCAGATATATCCAACCGAAATGCCTTTCTGGGACAAAAATTATATGACTATCTTTATGCGAGCTGCTCATTGAATGAGATGACTTACTTTCATTTTATTAAATTAAAGTTTACTTTCAACAGTATATTTGAATAATGCATGAAGAAAATGTATTAATACTACCGAGGATTGTTTCTGAATCTCTACAGTGAAAATCCAGTAGTTGTAGGGAAAAAGAAAAGATTAATGGTTGAAAAAAGTAAAAAAAAATCCCCAAAAACATTCAAACATTCAGTTCTGACTCAGAATGAAACTGAGAGCAACTGATGCAGCATTGCTTTAGCAGCTATTGAGGTATGCAGCAGACGATGCGAAAATACACAAGCACATCACATTGGTGCTTACATTATAATTATGTTCAACAACCAGTTTCTCACATAACTGTGAGCTACTGAAAGCATTCAATGCTAACTGAAATGATAACGACTGCATTTAGGTGGTGGCAGACAAGATGACCGAAGAGTCTTTTCGCTACCCCCTGGTCCAACTGTATCTACAATGAGAACTTTATTGTAATTTAATTATCTGGCCAAGAAATAAAATTGTTGTATGGTACTTTTATCTCTCCCAAACTGTGATGCCACAGGCAAGTTTAGTGCTAATGGAACGGCAAAGGTATAGTTAGAAATCAGTTTGCTGCAGAAGTAAAAAAGGACAGGTTGTTATTGTATTGTACGTACACAATAATGAAACGCTTACTTGGCCGCAGAAAATTTTCGACTAGGCCGCAGGTTGGACATAGCTGATTTAAACAATGAAATGTGGGAAGTAGTGTCTATTGGCTTTTTGTTTTCTTATGCACACCACGTCAGAGTATTTCAAAGATATTTTGAAGCCAAACACTGCAATTTCATCAGACACAAAGAACGTTGTATTCTGGGAATATAAAATACCATGACTGCGGCCGAAATCTTCCTAGCTGACAAATCAAGGAAGGCTTGAGGTCGTGATGAAATCCGACTAAGAAATGCTCAAAACTTTTGCTATAACTCTTGTGTGTCAGGGTTGCCAACTCTTTTCACAACGAATACAGCAAATATGCACCAGATTTATATGTAACAAAAAACTTTAAATTTAATGCTACTCCATCCGTTCTTTTTACTACTTCACTTAGGTTATCAACAGTTGCTGCTCAGCAGTGCCATCATGTGGCGCAAGCTCAATTTCTACTTTCTTAACTTCTGCAACGAGAGTTTTATTAAACATTGGAAAATTCGATCTTCCAACAGCTGCAACTACATTTTCATTTCTTTTGTGGTCCACCGCAATATTATGCAAATATCGTTATATAATAGCTGATTTGCGGATTGCATAGTTTGCAGAAGGGATACAGAGTGCCAGCAAAATACTGCTTTGCAAGTCGTGCAAACTTTCAGTCACTCTTCGCTAAACCTTTTGCCACTCTCATTCGCAGCTTTCTAACCTGTGGTTACGCATTGGTTGAAGCATCTAGAGCTAAGATCAGTTTTTTGAGAACTTCTCAGCTCTCTTCTAGTCACATTTTCCGCTCTGCGTTTAATATGAAAACACACTGATTGTGAGAGTTGGTCTTAAATAGACATAAATGATGCTCAACGTACTGCTACTAAAAACCACAAGATAAAAAACAAACCACAAGATCTTTTTGTAAATACTGGCAGTGGCAACCGTGTTCTCCTTATTGCAGGCTACAGAACAACGCATGAATTCGACTCACAAGAACATGACACGAATCTGTCACATGATTGAGCGACATTTATGTACACACTGATTTGGTTAATTCAAACTAAACAACACAATTATTAATAACAATCATGATAATTCAGTTTACATAGTAAATTCGTACACTGCGTCTGTACATAATCCAGTGATAATGCCAATTTTTCTTCTTTATTCCCTGGCTTTAAGCTGGTGGTTTCCAACACTAAAGTAACCATGAAATTTGTACAACTACATCATTTTTATCACAAAATATTTTGAGGGACAAAAGATAATTGTGTTCCTCCCTGACCAAAAGTTTGGGGGAGATGTCTCCCCTTAAACTCGGTCCCTACAATGAGCTTTATTGCTCTATGTTGAGAAAAGGGAGCTTTCAAACACCGCAAAGCTGTTCATTTTTAAGTTGGTCTTTGCTTCGATCCTCAGCTCCTCACCTACGGTCATGAATCTTGGGCAAGGGATGAAACAATACTATCCCATGTGCAAGCGGCAGAGATGTGATTTTTTGCGTATTATTCACAGTGTGGCAAATTACAAATTACGCAGTGCCTGAAAATCAACCTCCCAAAGACCACCATCACGTTCGATTATACCCGTGCAAATTGCAAGATCTTTATTTAACTTAAACTGTTTGAATTACGGACTTTATTTTGAAATAAATAAAGTTGTTTGCAGAAAGTATCATGTTCAGTTTTTGTTTATTACCTCAACTGTGATAAAGAGTAATGTATGGCTGAAACATGAAAAATGAAAAAGTTTGTTATTTATTATTTTCTTAGAGTTTTTCACTCTTGCATTTCATTTTAACCAACAATTGTACTTAATTTGAAAAAAGTTGTTTTTTCAGGATCTGAACCTTCACCAACGTGCGATGAGTCATCAGTATGTTGAAAACCAATATATTCTTGGAGTTTTGCGCTGTTTCGTATTTCATTTCATCCAACATTTTTAACACTCATTTTTGTGTGCTTTTGTGGTTATTTTGAAAAAAGCTATTTTCTCAGATTTCAAAATTTCACCGACGTGCGGCGAGCCATCATGGAAGTCATCAACTATATGCGATGGTTTCTATGACTGTCTTGACAACAGTGACGAGGAAATGTGCGATTGTCCGTTGAACCTACCGGTCGAAAGTACAGACATGGTAAGTATCGACATACGTTACTATTGTGACGGCATATTCCATTGTGTCAATCATTCTGACAAAACAAGGACTGATTGTCTCAACAAACGATTCAAATGCACAGCAGCTGGAGGCGCCACTTCCATCAGCAGAGAGTTTGTTTGTGACGGAATTGAAGTCTGCGACCAAGGTGAAGATGAAAGTCGTCAACTGTGCGGAGAGAAAGGATTTTACTGCGAAAGTGGAAAACNAATTATCTAGCGATAAAAACGTTTGTTCAAAATGGTAGAAAGGATTACGATAAAGGCTTAGACCAGGGTTCTCCAAACATTTTTGTCGGAGGCAGTGGCGGATCCAGGTAGTAAGCCTAGGGGTGGTGGGAGATTTCAGTAATATTTGATAGTATGTCTCACAAAGGCTTCACTACTGTAAGAGAGATGAAGTATCCTTCACAATACTGCTGTGACAAAACTATGGACGACAAATTGGCCTTATATTGCGAATGTTGATTTTCGAATTGTAAAAAATCATGATGAGTGCAGTTACTTTCGTAGGTTTTGGAGGGGGCGATTGCCCCAATCGCGTCCCTCTGGATCCGCCCCTGGTCCCAGGGGCCACATAAGCTATTACTCAACAGTCCGAGGGCTGGACATCTTACACAATGTGATTGTTTCAGGAAATGTTACATTCTGCCAAATCAACAAATTTTTCTTTATATTGTTTTTCGTTATTGGCAAAATGTCTTCGTGGGCCGCATGAAATGGCTTCGCGGGACGGATTTGGCACGCGGGCCGTAGTTTGGAGACCCCTGGTTTGAACGAATGCAAGATTTTATTTTCAGATAGATATGAAATGATCGTCAATCCTTCTCTTCGCTCATTGTTTTGGACCAGGGGTTTTATGTTACTGACAAGAAAATTTGACTGGTCTCAATTTACAAACCATTCCTGACCCGCACTACGAAATTCAAATGGATCGTACTCGGAGGTTTATGCTGGTTGTTTTCTTTATTTTTCGCTTTTCTTCCATGGATTCAATTGGAATCGGTTTATTTTGTTTCTGAAATTTGGTTTAACTTGACACAGTTTCCAAACACCACATCATCACCATCGCCAAGCAAATTTGGCTAATCTCAGTTTTGTTTCGGGAATTCACTGCCTGCCGTACTCGGATCTGATACGTTGGTCCATGCCGGGAAAAGGTGAATGATTCAGGAAGTGCCACTAAAGAGGTTTTTGGCTCTGGTTCCAGTCAAACTTGTCAGCATCCAGGACATTGGGCGGAAAGGACCTAGGGAGCGAAGTTAAACGTACTGCTTTTTATTATCGACTCTAAATGACATGCACTGCTAACACACCTGAGGCAGAAATACAAAACAATGCTTTTAGCAATGATGTTTCCCAGACCAAAATTTATTTCCCGCCGAAGTTCTGATGTAGGCCAGCATAGGAAGTATCTCCGAAAAATGGAAATACTTCCTTTTTTTCACAACAAACTTTTACTGCATGAGTTTCCTCAAAGTACTTTTTTGCAGATGGTTACAACAATAAGTTAGAACAGCACTGAGCTGCTTGCAGCAACCACTTTCTAAAAGAACCAACCGGCGGTGATTGTTTAGAGCAGCTATGTCCAACCGATAATCAAAAAAATTGTCATTATCCTTGTGAGGGTGACCCACTGAATGATTTACTTTCATTTGATCAAAACAAAGTTTAGTTTAAAGCTACTGAAAGCGTTCGAAGAACACCAGCAAAGATAACGATTGTGCGGTGCTTTCAATAACTAACAAACTCCGATGCAATAGGCACGTTTAGCTCCAATGGAACAACAAGGTTCGTTAGAAATGAATTTAACCGCGTAGAGAAAAGATGCGATAATCAATTGTCCTCCAAAAGATTTTCCAGAGGATCAATTCCAAAGGAGCAAACTGTTGAATACATTTGATAAAATATTCGACACTTTGTCACCTTTCGAAACGTTTGCCACGCACTTGTTCATTTCATTCAATCAAAAATGGCTCTAATAAAAATATTAGAAAACTAGTATACATTGAAAAACAGANTAGTGTTCAACCTTAATTGCAATTTTAGTTCGAAACACCTTTANAATAAGTTTCCTGAACAAAGCACCGTTTTCAAATCTATTGTGATGGCAGCCGACCTTTTTAAAAAAATGTGCAATGATGCTTCAAATCAAAACTGTTGCAAACTTTCTCAGTGTTATTGTGTTTTGCGTCCATCAAACACACGGTCATGGGGATAACATTCAAATATTTTACAAGTGCTTCAAAAACCTTATGCAAGCGGTCTATATAAATATAAATGCGAGTCTGACACAGGTTGGAATATTTAAGGCGAGTAGGGCTTTAGAGACTAAACAAATTCACTAGGGCAGGGTTCGGTACCAGTGAAGAATTGAAAGCAAATAAAGATTAAAGTCACCATCAGTGTCGTTTGCAGTGCAAAGCACAGTTTAAACTGCAATGTGCATAGCATTATATTCCTCAAACAACTGTCTGCAACTAGCATTATGTGCCTTAGTCATTAGCGTCGTGTTTATCCTGAATTGCAATCTTTGCCAGAATTCATAAAGTATATTGCCTTCAAATAGTTTTGGACGTAATTCGCTGTTGTGTGCAGTCAACCATACGCAACGTTGCGTTCGAGTTTTATTTCCCTGAAGATCCATGTAAACTGCAGGAAATTAACGGAAACGTTTCCAAATGCAGCCCAGTATTTGCCTATCAGTATATATTTAAAAACATGTGAAATGAAAACACATAAGCAAAATAATTTCAAAATACAAATCTAACAAGTCTATGCGCATTTGGCATGGAAGGCAAAAATGACATTATCGCATTTTTATAAAATCTTACCATACATAATCAAATTAGCACATCGGATTTGCCACGTCAGGAAAACCATGTGCGTCGTGGTAAAATGATTGTCCACTATGATGAGGTGTCACAAGTGGCTGCCGCTCGTGGGCAACACCTTCTCTTGTGTATTGCAGGTGGTTTTGTTCAATGACCATTCCGTTGTTGTAGACTGGAGTTGTGCTCCAGGCTGAACTTCCGTCACTGTTGTGGAAAAATGTGCTGGCACAATGAGCTTTTGTAGGATGCATTCCTTGACTTGTGTAGTCTGCTGTGCCATGTGCAAGTTCATGAATTACTCCAGTGGTGCACAAAACTGTGTCTTCATTATCAACAACACAAACAAATGCTGAACTGGAGATGCTGCCATCTTGCATGTCATATTGTTGGTTTCCGTGATGCACTGAAAACAGATACTGATCATTTAGTGTTTGTTTTGAAAAGCGACAGGAGGTTAGTTGAGCGCCAGTCTCATTGTGCTGCTGAAAGTTGTAATCATAGCAAGAAAATTCCGAAAGTATTGCGCCAACGTTTCCTTGAAAATTTGCTGCAGCTGTCGTTGATTGAAAATAGATGGCTTCGGTCTGATTCGCAGCTCCGGTGAAAATGTTGTTTCGGGAAAAATTGATTTGTTGAGGATGGAAAGTGAAGAAATCTTCTCTGGAGTAAGCCGGCAGATGAGGGATTTTCGATGCAGAAATCACGTTGCACGAAGCATGAGGGGCACAACCCACTGTTTGCTGAATACTTGACAATGCTGCTTCGCTAGCTTGTTCTTTCAAACGTTTTTTTGATGATTAGTTGAAAACGTTGAGATTGGATCTTTGGGATGATGTTGATGGTGTTTGAGTATCTTTTTCAGGAAGTTTTCTTTTTCGCAATGAATTGCCTCCGCCCATGACAAATGCTCGAGCGAACGGGTTGTTGGCAATCTTCAACTGCGATACCTGGAAAATGAGAAAACTGATAAAATGTCTAAATCAATGTTCTTGCTTCGCAGGTGTCTTTCTCACAAAAACAGAAACTTGAAACCTTTTTTTTCTATCGTTCCTTTAATTATGCTCATGTAATTGTTTTTATGCAAAAAAGCAGCAAAGTTATTTTGAAACTATGTTTCTTTTTCTGAAAATAACGTTATGAACAACACTTTTGCTGTTCGTGGTAAAAACTATTTTGAAGTTCAACCTTGCAACGCGTTTAATGCACTGAGGCAGCGAATACGATTTTCACACTGGTTCGCACAAGTTTTGCTTCAACCAAGATTTTTCTTATGTAAAAACAGTTTTGCCAGAACGTTGAATATATTATTCACAAACTCTGACACTGATTGCGGAATTTGCCATGCACTTGTTTTTATTAATATAAAACTACACTGACCATAAAGTAATGTTCAACCTCAAACGCACATTTGGTAAAGCACCGATTTCAAATATGCTGTGATGGCCTTTGCGCTTTTACATTAAAATATGCAATACTGTTTCACACTTTGATTTCATTCAACTCATTCATTTCACTTTGTTGACGGTTAAATAAAGACCTACAAAAGGATTGTTGTCATAATATAAAACATTGAAAACAAACATCAGGCTTTGAAATGCAGGACTCAAATCGAACAATCATTACCGGAAATCAACATTTTAAAAATGCGATGAAACCTCTCCAATATATAAATTAAAAGCCATTTCAGACATTAGATAAAAACGTTTCAATGTGAGAAGATTGTTGTACCTGTTCGTTTTGATAAACTGTCACTGCAATGAACGATGTTTCAGGAAAAATAAAACTTAAAACGTTCCAACTTGATGCCCAGTTTGTTGATCGATACGACATATGTGCAGACGTGGNTGGTNCTGATGTTGTGAATGAACGAAAAACTGTAACGAAAATCATAATTCATGACCATGGTTGTCCAAATAAAAGAACAATAGTGCAGAGAAACACAGGTGCGATAGTTTGTACTGCTTTAAATAAAATGCACAATTTTACCGTAATGAACGAAATAAAGCAATTTCTAAAGTGATTCAATTAACAAAAGCATTTGTCCCTGTGCAGTTGCAACAATTGCAGCATTGCGAAGAAAGCTATCATAGATCTTCCAAATAACAAATTCTCACCTTTTCTGTAGACGCGTTGGACAGTGAGTTGGTCAGTTTGATTTTATTAAACGAAACCACTTGATCCATTAGCATTTTTCCGGTACATGGCGCCAGAGGGTGATGATACACGTTGTGATGTATATGGGACTTTCCTGGACCAACTGGCGTCCATTTGCTTTCCCGAAGATGCAAGAACAAACTCTATAAACCTTAAATACTTACCTTTATTATATACTGATATCTGATTGGGCAGCACGTTATTTACAGTAAAAAGCTATTGCACACGAAAATGAGAAGGAAGTCATGTGTTTCGTAAAAGCTTGATGTGCTGCTGCACATGCATCGCTTATATAGTGCTATCAAGCATCGAAGGAAAAGCAAAGCGCGGTGTCAGTACAATCAATGAAAACGAAACAACGATCTGAGAGAAGCGTAGAATGAATAAAATAGGCGCAGACTTCAATCGACTATCAAAATATGCAAAAACAAGCAAAATGTTGCCTTCAATTTATTTAATCATTAATATTTTTTGAATCAAACTGAAAAATTGTTCTTTTGGAATGTCTTAATGCATAATATGTCTATAGTGAAAAATGAGCAACGAAATTGAAAGTTTACCTGCCATTTGTAACGATTTCCATCCGTGTTAACAACATCCATCCATATGTTGTGCTGTGCGTCTGCTTTGAGGTTGAAAAGCTTGACTCAAAAATTTGGAAATATCCGTCTGAAAAATGAGAAAAAATTCACAAATTCAAATCGTACAGGATTCTGATTTAACTTGTTTGGAAACAGACGAGAACATAAACATCGACGAAATATGTTGCACATGGTGGTCAAACCATTCGGAAGTATCGTTATGTTCTAACATTGAGATTGTCACTGCTTAAGCAATATTTTCCAGAAAGACAACACGCCGGCATTTGTTTATGACATTAAAGAGGAAAGGTTTTGGAAAGAATTTTGACAATTCGAAAGCGTCAACCTGGATATCATATATTGTAGTAGGATTTTATTTTTGTCGCTTACCACACAGATCTCGCAATTTTTGTTTTGATTTTTTGCAAATGATTCAGATAACGATAAGTGCATTTTAAGCGCCTCAGCCAATACGGATTTCACAACGTAGGATGGATCATTCACAATTTCAAATTAGTTTTCACAGGCAGTTTTTGAAAATAACTAAACGTCTCGCAACTGAAAAAAACAAAATGGAAGCGTCTCGACTACACATACTGTTGTATTTCACTCTATAGTTTATTGTTTGCACAATCTATTATCACCCAATTCGAAATTTTGTAATTTATCTAGCGAAGCATATCCTGTGATTGGAGTGAAAGTTATCTTTTTCAGTCAACACAAATCTACAAAAAGGATTGAAAACGTAAGTAAAATACGTTGCTCAAACAACTAAAACGTAATCGAGTATTTGTAAATACGCGTCATTAACTCACCTTCCTAGTTTACTAGCAATCATTTCATTGGTGAAATGATCCAACATCCTCCACAATTGAGTGTCTTGCAATCCCACTCACCTGATCTTCTTTACTTTCACCAGAAGAGTAACTTTCATGCTGTATTTTAAAATTGCTCCTTGAATCAAGATATTGATCAACGTGCACCTCATTCTGCATATACAATGCATGTCCTGACATTATTGATTGCAGAAAATTTCGGTTTTTAGGAAAACTTCAAGAATTTTTAATCGGAACAAACAGAAAATCAGTATGAACTGAGAGTGAGTTCTTCTTATATATACACAGACATTCAGTATGCATGCTGTATTTTCAATCAGAGCTTTATTTATAGAACCACTGTCTTGGACGTAGTCAGGATTGCGTTAACAATGGAATGCGTACCATCCGTTGTTTGATTGTTCGTCTCAAGTGCGAAGAGTAACATCTTGCTCAGGACAATAACACCATCTCCGATCAGTGAAACCTTTCACCTTGTCTACAAATAAAACTGTTCTTATCTTTTCCAACCATCACCTCGGTGATGCCATGGAAAAGGATCTTACGCAATGACACAAAGCTGAGGAAGTTTATTTATTTTCTTGTTGTGTTGTCCGCACGATGCAAGGTGAAAGGTTNAAAGATTTTGCACTGGAATTTAACACAGTCGGATCCCGCTGTGCAACACGCACACAACGTGTTTACAATCAAACTGCANTAGAAATGGACTAACTTTTCAATTTTCTTGTGAGCAGATATTGACAATAATACGTGGGACCTGGGCAGGCGAGTAGGCAGAAATTTCAAACGAAAAGGAAATAGCCCTGGAATATGAACATATTACTCTTTAACCCCCCACAACAAAATGGAAGCGGACTCGACTGCACCATGCAACTTCCACAGCACTACACATGTAAAACGAAACACCATTTCCTGCACACAATTGTGCCAAACCCACAAACGAAAACAGCTCTACGAAAGTTATTACAATTCATATTAAAGCGAAATTGTTCCAACCACGAATTCCATCTTGACACAAAGACAAGTAGGCTGTTCATAGCCAACTGGCTTCATCAAAATATTCTTACTACAAAGCACATAAAAAATAAACCATCTGCCAACGGACTAGTGGCTAATAACTAATTCGTTTTTGTGGTAGTAGCTTGGAGATTTTTTGATTGTGGTGTAACCATAACAATGTTATGGAACTTCTTATAAGGTGAGGACTATTCAATGGCACCATGCAGGTAACAGCAGCGAGGTTTCGGCGTCAGTAATCAGTTACATCTAAAGTAGCATAGCAGCGTCGCAGATAGATCGGTGTACATCGGCGTTTAGGACATGTATCTGATAGCATGATGTAACAGCAGGCGGAAAACGTAGTTTGCAGAATCTTACCAACAAAGTCGTTCATTTTAATATTCACACAATTTCCTCTGACCTATCGTCAAAAGACTTTTCAACCCTGCGTTGATTCAGGACTGTCTTGTCATAAGTTTATTTTTTCCATGACATTGTTATGGTTANACCACAATCAAAAAATCTCCATAAGCTACTTGGAAACTGGAATGCCAAAGTTCTTGTTCAAGGACATACNAAATGTATATCACCATGTCAACAGACAAAATAGCTTTTAAAAGTATATCGTTAAATGTTTCGCTATGGTGTCGTGCTGTTTGAGCGCATATGNTTGATCATTATACAGTAATGAGTGTTGGTATCACACATTTTCATNACAAATATTTTGACGGAAGNTACTTCTTAATGGAAAATAAATATTTTTGACATCGGCAATCAATGATATCGCTGCAACGCCAACATGTGATAAATATTTCAGTAAATGATTTTCGAAACAGTGACTTTTTTGCATGTTATGCCAAGCAAAGCCCACATATAAAATCGAGCGTTTTGTTAAACAGTTAATAACTTGGAACAATATTTAGTGTAATATTATGTTCCAAAATTCGCTGACAAGCACATTTCATTTTTCAAAACCATCCGAAACCATATAATGAATCGTATATTTAACAACTATAATCTGTACTACTATGTGTTGAAATTTGTGCTTTTTCGTAACTACTGTCTGCAAAATTTACGAAATAGTACATCCACAGTTTTTAGGCTTATTATTGTTAAAATGAAAATATTATGTATTTTTGGCAAGCTCCAAGATAACATAAACAACACATTTTCTGCAGAAATCACCTTGATGTCTGCTCGGTGTTTATGAACACATTTTTGTCGGTGACTAGTGCACATGGAATTACGTTGGAAAATTTTAGAGAATTTAATCAATCACTTGGGAAGTAGGGCAGTGGTAAAATGGAATCACGACTAAAACCTATCATCACTTTCACAATTAAGAGCTGAATGTCATGAAATGCATCTTGATCCATTGAATCTGCTTTTTGAACTAGTCCATTAATCGGTTCGACGAAAGTATTCTCCACGTTTTGTTTGAAACGACTGAAATGTCTAGAGACGAGACAAATCCAATACGGGAGGGTTCGCCACCAGTGAAGTATTTAAAGCAAATAAAGATTGAAATCACGATCAATGTTTTTGGTAATGCAAAACACAGTTTCCAGTTCCACGTGCACGACATTATATTGGTAGAACAACTGTCTTCAACTAGCACGACATTCCTTCTTACAGTGGCGTACCTAAGGTTTCTCGCGCCCGGGGACAAAGTCAGTTTGAGAGCCCCCATCCAGATAGTTCGTGACAGTACCGATGCGAAGAGTGAGTCGGAAATTAAGGTGCATCGACATCTGACTCAAACCTCGAATATACAGTAATTGTTTCCAAACTCATCCGGAAAGTTCATATGACTGTGACGTCACAAGATTGTTACCAGTACTTCCAAATTTTGCAAATCGTTACTATCGTAGAGTTAAGAATCTAACCGNTTTGCGTGAAGCTATTCCCAGCACTGTGAAACTTCNAACACGACTGAACATTCCAANTGCTGTATTGCGACATTGTAAACTGCGGTAATACATTCCGATTGTAGNAACTGGTGAAAGNAAATGCAAAACTAGCCAAAAACTTTCCTTGTCATCTACAAAAATGTGCATGAATTTTAACGACATAATTTTTAGGCACAGATNTTCTGATAACACATCATAAAATTAGCCAGAGTTGCACCTTGTTTTCGAAAGCACGGATTTGTCATAGATTTTTGAAGATCCCCGATACAGTGCACCCACTTCTTTCCTTCTCTCGTGACGTCTGGTCACAATCACCTCTGGTGCGAATCATAGGGTTTGGAGCAAGCACTGAAAGAGTTGCATTTAAAAATGTAACAAAAGACTGACTGAGGGCAGACTCACGAATACATAAAAAAATTAGAGAGAAGAATGCATATGAAAAACTGAAAGCAATTGATTTTATACCAAACTATTAGGCAAATATACAATTGCAAAATCCTGAAACATTTCTTCTGAATGTAAACCCTGGAAAGCTAACAGAAAAAAAACAAATGCTGCGATACAATTCTATACTTGTAATTGTCCAACACCGAAGGCAAAGTTTTCTTGCTTTGCTCATGCATATTCATTGATTATTTTGTCAAAAACATCATAAATTTTTTGCTGTGTCAGTTGTATTAACTTGGGAAATATCTAAGCCTTATGAGGCTCCGTGAAAAGTTTCAGGTTAACAATTTTTTAACCTGAATTTCAACAATCATGCCCATGGAGATGTTCAGTTTGTGGGTTGAATTAATATAAAACACATGTGAAAATAACTGAAAAGTTCACAGTTGTAACTAAAATAACGCTGTTGCGCAGTTGCAATGTGAGTTTTGCATACCTCAAGTAGACAGCATTCATTTTAATATGGCACAAATAAAAATCATCATAACAACCTTCAGAACCTCAAATCCATTTCTATATGAAATTTGTCAAACCATAAAAACTCAAAAATTTTCCTAAGCAACAGATGCTGTATTGTAAGCAGGGTGGTGCAGAAAAGGGTTGACTGTCCCGGGCATCAAAGGCAGGGAGGAATCCAAAGACCGAAACTACAAACATTAAAATGCTGTAACTAGATGTTTTTTTTCTATTGTAAGCGACTAACAATGCTGCATGGATTTAAATTTTGACCTTCTTTTTTGTCAATATTAGTTTTCACCAGAGTGGCGTAACTGACGGGGTCAGGAGTGAAAAACGCCCATCCGAGCAACCTAGATGTAAAAACGGATTCCACACTTAGCTTACACGTTGGTGTTCAGCGTTCCTTCGTTGTTCAGTGGGTTGTTGTTTTTGTGTTTCTCGGAAGTTATTTGGAATGTTTTCAGGTGATTTCGGGATTTAGTATAGAAATCCACATACGAAGACACTTTCCTTCCTGATTTTTTTTCCGAGTGTTGGCAAGTGGGCCTCTTTCAGATATGCTTTCCCCTGGCCAAAACATGTAATTACGCCATTGCTTTTTACGTATTTCAAATGCCTGTATTTCTCACATTCCTTCAGCTAGGATTTGCTAGAGGGGCACCTGGGCATACAATCAAGTAGTTGTCCACATAATCACCAGACGTCTCCACGTCCCTGACTGTAAGTTTCATCCAGAGCCGGATTAAGGGGGGGGGGC
>JGI24158J21664_10007642_pt1 | contig 14367 bp, 10 predicted proteins | sample Ectturendosymbi3_FD_21664 | JGI IMG/M metagenome (IMG submission 21664) | reverse complement strand
GAGATAATTAAATCTGTGCAGAGATAGCTATATATGCGCAGAGATAGCACTTTTTGTGCTAAATCTATCAGATATAATATTTTTACAAACGGCGCCCCATATCCCGGCCGTAGCACTACAGACGAAACAGTGGTGGACTTTGAAATTTGGGCTAAGTGTTCGCGCAAATGTACGATCGAAGTAGGCCATGTTTTTTCGAAAAATGGTTTGCATTTACAATAACGCGTGCATTCTCTTCTGTCCCCAGTTATGTGTATGGGAAGATCAGCCAAGTTTGCCAATCTTTCGATGCTATTCCAGAACATCAGGCTAATTAACACTTATGTGTAAGCCAGGGGTCTCCAAACTACGGCCCGCGGGCCAAATCCGGCCCGCGACGCCATTTCATCCGGTCGGCGGAGACATTTTGTGAATAATAAAATAATATATATCCGAAAAATGTGTTGATTTGGTAGAATGTCACTTACCCAGAAAAAGTCAATTACTTAAGATGTCAGGCCCCCGGACTGTTGTGTAATAAGTTTGTGTGGCCCTCGGAAAAAAAAGTTTGGAGACGCCTGGTGTAAGCCACAGAACTTCTCGATTCAAGGCTGTGATTTTATGTCAGATTTCATGCAGCTTGACTGGCCTTCAGTGTTTTGATCGCCAGGAGGCCCCTGGCTGCAGTAATGGTGTTTTCATCCCCAAATGTTTCTCGTGTTTGTCCGATGGTGTGATAGTGATTTGGTTTAAAAGATCTTTGAAATACTTTCCATCTGCCAAGGATATACTACTTATTGCTGAGCAGAACACCAGTTTGGTCTTTGTTGGATCTAGCAATAGGTTATGCAATTGTTTGCAGCCGACACTCCGGATGGCTTGCCAGTAATTGGAATCCAGTTCATGCCTGAAATTCTCTCAGGATTGTATTTTGAACTTTTTCACCGTGAGGGTTGCACACATTCGCGCTTCAGCGCAAAGCACAACGTAAATACAAAATGAATCAGCTTTGTTTTGAAGCCTTGGTTTGTTGGCTACGTCCTTTGCTTGAGTAGCATCTTCATCTTTTGTTTCCACCACGATGGTACTTTTTTGCTATTATTCGCCACACCGAGTCGTTTCCGTCCACATATGTGAGCGGCAGTTGAAGCTACAGCTGCTTTCAGCAGACGCTACTCCACCTCCCAGAGTCCGCTGTGCATTCTATTCGTGATAAAGACGACACTTAGTCTTTTCTACGATGTTCTTCCTTGCATCTGTGTCCACCACGTATTTGCTACTACACCCTAGTCCTTCATGTTTTGTTGTAGGCCTCGTTGGATTTTCCAGACGTAAGTTGCAGAACACCAGGTCGTGACCCATCGACAGTTCTCCTCCAAACGTTGACACGAACGTCCACTCTGATTGTAACAAGTCAACTGAAACTTTGCAGAAACCAAAGAGTGACCGTTGACCCTACGAATCTTCGCACCAGGGGTAGCCTACTTTCGCATATATCTGTGCTAGAAGAAAGGGTTTATGGACCATGGTGCATAGTGCGCTGCTTCTGCACAGTTATAGCAGCAACGTTCCATTATCATTTACGTCAGCATCGTCATGTCGGCCAAATGTGCTCGCCCGTACTCTGGCATCGATCCCAACATGTGAACTGAAGTCTTTCAAAAGGATCATGAATTCGTTAGTTTCAACCTTTTCAGAGCATCACTAATTTTTCTACGAATTCCAGATGAAGTGCCATTGAGTGTGGGCCGCATACCTGTGTCAAACACGAGTGGTCCAAAAACTTCATCATAAATATGCACACCCCTTCTCTTAGTGAGGTGCATTCATCCATGCAACTTTACAGTTACGGGCGTAGAAAACTGGCAAAAAGTAATTGTTATGGATCAATGCAGCAAGCGGCCTGTTTGTAACAGAATTGCTCTGTCTGAATCAAAAATGGACAGTGTTGTTGGACTAGAGTGGAATTTACCAAGGGGTTGTCTTGTGTTATGACCTATTCGAAACCCTTCAGGTGCTTGCAATCGTTTCAGACGGCCAAGGTTTCTATTGCATCAAAATAGACAATATTATCAAGGTACTTTCTGGTTTGGGCGTGTACCCCTGAATGCTTTTGGAGTTCCGGAATTTAAGGTTGCTGATGCTGCTGTATTGGGTCTGACCAATAGATATGTCAGTACAAGAATAATTTACAGTGTACGCAACATCTGAGCGTTCCAAAGTACATTCACACTCATGGAATGTCTCATCGCTCGACACAACGAACCGGTGATTTGTGTCTTCGTCGTATGTATGACGCACATCAGAATGTATCTTTAAACAAATAGTCCAAACAAATTGTTGCAATTGCATTAATTTTTTTGACGTGGTTATGGAAAGAAATGGGCCAGGTGATAACACTTGCACATATAGTAAATGAAAGCAATCGTTTAACTTTGTTCTGCAGACGCATATACTTAAAACGTATTCAGTTCATTTCTGTGTCACTAATACGAAAGAGCAATCATTTTTCAAAACATGAACAATGATTTGAAAAATTTGTAATGGATGGTGTTGAAACAAACTGTTTCTTCTGCGCATTGTTGGTCCAAGGTAGTCCCCAACATTCCGACTCATGACACCTGGCTAGTGGCTAAGTAGCAGGATCATTTGTTCAACAAACTTTTGAGTGTTCTTGCTGGCATGCCTCATGAGATGCACATCCGAAGAGGTTTCTTCTTTGTCAGAATCAACACTTTCGAACAGACTTGTATCACTTCCGGTACATAAACTTCTAATTTGACTATCTGGCGTAACATGATCAGGCTGGCTGTCTGCGTTGTCGCCATCTTCAATGTCGTGTCACATTGAGGGTATACCCTCAGTGGTTAAAATACTTGTCCAACGCACCTTTATTTTTTATGCTTCGGTCTGTTTTTCCCTTAGCTTTAGGCCTATTTTCGCTGCCACCTAATATTTTCGGCCCATGTCTCATGGTCTTTGACTCATAATATTTGGCTTAGTGACAGACAAAACATATTCTTAAATAAATAGGTTAAATAGCTCCAATTCAACTGTTTAAAGCCAAAACCAAAACACCTGCCTATCACTATATACTTTACACGTGGAAAATGATTAGAAGGAAACCCATTAATAGAGCACCGATTTTAAAAGTAAAAAACGCTTATTAGAGCAGCTTTTGAATATGACGGAGAAGGTTAAAAACTCTTTTCTCTATTAACACTAAAGAAATATATAAAGCGATTGTAGCTGTTCTAAGAAGTTTAAACCTACTTTTTAATTTTCAACACAGGCAAGTACTGTAATAGCCTGAAACTTCCACAAACGTTATTCCACTTTGCACCTTTCCAGACTTTGTGCAGCTTTCAATTTGTTAGGGTACATCTCAGAAATTGCGACGCCAATTTGTGACATTGATGCCATAACCCTTGTTACGGCGGTATTTCATGATGCAGTTTTTACCACAAGAACATCATGAGGCTTACTTCACTTGAACCAAATTGTCACTTCTGTTACTTCGCAAATGGCTTAACTGTTAGTAATTTTCTGTTACATTTTAAGAAACCGTTATTTTTTGAGCACCTGAAATAGTGATTCATAATTAAAACTAGGTGTATTTCAAACGTTTTTGCCAATAATCTCAACTGGTTACCTCTGATGGTTGGTTGCCTGATCAAATTTTTACCAGAGGGAAAATGAACAACGCTATTAAAACACTAAGCAGCATACATTTGCAATTACGAACTAAATGTTACCTTCAAAGACAAGTGTTAGTAACTATTGAAAATAGAAATGCATTTCGCAGCAACTATTGAAAACTCGCCTGCCAAATACGAAACGCTTTTATAAATGAAACAGAAAACAGCTTCAAAATTTAACCCCTTTCTGCATTAATGAGGTGCTAGTGAAGAACGTGGCTACATACTACTAAAGATAATGACCATCCTTGTTATAGAATTTTGATAAGTGCGTTACAAACGGCGCAGTACACTTGGATTTTTGTTGGCAACTGATCTCACGCTCACAAAACACTGTGGGTCCTTCCAGAGTTTTCGGTTTGACCTTGCTGACTGCAAAGACATTTCGAGGGACCGCAAATGTTCATCTGAATACTGAGATGATTGTTAAGCAAAGTTAAGTTGTACGTCGATGGTTATAGTAAAGCGAGTATATACTGTATTTTGAGAGACCGTTGGAAAAATGTGAGAACCGTTTTGGTCTCGCAACGCAACTTAAAAAAACACTGGGCCCCGCGTCGGCGCCACATAGAAGCAGCTTCGATGAAAAGTGTAAGTTTGGTAAGTAGACAGAGCGCGGGGCCCCCTTTGGCGCTGGGCCCGATTAGAAGAAATCGGTCAAATGGGCTGAAAACCAGCCCTGAACATGAGCCCAGACCATTGTGGATTTTATTGTTTGCATGAAGCGCCGTGAAATCTGTTGGTAATTTGCCGCTTACTGCAGTGGTTGATTTGTATTTATTATTGTCTTCAGTCCTTCTGTTTGTGCCCCCCCACAGCGGGTGCTTGCTTCTGGGTGCAACACTGTCACATTTGAATAGATCTTTCTGAGGATCAGGAAAATTGTTTTGTAAAACGTCCAATGGAATCTTATTTGATACATTGATTGTTGCGTTGTTGTTTCGGACATAATCTTGCAAAACGTCCACGCTTCTCTTCGTTCGAAAGATATTAGAGATTTGTTAATTTCACCATTACCTGTTAACGCTTAGGTCACACCAAAAACGTACGAAACTGTGCTTGCGGCGTGTCCTGCCTCGTGCTCAGTGTTGATGGACGGATGCAAGGAAACGTTCACATGCGCTTTGCTGCCATTGATTCAACACCAATGAGACATAAGAATGCTCAGAAAGTACATGGCGAATATTTAAAAACCTCCAGACCTAGATGTTAATTCTCAGCACTAGAAAAACAGTGTCGGCTGTCTTCCATCTCAGCAACAAGCAATTTTACGTGAGCTGAAAATCAACTTCAACAACGAAATCCTACCCATTTTCTCCGAGCGCAAATACGTCGGGGTAACATTGGACAGGATGCTCACGTATCGTCGACACCTTGAGTCACTTTGCAAAAAGTTGACATCACGCGTCGCGCTCTTGAGGCGGATTGCTGGTTCTGGATGGGATGTTGGAGCAATAACAACCACCTGAGCCCTAGTCGATTCAACAGCAGAGTACTTCGCTCGAGTCTGGTGCTGCAGTTATCCCACCCGCCTCATTGAGCCTGCCATCAAGATGCTTTGCGAATTGTGACTTGATGCCTGCATCCTACACCACCGGACAATCTTCCTATCCTCGCGGGCATCCAACCTCCTGAACTTTTGTCTCAAAGGAGCCACACTGTCTGTAGCTAGCCTTGCCATGGAGCCTGGACATCTGCTCCACTCAGCCCTCACCTGTCTACTGGTTGGGAATGCACAGCATATTGAACTGAGTCACTCATTTGTACCCACCACTCAGCAGCTCATCAGTTCATCTGACGACTGCAACATAAGGTCGGCGGTACAGACTCCCACCGATAGAATGCAGAGTGGTTGGAGAACACTACGAGACTCCGTACTTTCATCCCGGACATCGGCACCCAACCCTTTTGGAACGGGCCTGCCAAGAACAACCTGGGTCCGGCTTAACCGTCTCTGCACTGCTGTCGGACGTTTCCGCTCCTGTCTGTACAAATGGGGTATGTCCTCCTCTGCGGCTTATTAGTGTGACGCAGAGAAACCAACCAGTGACCATGTTGTCCTTCACTGTCCAATCCATCGACCACCCCATGTAATGCACAGCCTGACGAACCTAGATGACGAGACAAATCGAATGGCTCAACACCTGCCCCGAGATCTACTGCGGCCAAGTAGTGGATTACAAGAACTCGTTGAAGCGGTGAAGAACATGATTACCAATGGAGCATTTGCTACAGAAGCAGTATCCACACCAATGTAAGCAAGATGGATGCCGAAGACCATTCGTAACACTCCAAATGGAGTGCTAAAAAATTAAATGAACCTGAAATTCACACTTGGTAATCTTTTTGTAAACATAGAAAATGTCTTGCTTCAACATCAAACCTAGTGGGTGTCATTAAAGTACTAGTTAGAAATATTTACAAAACTAGTCCACAGAAAACGTCAAAATCGTAAACGTCGAAAATGTTGCAACGAAATATTTCAAAATTTTTCCAATCGAACAACAGAATTCCACATATTGGTATATCACAAACGAAGATCAGAGCCCATTTCCCCCAAACTATCAAAAAAGCAGAAATTACTGAAAAGCAAGTATAATTTTAGAAGTGTAGTTGTATTTATTACCATGAACGCCTTTGCACATTTCAACAGAAAATCAATAGTTTTTTGTGTACACTTACTGCAGTATTAATATCAAGCAATCAGTAAAAAATGGTTTCGAAAACTATGTTTCCAAACGGTACTAGGTTAATTTTCCACCATTTTTGTGTATTATTTCAATTCCAGTAGAGAAAGAATCATTTTGTTGTGGATCACTATTGGCAACAGTTATTGTGTTTTCTTCAAATGTCTTTTGCAGCCTTTCGTCTATTCACCATTATATTTTTCTTCTGATTGCTACCAGCTAATGAACCGCAAACTATGTTTTGTCGTATAGTACATGTAATATATACATTTATGCGCTTACCCATGATGCGAAATCGCTACCAAAATCCTAACTTTATTTAGAATACCCTCGTATTCGTGTGGAGGGAAAAACCGAAAATCAAGTTGATGAATGAGCAACATCCACCAATGAATGGCCAACATCCACCAATCTTTTTGAAGGGAACAAAAATAAGTTGAAAAGTGCTTTACATTACCTCAGTTTCCACAAGAGGATGATTATTGCCAAAAGACTCAGTGCAAGAAGAGTTGACAAAATTATTACGACAGTTGTTGAAGATCCACTTTCATAACTTTGAGGCCTGCCTTCATCAAATGAAAACATATATCGTATGTATGAAACGTAAACACATTATATTACTTGACTTTTTACTGAACGTCAAACAATAAAAAATTGCTGAGTGAAACTTTATGTTGTTATTTTGCACCCACTTCTAACGTTTAATAGCTTGTTTCAGTTCTTGCATGATACGTACTTGAATAAAACAAAACAATCAACACAATGCTAGCTGATTTTAGGTTTCATGCTTACAGTTGAGTAATCGTAAAGGAAAGCCAGATCATGGTTTAAGTGAAATTGATGATAGCATAAGATGCTTACTTGGTATTTTTGGCGTTGTTACAACAACCGCAGAGTTTATCGATTCACTTTGCATTGTTGAAAACCACATTGTGTCTGTAATTACATAAAATACAAAAGCAATGGCTGCGATTCAATATTTTTACGTTTATGAAATCCAATACGTTGCATGCCATGTACCCAGTTTATTATAAAATAACAAAACGTTCAAGGTACGTCTTTGTATAAGCAAAACCCTTTGAAAATGTTTGAATTTGAAAAAATTTTTTTTATGACTTTTGATGATGTTGCGGTGCGTTTGATTGACGTGCGTCACCACAAGAACCTTTCAACCTAATGTAACCTTTCAACCTAATGTAGCCTTTCAACCTAATGTACGCCCCACCTGAGCAGTTTAAAGTACAGTATATTTCCCATCCATGAGGGTGGTGGTGGCTTTGAGTTTGAATCATAGGTGGCGGAACCGGGGGGCGCATGGGCCTAGGCCCCCCACTTTTGTTTCTGAGGGTCCTGGCCCTTCCACTTTTGAATGTCGAATTTCGCCTAAATACGTTTAAGTAACACAATTAGTTTTGGGTCCAATGTTAAAGTAAATCGTTCAATGAAAGACATGTTGCAGAATTTTTGCACTATTTTGTCAACATTATTTGTAATATGTTGTCTGTAATTTGGCACTGAATTTAGCAGGATTTCGTATTCGTTTGGCAAAACACACTGTGCACAGTCTGTCATCCTTCTACGGCTTGCTTGCCACATTGGTGTTGTAGAACAGTTTTGCGACATGGTGTAACTACAACACAATTTTTTTGCACAAAAGGTTTAGCTTTCATGTTTGTGGGCATGGGCATCGGAAAGATTTTTTCCAGGGGGGGCCACTAGTGGATTTTATCAAACATTTTTCTAGGGTGGGGGCCCAAAAGTGGTGAAATTTTTTTTTTATCACTCGAAACGGAGCAAACAGCCTTATTGCTGAAATTTTCAAATTCCTGCCCCTCTTCCGACACCCATGCCTGCGTGTAGGAAAACGTTCGTGCCACACCACTAAAAAATCGGTGTAATTTCAAGCGTTTTAACACCAACTAAATCAGGTGTCACCAAGCTGGTGCCCTCGGGCACCAGGTCGTTCGCAAGGACGAAGTAGGTCATCTGCGACCTGTTCTAAAAATAACATTGGCATGATCAATGCCTTGATATTAACGAATATCAATACTAAAATAATTGAAAGTAAATTGAGGATTTTTATTTCGGAAGTGTGTATCAAAGTAGTAGCCCTTCGCATTAATGGGTACACATGAAGTATCTCGCGGTTTGGAAAAGATTGTCGGCCCCTGATCTAAATAATGAAATTTTGCTGAATCTTGTATGCAAAATTAAATATTTGACAGATCAATTTCAATTGTGTTTTGTTTTTGCTTTGGCAACACCAAATAGCTACATTTTATTTCTGGATTGCCGACACAGTTGGCATCCTTACAGACAACTTGCCAGTTGCTGCATACGCGTTGTCTTGCCTTTGCATTTCGGTATCTAATGCAGTTTTAGAATGATTATTCAGTCATGTTGCTTCTGCGTTCACGCAAGATGAGGAAAAGTTGTGATTTTAAATGTGCTAAAGACTGATATCAATGCTGTGTAGTTTATGCCTGTTTTTTAAGCTGTGTTCTTGGTGTTTTTAACAACCCAGCGGCGAGATCGACACACGGGCTCCACGGGTTCAGCCTGAGACTTTGATTACGATTTATATCTGAGGACGCGAACTTCCTTGCTTTGTATATTTGTGCCACCGCCCAAGGGCCGTGCCCACTTCACTAAGTTGTTAACTCGGGCTCATTTCTTTGTGCCTTGTCACTGTTCATATATTTTCGTTTGATGCCCGGCGTTTCACGTTCATGTTGCAGGTGACCTGAATGAAACAATATCCTTCGTAGCAAGCATTCTCTCGACGTCGTTCCCTCGCGCTTTACACAGGCTCATCCATTAGAGCCCGAGCTACAGGGCTATGCAATTAAGTATTTTTAAAACAATTCATATCGGACTGAATGTTTTTTGAAGCAATGGATTTGTATAGAACATTGGATTTGAAATCCAATCCCATGGACAGTTCCTATTTTGAGAATAATTTCAAACGAACGATAAATTGTCCAGAAACTCGGGCTAATATGAATGAGCCTAGTACTAATAGGGCTTACTGGCGCTATCATTGCTCTGTGACGTACATTACTCAACAATGGAGAAGTTGTCATGACAGCTTCTCATTTATTGTTCGTAACTAACGTCACAGAGCAACGATAATGCCAGCCAAAATGAAAGCAAATGAAAATTTCAGTACCGCAAGCGTCGAAGCGTTTTAGTCAGTCAGAATAAATCGTGTGATGCGCCCGAGTGACGCTGCTGACCTGGGTCGCCCCTGTAACAGCCTATTTGAATTTCAACTGGTTAACCGATACGTTTTCATAATGGATTAGTTTTTTCTAAAATAGTGTAATTTATACCTTCATATGGTGTATAGGTAATGGCGCCATATTTAAATGTTTGTGACGTCACAATTGCCAATTCAAACCGTAAAAATTTTCTATAGTTTTTTTGACGTGCACCACCCACTTTGAAAAACGTTCCGCCACCCGTGATAGACACGCGTTTTGCAAACGAATTCGAAGCTAATGCCTTTTATGACGTTGCGATCAAAAGAAACTTGGCCAGTTGTAACGTTTGCCGGCAGTTAAAATACACTCTTGTCAATACAACAAATGGTTTGACTTACGTTTACCCAGCAGTAGAAACAAGAAATTCGCTAGCATCAGCTGTTGGCGAGTTATCGCTTGCCGAAGAAGCCGTCAGTGGGAGACTCATGCTTTTCTGCAATTTTTGGATTTTTGTGCAAAATGGGGTTTTTGTGCCATAATTCTGGTTCCAGACATGGTAAAAGGTCAATCAAGGGCTGTAAAGACGCGGATGATCACCTAGTTTCTAAAACGATTTTGAGCCCAAAAATGGCTCATTGGATTGGGGCTCAGGGCCAGGTAAAATTTGTCAAAAATTCAAAAACATGCCCTTTTGTGACGTCACCAAAGGAAAACTCCAAACCCAAATCAACTATTTTCTTTAATCGAAATTAAAAGACGTACCGCATCCGTGAACGGTTTGAACAGCTCTCCAGCTGTAGCGGCTGGGGAGTTATGGCCAAAAATGTTAAACGGTTAAAATTAACGTACTGGGTAGTTAAACGGTTAAAATTAACGTACGCAATTAGATACTGAAACTAAAAGTTTAGGCGCAAATAAAAGCTGTTCCTCAACTTTTTCCTGAAGGTTTTCTTCGTAATGTCACGAGTATGCAGATTATGCTCCCATATTTGGTAGTTAAGAAAATTGGATGAGGAATGTCCAGTATTTTGCCTTTGCTGCAGGTGAAACTGAGAGTTTCTTCCGAGGTCAAGAATGTGCGCATAATCTGTTGTTAAACTAAGGTGGTGTATAAACTGTTTCTTTTCTAAATTTCTAAGTCCCTCTGTGCAATAAGAGTTTAGGCTTTTGATTGGGTAGTCAACAGCGCTCTTCGCTACAAACTTGAACCATTAGTGAACAGAATAACTGTCTATAGAATTTTTAAGTACGGAGTTAGAGCACAGAATTTATCCGATCGAACCGAAAGCCACAAGTCTTGCTTCTTTATGAAATTGCTATCAACCTGAAGGATGGCCCACAATGCTGAAGATGTGCTTACTTTCCTGTATTTTTCTGCGCAGTCCTTGAAATTTTTGGAAGCCATGTTAGAAACTCATTTCAATAAATGCAACTTATTGTCCTGTAAGGTAAAAGCAATCAACTTGAATTGCATAAATGTTCATAATTCGAATTATGTAAACGTGGAGAGTAAGGTTTGCTAACAGGACATTTTTACTTAAAATGGCTGTTTACCGCAGAAAGACAAAAGTGGCTAAATGCAGCGCATAAGCGTTTAAAATTGCTCAAGGAAATTGATCTGAGTTGTTTCTTGTCACCACTATTTAGGATTTGCTTAGAACTAACATGTGAGACATACAAAATGTTAGCAGATCCTTTTAAGTAATAATGGTTTCTTTAGTTCTGCAAACAAATTTCAAGATTTTGTTAACCACTGAAAGTGATTTATCTGCGAAAAAAGGCCAAGCTTTTTACAGTTGTCAAGCATAAGACAATTCAAAAACCATAAAATATAAAAATTCGTTGGATTGCCTGATGCTCTTTATCTGGAAGTGTGCAATCAAAGTAGTAAAATTTTAGGATTTTACGTTGCAATTGGAAAACTCAACTTCCATTTCGCACCTACCAATAACTGCTAACATAATACTGTGAAATTGAACCTGCTGGCAAAATGCCCTCAGTTTTCGTAGCACTACTGTGATACTACTTGATGATGAGTAAATGCAGTTATAGATGGTGTGTGGTTTCCGTATTTGGTATCGCCCTATGTTTTTCTGTGTTCATCAACTAACACTTGCTCCGTACTGCGTTAAGACTAATCGCAGTTGTGTTCTTATGTTATCTCTGCATCCTTGGGATCTGGACAATGAGAAATGATAATGAGTAGCAAAAGTTTAAATTAAATTAAATTGAAGAAAAAAACCTTTCAGATATGTGGTCAAAATATTGGAAGGTTTATATTTTAACGAAACATACTGTGAGGTTGGATTTTCATGTTGATTGTGGGTAGCATCAAAACAGTATTTGTTCAAATTGTCCTGCTGATGAAACATGAAGGTGAGTGAAACATTGTATCATTAACTCACAACATTTAATTGAAATCATTTAAAACACTTTCCACATCTCAGCAATCTGAATGAACTCACTAGTTTTAGTTGTTGCAGAATTTGCCGGAGTTTCTGACTGACTTTCAAAATTCAAGCAGTTGAAAAAGTAATACAGGATCCTCAATCTGAACTTCGCATCGTATTTGAAAATGCGTGGGGGCCATGTCTGGCTAGCCACTGTTGTTGAATCACAGAATCCGTCTGTTGTTATGTTAGTGTTGCATGTGACTTCACCCGGGGTGCGTTGTTTCACAAAAACGCCACAAACAAGTCTAAAATCGCGGTCTCTGCTTTCCTCCAATATGTAGACAGACCCTGAAAGAAATGAAATATCGCAGTTCAATTGCAATTACTTCAAAGACATATTGTAGACGTTTAGGTAAACAATGCTATCATCATCAGCACGATTGCGTATCAACTGCAGTGAGCTTGTTGCAGGAAATCTGTTAATTTAGTGACGTGGTTATGCAATGCATTAACAATCACGGGACTCAGCTGGACACATGCCAGTGGGGATGATGTGACATGCCACGTCTACATTTCACGAAGCTTAGCTGCAAGTGAAAAATGCATAGAGGCATCGAATGGATGCTTGCATTAATTTCCGGCTTATGAGTCAAGAATCTATATCAAAAGTCAGTTGTGATCATCAACGATCTCTGAGATGTGAAACAAACAAATCCGATGATCTGGATTGGCCTGCAAATGCCTGCCGATTTACGAGATTGCGAAGTTCGGTGCTCCTCTGCAGTCTGCAAAACTCTACGTTTCCACTGGAGCATGAAGCTCGAAAGTCCTTCAAGTATCTGAAAGAAGAGCTGATAAACGTTTTATTGGGAGTAATCCATGAAGATGTTGTGTTTGCATCTGAGACAGATACGTCCGAAGTCGTTATTTCTGCCACTTACGATGAAAGAGGGAGTTTTGTTGCATTCTTTGAAAGATCGTTCAGTAAAAGCGAATTACACATGATAAGTGTGAAAAAGGAGTTGTAATCGTGGAAGCTGTCAGGAAGTGGATCCAGTTACTTATGGGCCTTTGCGACTTTATTTGTCGTTCTTTCAGGCTCGGCACAGGCCAACCATCAGTTGCATTTACATTCAACGAAATAAAGAGGGGTAGAATAATACAGCAATGACATTGTGTTTTGCGCTGGAAAGCACAACCAGGCGCCACATACATTGTCCTGGTGCCCCAAGAATGTTGCATTAATGTCAGATTCAACAATTTCCCTTCACACGCTCGATGAAGTTGATAAAATGGTATCATCGAGAATGCCTTGCGCGGAGGTGAAACGTTGCTTTCGCAAACCAGTGGGAACGCCGTTAATAAAGGCCATCCAGCTATGCAGTTGTTAAAGATAAACTTCAAAGGAACTTATCTCTCTGCTGCCAAAACAATCAAATTTGGACTTTCTTCGTTAAACATTCTTGATTTCCTTTCGTGGGAACAGCGTTCCCAGCGTTCCCACACCAAACAAAGAGGAAGGCTGCACCAAATAGTTCAAATAAAATGAGCATTCGCCTACACGAATTCCACGCTGGATCTTCATGCTTCACTGTAGACTTTTGACTAGCAGTTCGAATCTGCGTGGCGCTAGCACATCTGTGAGATCGCAGCCATGTTTTAATGTAATCGTTCGAATCCCACACATTTAAGTAACGTTGCTGGCGTGATGTAATGTAACGTGCACGGACGATTTCGCTGAAATTGTCAATCAAACAATCAACACTTTGTTCTTGCTGTGAGCCTTCTCTTTCTGCTGGTTTCAGCCAGCTTTGCATCTTACGTGTCCAAAAACCAGCCCTTGGTCTAGTGCAAGTGCGTCCGTTTCGGTGCTGGCAGGTCGAGATTTCGACTCTCGGCCGGGTCTTACCAAGACCTTGGAAATTGGTACTGCAGTCTTCTTACCAGGCGCACGGAGTATGGAAGAGCTGCAGGAAATACACCCAGAACACAAAAAGAAACCAGGAAATTGCACAAACTCAATCGTGGCGCTACAAGACCATTGTGCTGTAGTTAAAAAGCGCCAACAACAAACCACCATATCAAAAAAAAAAACAAAACAATTACGTGTCAAAGAGAGTTTGCACCAGTTCGGTCATCGGTGTTGTGTTGTTCTTGATAATTTTGCCCTTCGAATGCCTATCGATATTTTATTGCAGGTGCCATGCGTTTCAACGTAGCGTAAACTTTCAGTGAATTCAAGCCTAAATGCTTGCCTTTTGTGGCCGTCTCAGGTATCAGGTTACAACGATTTAATTCACTGAAGTGGAACGGATCGACTCTTGGAACCGAAGGATTCAGAGGTGCTTCCTTCAGACGCCGAAGCTCCCCCGATTTTTAAATTGGCAGTGTCTAGCCGTACGGCACC
>JGI24158J21664_10007641_pt1 | contig 14368 bp, 6 predicted proteins | sample Ectturendosymbi3_FD_21664 | JGI IMG/M metagenome (IMG submission 21664) | reverse complement strand
AGTGTTTCACGTTTCAATTTGGGGGGGGGGATTGGAGCTTTGTTTGGGGGGGCTAATCCCACCCCCCCGTGGCGACGGGACTGGTACGATATTGAAAACTAAACAAAACGTGTTATGACTATTGACGACACAACCGTTCTTGAATAGTTTACTTTTTACTACACAACTGAAGATGCTGAAGATGGAACAAATCTACACATTGTTCTGTTCATTTACATTGTTTGTTCTTGATTCTTGAATGTTCAATGTAATCAATATTTCAAAAATGAACATTTTGAAAACTATTCAAGAATTTTCAAGGGCGCCGGAAAATATTCAAGGAGAACAACATGTTTTTCAAGAATCAAGGACATAATGAGTTTTGATAGCAAATTCAAGGACAGTTTTTGGCGCTCAAGGACATCTGGCAACCTTAAGGCCTACTATGAAATCACACTACGGAAAAAGTCGATGTTGACAGTACGAATTCCATGAGTTTACAGTATGAGTTTGTTATGTCACATTGGCACCAGACATGGGGCGATTACAGCACAAATGTAATCGATAACGATTACTTGCCACCTGCTCGATTACGATTACAATTACGAATAAACAAAATAACACATTTATCGATGACGATTACATTGAAAGTAATCACGATTACAATCGCAATTATATTTGTCTTGAAATATTCTCAGAAAGAAAACAAAACCCATTTGCATGGTTTCACGTAAGTATAATTTCAGACAACATGTGATATCAATGAATGCAATAAACGAAATTACCAATCTGCAAGGGTTAAGCACCTGAAAAAATAAAAATCACTGTTGACTGAGATGTTTGTGCAGACAACAAACCAGTTGCGTAGGTAAAGGTTTGAGCAAGGGGGATGACTTAGCTGAAAGAAGCCCACTGGCCATTGTGAGGGGCCCACTAGCCAACACTCAGAAAAAATATTAAGAAATGATGGTGAATCCGGATGTGGATGGCTTTACTAAAACCCTAAATCAAAGATAACTACTCCGCCGAGTACTGCTCACTTCAAACCAGCTTAATATAGTGTTGAACTTGGATTTATCTCCTAAATTTTTTTTAAATTCCAACGGAATTATCTCCCCAAAAAGTTTGGTCAACTAAATATTGAAATAACTTTACCATAGTTTGAACCGATTTACACTGTTGCAAATGCATTTGGAACGTCATTAATATTTACTTAGCAATGGACGATGCAGTGGTCTCAACTTTCTTCAAACAAATTGGTCGCTTGATGAAGTTCGAAAATGTTTGTACATCTTCGTGCCATGACCACACGCTTAAACTTCTTCAGGTTAGGGTTACAATTTTTGCTGAGGTGTTCGGAATGAGTGTCGTTGCAAATGACCAGTACGCATCTCTGAAACTGGCCGAAAAACACAAAAAACGACAACTTACTGAAAACCATGAAAATACTAAAACAGAAATATAAGATAAGAGGGGAGCCGGTTGTTACGTTTAGCTTGCCAAGGAGGGGATATTTGCCCCACACCCCACCCACCCTTAGTTACACCACTGCAACAAACACTTTAAATATTGATGAAGCAAAGTAATATTTTTAGAATGTTTGTTACAGTTGATAAACATCAACGCTTCAAATCTTTTATCAGTCAAACGACATCTGCCAGGTTTGAACTTTCGTCCAGCAACGCTGAAAAGTGTTAGTAATTTCAAAATAGCTGACTATTTCTTCAGACGGTGGGTTATACGATGTTTTCAGCTGCGTGATGGCGGCAGGATCGTCTGCAAGGACAGGATAGCATTGCGTAGCTTTTCATTCGAAATGAGACGAACATTGATACCAGTATAGCTGCGCATCTGTCTATTGGACAAAAAGTCGACGGTTGACCCAAGCTCACGGGATTCGTTGACTTTTTTACCAGTACTTGTATGTTATTTCTGTTGGCATGCTAGTTATCCGCGTTGTGGAAAGGTACCTTCCACTTGGGTTAATTTACCTTATTCCACTGCAAAAAAATAATTTATACAAATAAAATAATTTATACTGTAAAAAAAAAAAAATAATTTATACTGTAGTAATTATATACGTAGCCTGCTCCAGCACTTACATTCACAGATTCACTCTGAATATATAAACAAAACCAACACCCCTCCTCGTAATGTGTACCGTTATCTCTTCTGTTGCCGAAGTTTCAACTCGTTTTCAAGGAAAGCTCTTATTTTTGTTGCTACGTCTCACAAGACTCCCTATTTTACTTCTGGCGGCCAACAGGAAAGCTGTATAGCTGGGACAAAGCGAGAATTCGCTACAAACACTGTACTTGCCGCTGGACTATTTGGATTTAACGCACACAGACGGGCAAATAGCCTCCCCTGAAACATAACCATAACAAACGGCGATAAAGGAGGAAACCCAGCCACCAAAACTGCGGTTCATTGCACAGAGATGCAGGAGGAAGATTTCCAAGATTAATCACGGAAATAATCGTCGATTACGATTAACTTGGCAATGTAATCGAATACGACTACATTTCATTTTTGGCAGTTCAATCGATTACGATTACTCAAAAAAATGTAATCGATTACGATTACAATTGCCCCATGTCTAATTGGCACTTACTGCGCTTGCACTCACGCCTACACCCAGCGCCGAATTTGGGGGGGCAAGGGGCCCGAGCACCCCACCAAACAGGGGCCCCCCACCATATTCATGTGTTTAGCCATATCTACGATGTGTGCGTGCCACTTATTCATTTTCATTAGCGAGAAAAGTTTGTATACTCTATTAAATTATCGGTCGTCCAGACATCAGTATTTCACTTATATATTATTTGATGTTGTTGCGAAACAACTATTGCACTGTTTTCCTGAAAGTCGGTCAGGTATCTGAAACTGGTGAATGCAAGGCCAAGCCACATAGAACGCATTAGCTTAAAGTCTCTATACTCGTTACTGGTGGATTTTGCGTTTGTTTTACTCAGATTTGCACAGGTCACATATGAGCAGCGTTGCTAAGTAGGGCTACCATACGTCCTCATTTTGGAATACATGTCCAATTTTTTCATGAGAAATGAAATAATCTCCGAGGACATTCAAAACTGTTTATCCTCCTTTTCACATTTTTTATTTGACATATAATCAGTGACGGAACTAAAGGTTTGAGCCAGGGTGGTAAACTTAGATAAATGGGGCCCACTGGCAACTGTACGGGGTCCACCAGCCAACACTCAGAAAAATTTTGAGAAATGATGGTGAATCCGGCTGTGGATGGCTAAACTAATTAAAATCCTAAATCAACGGAAAATAATCAAAAAAACAACCTACTGAAAACCAAAAGAATACTAAAATCGAAATATAAGTTAAGTAGGAGAGCGGTTTTTACATTTAGCTTGCCATAGGGGAAATTCGCCCCTCTTCCCCCTTTCAGTTACGCCACTGGCTATGATATATTACATTTGCATAAGTTAAGCTGTCCCTACACAACTGCAACAAGATAAGAGCTGGTGGCGTGACTTAGTTTATGGGAGGGCCTGTCTAATTAATCTATGTTTTGGTTGAGATCATTCTTGTTTGGAAAGGCGGGAATGCTTTCACATTAATCGTTACATAACAGTGGTAAATCTTTTTTTCAATATCTCAATGACTTTAGTATTAGAGCGCGGACTTCTAACTCCATTATAGAAACTAGCGTACGGAGGGGGCACTGTGCCATGGCCCACCTCTTCTGACCCTAAAAATAAAAAAATGTATAAACAGTATTCGGCAGTGGTATAACTAAGGGGGGTAAGGGCCTCAAATTAAAATAAACTGACTTTGTTTTCTGGTCACTGATATACGCACTACGCAATTTTTTTTATAACCACTGTACGTTTCCTCTGCTTGATTTTCATTTTACGATTTCATTCTTTCACTGACAAAATTGCTTCACACGTCGCTGTTGAGTAGCTCAACACAGGTAACAATGAACACCAGAAAAAAGCTTCGGCTGGCGTGAGATTTGAACTCACAAACTTCAATAAGCGTCTTCGATAAGCGATATATGTCTAAAATGTATAACATCCAAGCACGTATATAGGTTTATTTCGTGAGCCTCAGACGATAAAAGTTGAGTTTTCTGTCTCACTGGCTAAGAAGTCTCGTAAAAGCATTATGCTAAAACTTGCTTCCAGAATGCACATTTTTAGGTGTAATTTTGGAAAGTTTTCTCGGGGGCATGACCCCAGACCCGTCTAGAATGGTCGTGCCTTCGACACTTCCCTCCTAAAGTTGATTTTCGACGTCACACGATTGTGACAAAACTTTGCCCCTCCCGGAAATTTTCTGCGTACGCCACTGATTATAGGTCCTACTATGCTAGCTTTGCTGACGAACTATCATACGATGATCAGTGTATTGTACATAGCTTAGTGTAGTACTTTCTATTAATTATAGCTGATCAGTAATGCTAAAAAATGAAGAAAGTCGTCAGAAGTATCCCCTTTTCAAAAAACGACTAAATGAATTTGAAGCTGAGTGAATTGCGTGTGGGTTGCATTTACAAAGTTCGCAAAAAAGAGTGAAAAGACTACCGTGACTTTGTGGATATTGAGTAGGCCTACCAAAAACTTATTTCTTACAGCGTAACCAGGTGGCTATCACTTTATCCTAGCTTGCCAAGGCTGCTTCAAATGTACCCGCAGCTTCACATTCATACAACATCTCCATCGACAAGCCAACTGTTGTTCTGAAACGTCTTTTTTGGAAATTCCCTGAGCGAACTCTGTGTAAGACATTTGCAATCATTTGTGGTTGCTTTCAATGAGCAAGTTCAGAATATTGAGAAGTCCAAAGCATCATATGTTGAGCTTGTATCGTGTTTCGCCACTGTGAAGGCAAGGATTCAGTAGAGACAATGAGATGTACATATCAAGCCAAGTTAAATCAGCACTAAGAAAACTCAGAGAATGAAATATGGCAAGGATCATGACTGTATTATTCATGTCAGATGTATCTCTATTTACTGAAACATCGTCCACACTAGACGTCTTACTTCAATGCTGAAAACTTATCATAAGGCCTAATTGTTATTTGACTAGTTAAATGCAGATATACACACAAGTAAGTGACAGTGGTAAGTTTTCCTCTCTTTTTGCGATGAAAATGTGGCAGCCTTATTGAGCTTACTAATAAACGTGAACAGAGGGAAGATCGTCATCTTGACAAGTGTAGAGCCTATCCAAGTGGTTCTAAAAGACTGAAAAAAGCAAAAGAGACAAAAATGAGAAAGGAAGAAGTTGCAGCCAAGTCAAAAAAACATTCAAGTGACTTTTTACAGTGGCAGTGAAGTCCAGCGGATACATTTCTGCGGAACCTGTAAGAGAACAGAAAATAGAAGAACAAGTTGTGACAGACTTAGATCTACGTAACGTTGAAAATAGACCTAGTTTAACCAGAAGTGCAGTAGCAGGAAAACGTCAAGATGTATCATCGAAAAACACGGTCGATGAGATGGCTGCCACTATCACTGGAGGCAACGATATCGGTCTCTGGCCAGCCAATATACTGGAATAAATGCGGGAATATTGGTTGAAATGTGAAACAGGTTCTTTTTGACATTGTAATGAAAAGTCATTTTTGAAACATGATGTTCCGCAATACAGAAAATACAAAAACTTGTCACGGAAATGTATCACAAGTCTTATTCATCGCCAGAACCACACGCAGTACTTGACAGAAGCTGGCTTTGTTTTTCTCCTTGACAAACACGTGTTAAATGTTTCACTTTTAGACTGATGTGCGCGGATACGACTACAATGTGCGCATTTCCTTATTAGAAAAGGAATCTTCGACTGGAAGCACGCTCTTAAACGCCTGAGGAGTCATGAGCATTCACTAGAACATATAGATGGTGCGATCACATTTAGTCGCAGATGTAATTATCCCTATAAAGAACTGATACAGAACTAGCCAGTCAGGTCAATCAATGCGAGCAATATTGGAAATCGCCTCTGGTTTCTGTCGTAAAATTTATTGCTGAGCGAGGACTGGTGTTTAAAGATAATGAAAACGTTGGATCGCCCAGAAATTTTTTCCAAAAAATTTTCATATCTATATTTTTCAAGCAAATATTAAAAAAAGAAGATGCGACGCTTCTAGCAACTGGTTTTGCAACAGTTTCGCAAATCGCCAACCATTGTCAAATACCACGTTGCATCACGAAGTTTGTTACAATTGAGTTAACAAATGTGACGTCACAAGGTTATATCATAAATATTAATCATATGTGGAAATACTAGTGACTTCATCGATCATTCCCTACCTAAACATTTTGTATCCGCACATGGGGCCTCCCACCACGCCTGGGCCCAGGCCCCCACCATCTAAATCCGGCGCTGCCTACATCCCTGTATCCACGAAGCTTCAGGACAACGGGATGCAGCTGAGCAAATTCCTGCTGACAAGTTTCCAGTTTTGCAGCGTAAGGATACCGGTGGTCGTGTCACGCGGTGCTCGATCAGCAGTTTTGTAATAGCTGGACTGTGGTCGAAGTCTGGATACCGGGATAGTCGCGTTAGTCAAACAAAGAGTAATGCATTAGCATAGGGAAGACCGCGTTAAAGTGGTCGTGATAGCGGAGTGGTCGTTGGCGGGGTGCCACTGTATATTCAAAACATTTCACCGGTATTTTGTGAACATTTATCGATATGGTTTCATGTCTCCAGCAAGAAATGGAGATTTGAAAACAGTGAGTCTCGTTCATGATGTGACATCCATATTAGTTAACGATTCGTTTTTTTTGCTCAAGCTTTTTTGTTTCAATAATACAAATACTTCTGTTCGTTCATTTATTTTTTTCTGTATTAAAGACAGTGTTATATATTAGATAGGGCCCCTTTTTACGTTTCAGCCAGGGCCCCCACACATCCTTAATCCGCCCCTGGTTCTCGTAATTGTAAACATATGGAGGCCACAGAACAGCCGAGACGAGACCAAACCGATATAAACGTAAACTTGCAAATTTGTTTCACGGTTGACACTTCCCAAACTCAACAAATTATTCTTCGGTAAGAGTCTAACGGTTAGACCCCTGACATTTATTCCAAAGCTGATTACTGCATGCTAAAAATCTGTCTCGTTATTTTTCGCTTTGATGCCCCACTGCACAAACATCAGGTGTTAGGACCGAACATAACACGCCGTTTCAACGAACAACTATAGGAAAAAATAAGACATCACCAAATCGAATGACCTGGTTTAGCCTACAAAACGTCATTCAACGCAAAATTCATTGCGCATGTAATCGAAAAAGCCGCAGTGGCGTCACACAAAGTGATTATTTCCTGTCAGCCAAACTAGAGTCAGAAAACGCAATGTTGCAAAAACGGCTTTTATTCCATGAAGCGCACGAACCGCACATCAGTAGCTGAATGATCTGCAGCTCTTTCTCGTGGCAGCGTTCTATAGCGATATTGTGGGAAAACAAAACACCGCAGATACGACACAATCGCCAATCGCTCCCTCCTGGCTTCATGCGACGTTTTGATATTTCAAGGTTGCCATGAAACCTGTGGAATGTATCCCTCGGAAACGGTAGCGAAAGACTAGCCCAAGGTGCCATTGTCAACACATGATGAAGCATATGGGTGCTATTCTCTCAGGAATATAACGCGAGACGGAACCTAAGAGTTAAAAATTTTGAAGCAAACAGTTTTGTATGATTAAAAGAAACGAAGTCACAACCGAACAAAAAGTTTGTCGTTGCAGCCAGACTGAAAATCGTGATGATAAGCCTTGACATGCGCAACGGTTTCAGACGTCAACTTTTGATTAATGGTCTAGTTCCATATATAGTATTTTCTCCATTGGCGATGACTTCGATCCTCTCAGCTTCCGGTGGGTTTATATATCAGCTAGACGTGGTGGGCATTATCATACTTTGTAGCCTAAAGAAATCCAATCGCAGTAGCAAGCCGACATTACATATGCTTTTGCCCGCGAGATGCTCCGTGAGTTTTGGCACGTTCGCTCAGAGGTGCATATGAGAATTCAGTACTACTATTCGACAAATGAGCGAAATGTTTCAGTGACCAAAATGTCTCAACAAAAAAAAACAGTTACGGTAAAAAATTTCAGACAACAGTTTCTCAAAATTTTAGCGGTCACCAAAGCTAGATCTTTAAAAACCTGTTAACTACCAATAGCCGCCACTGTACTTTCTCAAGAACCAAATAATAATGAAACCGCACAAGGATTTTATTTTGTGTCATAATACCCAGTCTAAACTGGGAAAGTGGTACAGTTGGTAGAGCATGCTCCACCAAATCGGGTTGGCTGGATTCGGTTCCTTGTCGGTTATATCGAAGACCTGAAAAATGGTGCTTGCAGTTTGACCAGCCTCGTGTTGGTCGTTGATGGGTGGGTGCACGGAAACGGTTCACGCGCAGTGCTGCCACTGACTCGCCCTCGCCACCAGTCCAGCATTCACTGTGAAAGCAGCCGCGTGGTTCACGGCTCAAGCAGAGTTGTGCGTCCCACAGACCACTCGTGACACTACGAAAGGAGCACATAAATCCATTATAAACGAAACTGAACTGAAGTATCCACTCTATTCAATCGCAAGCCACATGTCATTGACCAGATTTTATCACCGAATACCACATGAACGCTAACAATTTTCGGTTACTTGACGAAAAATCTAAGTTATTTTATCGACCGGAACCGGTCCGCGGCAGGGCCGTCGCCAGCAGGGGGCCAGTGGTGCCCGGCCTCACCCATTTAAAATATGTACTCCCCAATTAATGTTTGGCCTCCCGGTTGCTGGNTACATCCAATATTGTATTTAAAAAATGTGGCGCCCCCTTGCGCTTTTTGGCCCCCCTGCTGCGAAATGCTGGCGACGGACCTGGTCCGCGAACCGGCGGTTGAGAACCACTGGTGTAGGATATTTTGTCCGAAAAATTTTTTTGCGACAATTGTTCTCCCTACAAATTTTCTGTAGCTGTTTTTCCTCTACCAGCATGTTGCCATGGACTTGAAAATAGAAAATTTGGTACTTGAAGGTTGGTTCTTAATAGCCCCACTTAAATAAGGTATGCTAAGCTGAGCAAGAACAATTGCCACAAGCCAGCTGACTCAGTACTCTGAGCATCTGCCTCACAGTTAAGGTTTGGCGTCCCATTCACAGTCCACCTGCTGCCGTCAGCAAGGAACTTCAGACCTAGTTGAGGTAGGCCTAAAGCTGCTTCATTTTCTAAAGACATAGTTGTGATCTGTGCAGCATGTATCAGACATGGGCGTCGGCAGAATTTTTCCCATGGGAGGGGGAAATAGTTATTTTTCCAGGTGATGGCCTAAAGAATTTTTCCAGGGAAGGGGGCTAACAGCGATGAAATTTTATTTTACCAATTCGAAACTAAGAGAAAAACGTTTTTCTACTTAAAAGTTAACAGGAAAATATCAAATTTCAAAATCCATGAAAATCATGCCCCTCTGCACCCCCCATCCGATGGTCATGGTATTATGTTATTTATATTATGACTATGATGCTGTGATCCTCACAACGTTGTCTGTTCAACCGCACATATATGCAACATTCAACTAACAGTATGGCAAAATGTGTTCATCCAAACACTGTAGTTGAAATTAAAAAAAGTTTTTCTGTACCTGCCTGGCATGGACTCCACTAATATGAAGTAGGTGCCTCGCAGTATACTCGACTCCCTCGGTGCACAATCAATAAAGCACATAAATGAAATGCCTTCTTTTGCACTGACTTTCAAAAGAGTCAGTTACTCATCGACTCTCGAACTAGTCACGAAGTTACTATAAACATTTTGTTGATTTTATGTACATTTAATGATTTTTTCTAAGACAAATAAACTTTTATTTATACATTCAATAACAACGAAGTATAATTTCATTAATATTGTTAAAAATGACGAAGCTTCTTTACCCAAGTTTTTGACAAATCAAAACTCTTGGGGGTGCGCTTGTACTCCCTTTACCCCCAACTCTTACACCAATTTCCACCCCTGCGAACGATCATCATAAGCTGGAACTGTCCAAGGTCTCACCAGCAGAATAGCAACAGTCGTACAAATGACGTAACAGCAGACGGTTCAAATAACCTATGGTAAACTCAGTGTAGCTGTACGTCTACATATATGAAGCATCAAACTTCTTCCTTTGCAGATGAAACGGAAACGTAGTTACTTGATTTTGTGCCGCATTTATTAACACAACAAATCGATGACACAATCGCAACTGGTAAGCACCCCAACGTGGATCATGCGTACAAAAATCTATGGAAAGGCAAGCACACGTTCTATACGTGGAAACACCACTTCGTATTCGTAGAGTTGGAAAGGCAATGCTTTCCATATTACGATGCTGTTGGGCACCGGTTAAACAAATGCAAATTCAGCATGTAAGAACTTACAAACTCACCTCTGCGTTCAAATTTATTAATCTTCCCTTGGCTAGAATCATAATTTGTTTCAGTGTCGATGTTAAGCTCCGTCGATTGTTACGAAAATAACCAACTTGGTTGGCAAATATCAACGGCGCTTGGCAACTTTCAAAAATATCCTCCCTTGCAATAGACTTGGGTAAGGATAGCCCAAACATGTGTTGCTGATTACTTTCAGTGACACGAGGAGATGCCACATCTGATTTTCACCAAAAATTACAGCACGAGTGAATTTCATTCATGTCACAGTCACTTGTATCCGTAACTGTCTCGCATTTGAAAGGTCATTTTGAACATTTTTCTAATTCGCATAAAGAAAAACCCTGTTCAAAAAGGTTGAACACTCTCCATATAGGTTCCTACACCAGGGAAACCCTATATTGTCTGGGAATCGAATAAGGGTTTCCCTGGTGTAGGAACCTATATGGAGGTTTGGGGTGTTGCCCAGCGTAGACGTTGCCTGCGAGGAATGCTGTCGTTGCATGTAGTGATGCTGGTTTCCCCAAACGCTACCAACGAGGCAGCGTAGTCGAAACGTCCTTTTACGAGTCAGTCGCAAATGAGCACGGAACATGTTGAAAAGCTTAGGAATGACTTCAACACTTGATAACTGGCGGCCTGTCATGTTAAACCGACCTGTCCTGATAAGGTAACAGAAACGCATAATATCGAAATCGTTTTCAAAGTCCAGGTACGCGCAGTGAATTATGGCCAATAGTTTTAGGCAGGCTAGATTCAACCCGTTTAACTAGACACTAGAAAGAGAATGTTATCTTACGTAACCTCATAATAAAATTTGCGAAAAAATATCATCATCAATGTAACCTTAACTTTTGGTTTCTTTTCCAGTTGCATTTCCTTTGTTATCATCTGCTGCAACCTCACGTTTATCGGCTTCGTCTGTGTTGTTGTCCACAGAGTCACGACTGGAAGTGCCTGGAGGAGATTCATTTTCAGCGGGCTTATCATTCTCTTCGTTCAACGAATCTTGTTTGGTGTTCTCCATGATTAAGTCGTGGTCACCATGAATATCACCAGCCTTTCTTCGCTTATAAATCACCTCTGTGTTCCCTTCCATTGACGCAGTGTATCGGGCAGCGGTAAAAAGAAAATCGCTGAGCCTGTTGACATATTTGAAAACATCGTCGCTAACTTCGGATGCCTCGTGCAGCACAGCGACTCTTCTTTCGGCTCTTCTGCAAACACTACGCGATATGTGAAGTGCAGAGCTGCATTTGCCACCGGACGGCAAAATAAAATTTTTTAGTTTGGGCAAGTCGGCGACGTAAGCGTCAATCCACTTTTCCAATTCATCTACCAGTTGTCCATCGAAGGCAGTGTATTCTTTCTGTTTGTCAGTGGCTGAGGAAGCAGGTGTGGCAATGCAGGATGAAACGTCTTGCAAAACGCATTGAATTTTTTGCAGCATTTCTGAAATCCCTTCAAAGTTCTCCTGCTGCCATGACTCACTTAGCATCTCTCTGGCGAACCCGATGTGGCAAGACAGCTCATCAATATCTCCGAGTGCATCAAACACACTGTCAGATTTTTTCCGACGTTCGCCAGTGAATAAACTTGACGATCCTTTATCGCCTGTTCTTGTGTAAATCCTTGAATATCGACGCGAGGAATTACAGGCGTTCACAGAAGCTGGTCCACATTTTGAAAACTGTAAAGCTGTTATGGATGTGCAAACAGCTTTTACTTTATTCATTTTTGCCAAAAGAAATAAATGTACGTCTGCAGTACATACAAGACGTATTTATTAAAACACTCATACCGTGTCGTTTATATTACTCACTTTTTGGTCAACAACCAAGCCTGTTGGTGGATTAGTACCTGTAAGGGTGTCTCTTTAGTACCTGTAAGGGTTCTCAGTGCAAATACAAAAATTCAAAACCAAAAGCTTGTTAAGTGCAAGCAACTAAACAGCAATTTCTCTTGACCTAGTTGAATCTGCAAATCTGCAGCCCACAAAAGGGATTTTATGACAAAAACCAATTGATACTAAAACACAGCTTTTGCAGTGGAACTACTCCAGGAATTTTCCATTCACTTCTGATTGTGTAATTTAAGCTTGCAAAGACATTTGTTGATAAGGAAAATATTCTGTTATTTGAAAAAGTTGACAACTGCTAAACTGAAGCTACTCAATCCTCACTCTTAATAAAGTTACCAAGACAAGTTACCATTATCACAAGGAGTTACCCTCGATCCCGATTCAAGTACATTTACGAGAAACTGCTACTAATATTATGATATATTTCCTAAATTGTATTAGCATATACAGTAAATCTTCACGAGACATCCACAGAATTACTACTGTAAAAACTTCTCTTATATAATGAAAAACTCACTAAAGTTCTGTTTTCAAGGCAGAGTCACTTCTTCAAAGATTAGACCAACCCCTACATTTCACGTATTTCTCTACAACACTCCTGTCCATATCCAGTCTTGAAACTGTATTCAAGACCAGCCTCCACCAGCATCCATCTTGAGTATACCTCTGTTACTTCCAGTTAAAATGTTATTGTTTTGAAACCAGTAAACAGGACCACAAAAAAGTCAAGTCTGTAAAGACTTGGCCCCAAAGTATTGAATTTACTCATAAAACCTTTACAGTCTTGAACTTTTCAATCATCACCAAATTAAAAAATAAAGCACACATTTCACATGCCACAATAAGACTATTTGAACTTTAAATTAAATGTAACATGACATCACATATTTTTGCAAAACAGGCCTTCTTGGCTATGTCTGATCACAATCGCAAGATAAATTTTGACGCTTAACTGCAAACATCAACATCAAACGTCCTGAAACATACAAGCACAAAACTGACTAAAGAAATTGCAATTCAATTAGGGCAACTCTGATTCTGCCATTTTTGATATTGTGTTTATTTTCTTCAATCCAAGCCGGGTTTAAAGAAAGTATTTATGCAATATATGATACTTCTAGTTCCAACCTAAACTGTAGTTAGCATAAAACAAAGAAATTTTGACATTCATTCATACTTCGTCTAAGCAAGTGAGAGCAGCAACTTCATTTCTAAGTATGAATTCTTTTGTCATCTGGTTTTTTTGTACTTTTATAATTTTATCTTTGCACTTTTGAATAAAATAGCTTGTTAGTTGTATATTATTAAATACAAATTCACTGAGCCAAACTAAACATGAGCACTGTTAACTGTTATGAATTATTTTATAGAAGCATCACACATTCTACCTTGATTTTTTGTATTATAAAATCATTGGATTTATGATGAAAATTTAGTATGGAACTATGTAACCAAATAATAAATTCTAAAAAAATTTACTGATGAAGGACAAGAATTGTATTTTTATGAAACCCATTGTCACTGTGGAGAATAATACATAGATAAAGCACTAAGCCCCTTAACTTCATAGAAGCAAGAAGGGTGATCTTAGTGCATGATAAGGAATTGCTTTTAATCGAGGTAAAAATATCATTCAAAGTGAATTTATCTCTAAAATGAACAAATGAACTCGAAGCTGACTTCTTAAATCAGATCAAAACCACCATGACATATGCAGAAACTGTGATAAAGAACCTGCAATGTATGTTATATCTGAAAAAGCAGCATCTAACAACAGCTCACACCAGCTCAACAACTAAACAAAAACAGATGTGGTTAGGCCATAGTCAAGGCCAGTTTAGTGTCTAGTGCAACATAAGGCTTCTTCAACTAAGGGTACACCCTCCTTTTAGCAGCCACTTAAGATTAATAAGGCCAAGAAAGGGACACAAGATCTTCCAAACTATCTATGAGTTATGATTAAACATGCCTTAGCAGCCATGCTGGACAGGGAATTGATGTTGTTATTGTCAAATATACAGGGTGTCCATAAAGTCTCTTTACAATTTAAAAAAATTATTAAAAAGTGAAATGATGAGATATCGCAATGAGGTTTGTTTTATGTTAAT
>JGI24158J21664_10007640_pt1 | contig 14368 bp, 10 predicted proteins | sample Ectturendosymbi3_FD_21664 | JGI IMG/M metagenome (IMG submission 21664) | reverse complement strand
TTTTTTTTTGCCAAATGAATAAGGCGAAGATGATTTCAATTTTTCCGGAATGTTAGACCAAATTTTCGGACCAATATACTTTAGAGAAATCTGACCCAGAGATGTATTCATTCTGGGTAAATAATATTTTTGCAGAGAGGCAAGTCTTGTTTGATATTTGTGGACTGATGCAATCTCGGCAAAGTAGTTATCAAAGTGATTAGGTAATCCAACGTTGCACCCCCACACCGTGCTAGTTTGTGAAAAATCGGACAAAAGTCGGTAAAAGTCGGGCAACATTGAACAAGCCTAACAATAGCAACAATAGTGTTATGGCTGAACAAGCTGTTAAATTTAATTCACACTGTTAAATTTAATCTTGATGAACACGCTGAACAATAGCAGGTTTTTTGTTGGTTTGCTCTAACCTACATTACGCTCATTTCAAAGTTTGCTTTTTCGGAAGAATTGTATTTTAGCAATTTACATCAAAGCCATCACGTTATAATTTTGAACCAAGACTAGAAAACAAACGGAGAGACGGTTTGTCACCGAAATTTTAGAATTGCAATCATGTGGGACAGGTTTATCTGTGTTACAGGAACACTAACTGCTGATGTTAAGATGGCATTATGGCGATGTTTGAAGACAGTGCAATTACAGGTTTAGTTATTTCTTGCCAAATTAAATTCTTAAAATGAAGTTCCACCATTTTCCGTGACAATTTTTGGACGCATTTTCTCTCACTTTCTTAATTGCAATCTAACTCGCCTTGCAATGAATCTGCGTAAAGTAAAAGTTAAAAAATACAACTGCAGCAGCTATACGCAATTAATGTGCCAACTGATGCAATGCAGTTGGCATATTAATTGCGTGTAGCAACGAGTACCTATGCTGATCCGAAGCAACACCGGTGGTGTGTTACTTTGAAGCAAATCGGACTTAGACTGTGAGTTAAAAGCTATGCATTTTTAATCGCTGTCACTAGCACGGTGTAATGATTAAAGATGGACAAGGCAACACGCGATGATTATTGAAGAGTTATATCAAAGGCCTCAGCCTAGTTTTCCTGCCGCCCGCGTGCTACTCGCGCGGCAAGCCATGAACCAATGTGCAAGTGTCAAGAAAGGATACCGCGATCCACGGGCGAAGGATCCACCTTCCCGAGCTTTTAAAAATGCGACAGGTATTGATAGCCTTTGGTTCAATGCTTGCACTTGAATATAACCTCGTCATGAGCACAAGCCAGGTAGCTTCTTTCCCTATCATGGGCCACATTGTCATCAGCACGTTCTTTTGCACGATATGGAAGCCACTTGCCTTCTTTAAAAAAAATTTTTTTTTTTATCTGACTCCGTTATTTCAAGGAGCTACCTCGCTATGAAGCGTAATCGTTTAAGACCTTAAGAACCGGGCTAGTTGAGTTTCTTAAAACGCGTATTTCCTTGTTGAACCAATGCTTAGCTTTACATCTTTACGAAAAAACAAAATGAAATTCGTGTCATAAACTAACATTACACATCAAGCATTAAGACCATTCGGCTGCAGATTTCGATGTGCTTCATCAGCTGTAATACAATTGTTAACAGTAACTACAAATTTCGCGTAACGCGAATATTGGTAAAATGAACATTTTAGGTGAGATATAAACGAAAACAACAAGCTAAACAGGCTAATATTTTTATGCTTTGTGTGGCAGTCACTTGCTCAGGGAACTGCTCGTTCATATTATAGACATGAGACCAGGCCCGCAGCGGGGTCTGGGGCAATCGGGCAATTGTCCCTTGTCTCCTCAAAATATTCACAAAGATGTTTAGTTGTTAGGTACAGCAACAAGTTACATCATTTGCCCCCCCCCCGAAAATATCAACTGGTTGCGATCCTGCATGAGACATGCTTGCTTGTGAGGTAGTTTTCTATGACAGCTGGCTTGGAAATTTGTCTGCAGCCTGCTTCAGGAAGTCGTACAGCGTCTGTCACATGTCATGGATATGCCTACCGCTTCTATTTAGAAATAAAGACACCGAAGCTGTTTTTTTAAGTGGTAGCGTTATAGTGCTCAGAACTTACGCTTTTCAGAAGCATTTTAATGTGAGGAGCGAACTGCAAACTGTTGCCCAAACGATTTTTACGAAAGCAAGCGTCGCAGCCCCGAGCACTATTCCTCGTCTGTGTTTATGTCACGCATGAGCAATCATTCTGAGAGTTTCTACGATCACCACCTTAAAATGTCAAGGAGTAGAAGTGACACCTCGGACTGCTTTTTGTTTTTAGTTTTCTGCGTTTTCTATCGCCAACGCGCCTTNTAATACTGTCAGTTTGTNAATGATGCATGTTGGAGAAACATGAGTCAAGCACGGACGCATGCAAACTTTCTGTCATTTTCTGTAAAACAAGTATTGAAGTGACAATGCTGTTAAAAATGTAAGGGGATGTTGACCAATCGCAGGTGCGCGTATACTCGCAGCAGTAGTTTTTTTTTTGTTTGGTAAGCGACAATATCTTCGGCATAATGCTCAAGTCTTGTATATGTTTGTCGCTGTTAAATTGGCATATCAACCACATACCGCGCATTCTGGCTATTTTGCGAATATTCTGGAACGCTCGTGATCTTGCTGACCAAATTTGTGTCGTGTTCTTTGTCGTTAGTTTGTTTGTGTATTCTTCTTCAAAGAACAAGTGAACATCTGATGAAATCAAGATTTTTGGAAGAGGGTGCTCCTCACCAGGACTGCAACCAGAGTTTTAAAATGGGAGCACCGTATGCTTCATTTATTTGCCATTTATTGTGGGAACCTCAGAAACGCAGTAATCTTTAGCCAGTTGCGAACCGATTAGATCAGCGGTACCCAATCCCCGGGCCGCGAGCCAATCGGCACCGGGCCGCGAAATTACAAAACATATACTGGTGGTGACCACTCGCTTTCTGGGCATGTGATTGGTCGATTTTTCCCATGGAAGCAATGTTGCGTGCATAGAGGGAGAGCACACAAGCATGCAGCAGCCTTATCTGATGGTTCAAACTGGTAACTTCATTTCAACTGTTGCAAAATAACAACCATTATAGAGTGCTCCCGGGCAGAGGTAAAATTGTCAAGCCTTGACCCCGATTTCGAAAGCTTTCCGCGATTTCGAAAAAGTTGGGTACCACTGGATCGCGAATCGACTAAAAGACCGTTACGTCCGCTCAAAGAACCAGATACTTGAGACAAAAGGAATTCTGACGATCACTGCAAATGAACATCAATGCTGGTAGCAGTTGATGACCTTAATGTTCCTTAGTCGTGCGTGGCGAGGATACGGACGCCAATCACTAAAAACCTGAAAACGTTTGGTAACTACTGATGAAAAATTGGCAAAAAAAAGTTGAAAATTGGACAAAATTGTGCTTTCATACGGCAATGACTTGCTCAATACCGTCTATGGTTGAGACAAAATCTGCTGCAAAAAACAGACTTTTCAGAGCTTTGGATGAGTTTTTCAAACTTCCGAGATTTATCGTGGTCAGAAACGCGTGCACACTATATGTAAAAACACTAAGGGATCACGTGCTCTTGGTGCTTCTTTTTGACTACCGCCCTGGCTCGAACTTGCATTATTTTATATCCGAATGGTATTCAATCAAAAAAAACTTTTGTGCATCATCGATTTAAGGCATTGGGTTGTTATCGTGGACGCTGTAGTCTTATGAAAAATAATGGCTGTTCGAAGCGCAAGCTACACTTGAAACTCTTAATTCATAATTTATCGACATTGCTTTGTGTTATGGTCGTTGCCTGGCTAAAGTCATGCAGCCGTCAGTTGAAATTGATACAAATTTTGAAGCATATCACCTTAATCAAAACTGAGGTTTTCAAAGTTTGCGATGCTCTTCTAAAATATTGCAAAAATGTGATTAAATTTGGCCCCTGGTTGTCATGGCGGCACGATCGCCGATTACAAGATTTCGTAAAAAGCAATTTGCCTTTTTAGCAGTGATCTCGCGCTCAAGGTCGGATGAACGGAAGTTTGGTACCAAAATTTCGAAAGAGAAGTACATACAACTGCAAACCGTGCTGCTACCCGAACAACCTTCCGCCCAATACTAAGCCCTTGATTCCGCTCATCATTATTGGTGCTGAGCGCGACTGAAACCTATATGTCACTGCATAGAGTGGATGTTTATTTTTGGCAAGACGGAGCCTGTTTGCGTGGATCGGGCTCATTGTGTGTATGAGCTGATGGATTGAAGTTTAGTCCCACAATAGGCCACGGCTTGTACGGACTCGTGTGTTGAGACTATACGTCATTGACAAAAACTAGAGCGTTACTGTGTTACGCTTGCTGTTTGCTTTGTTCGGGTACAACCAGCGCACACTGTTTGCTTCGACCTGTAGCTTTTTTACCTGGCCGCCGAGTTGAAACAAGCGATGAGACAGTTTCACAAACTATGTGCAACACGTATGCAGTCCTCGACAAAATCACTGTCTGAAATAGAGTTTTCAGGGTTCTGTAATTTGATAATAACTTCAAGCAGCACGCTCTATTCAGTGGGTTGACGCATGCTGCTGCCACTGTTTTTAAATACGTTGCACAAGGTGCTTTGCCTGGTTTATGGTTGGATTTTGGTGACAGCGGCGTTTCGGGCCGTCTTAGCAACATCACCAATTTCCAACTCTTTCTTAAGCTTAAAATCAGTGAACAGGTACCTCAACGCTTTCTATTTGGTCGATGTATGTGTAGAGATTAATCTTGCTACTTTATAGATTGCAGTAGCAAGGTAAAGAGTTCAGGAAGGAATGAAAAGGAGCGTTTTTAATAATCTTCCTGCGAAATATTCATACTACATATGTTGAATATGACTTTTCATAGGAAAAAACAGTCAAACCTGACGTAAAAGTGGCATTAACTGGAAAGTGGCAGCTGTTTTCTGTCATATTAATTTTCGAGATTACAGAGCATGCCGGAAAGTTTATGCTTCGTTCATAAAACGCATGATATTCATAAAACACGTTTACCATAAATCTTCCAAATTGGTATGTTTTCCTTCACCCTTACGTGGCTGTGAGAATTCTTTGCTGCATGATAACGAATACTCTTTTACTATACGGGTCGTTTACAATCATTTTCTTCGTTTATGTGCTTTATCAGAGAAAAAGAAACAACGTCCAGGTAAAAACACGATGAGAATCGATCAAGTTTCAAAGCACGAGGAGACATCCTTCCTGTTAGACGCTGAAGTAAGTTACGGATGTGCTTTGATCCACTCGTTATGTTGTCTTCCCTGTAAAAATCATGCCACGTCGCCTTTGAAGCCAGGCTTACGCTTTCATTTAGAGCAGGGTCTCCAAACGTTTTTGTCCGAGGGTCACATAAGCTATTACGGAGTCCGAGAGCTGGACACCTTACATAATGTGATTGTTCCGGGATAAGTTATTCTACCAAATCAACATGTTTTTCGTAAATATATTATTTTTTCATTATTGACAAAATGTCTTCGAGTGCCGGATGAAATGGTTTCGCTGGCCGGATTTGGCCCTCGAGCTGTAGTTTGGAGGCTCCTGATTCAGTTCAATGTTGCTTAAGGTACTCCAGACCCGCGGTCCAGATGCGCATTGTGGTCTGATGTTGCTGGCTACAAGATAGGATAATTTACCAAATGTATTGAATTTTCTTAATATACCCATCGTTTTGAACACTGGCAAAGATCGTGAAAAAATCAAGGCAGTGGTCACACATAAATGGAGCATGTAAACGAAAACAAGAGGTAAACACATATGAACGAAAACGAAAGACCAGGACGTAAACATTTCTTTATTCTGAGACCAGGGTTCTTAAGCTACCAACCTGCCTCTGCGAGGTTGAAGTATAAATATTTGTAGCTTCCAAAAACTGAAACATGGTACGTGATTTTACGGTTGAAATGTTTACAAAGCATTAGCCTACCAAACGTCTCTCCGAAACTAATATGCAGTTTCTCTCACCTTGTCAACATCTGCACCCTGTCGCTTTGCTAAATGAGTACGTATTTCCTCTGTCGGCACATAGGTGAAGGACCAGGCACACTGTATGTTTTCAAGGTTGAAAACGTTCCTGGCATGAATAGACGCTGATTCCAATGTTACTTGACATTTGAGAAATTGAAACTTGGACTTACTGCTCAAATCGTTCAAAACTCATGGAACATTCAAATAATAGTAGATGCAGAGGACGCAATGTAGCCGAGCAAGATGCTTCCATCCCTGCACTGGAGGATAGAACGTTTCGACGTTGTTGGAACGTGCCAAAACTTGAAATAAGTTTGAAAAGGACACCTGTTATTCTAACATTTTATCGAGTGATCTATAAAGTTGCCAAACTAAAGAGTCTTAGAAAGTTGTAGAAAGTGTCATTTAAACATGTATTTTGAAAGTGTTAGATGAAGCTTGTTTGGGATAAGACGCACGTGTGTAGGTAAATGCAAACTAGATCTCTTCTGAAAGATTTGATTAAGATAAAGAGCCCGAATCTCCGACATATGCCATAATGCTTTAGTGCAAGTCATATCCGACATGAAAACACACTTCAGCTGAATGCCATCTTCAGACGTTTAAGTCTGCTCGAGCCTACTGAGGTGTCAAACTACTGTCAACTAATGGTCTTTGTTATTTTTATAAAATATCAAATAGCTTTCCTGGTCTTAACCAATTCGGAAAAACATTCGAACTTTTCTTTCTGCAAACCAAACAATACCGCCAATATACTACTGAACATTAAAGCCACAAAAACATCAAAGCTATAAACTTGATTTCAAGGATGGCTCTCCCTAAACGTATATAACTAAATCTACGTTTGCTTTATTAGTGGAGTACCGTAGTATAAATCCTGGTATTTTTTCTACGTTTCCCAACTTTGGTTTTCGTAATTGAAATATAAGGCAAAAAATATTTTTAATTAATCCACAGATAATTTAAAAATGAAGATTTTGGCTTGGGTTCCGAACTCTTTTATTAATGCAGCTTCGAGCAAATCATTCAGAAAAGTTAAGGAATGGTGAACCAGGGTGGATCCAGCCAGTAAGGTTTGGGGGCGATATCAGCAATTATCGGTAGTCATGTCTCATAACGGCTTCGCTACTGTACGAGAGATGAAGTATACTTCACAACACTGCTGTGACAAAACAACGGACGACAAAATACCCTTACATCGCGCGAATCTTGTTTTCCGAATTGTACAAAATTATGGTGAATATACTGGCTTTCATAGGCTTTAGGGGAGACGATCGCCCCCCTCTGGATCCGCTGGCGACACCCATGATTATTGTCGTGTTTCACAAAAATGAAGGCATTTTCTGCAACCCGTACTTTGTAAATAATTAAATGTCTTTCTTCTACTTGTGAAAACCACCATGAAAAAATGCTGTTTATTTGGTAATTCACGAAATACGTCTACTTTTAGTAAAGAATATCAGCATTTTTGCAAAATCTTGTTTACAACAGCGCTTCTCGGATCTCACAACACCTGCTCGCTGANAANATTTTAAGAACCACTGCTGTAGAGGATCTTAGGGTTTTTGCCGCCATCAAAAAGATGCAGTTACTTCAATGTTTGTTTCAGTTTCCTGCCCTTTGCCATATAGGTTCAGTATTAACAATGGCACAAATAAAGTGAAAACCAGGCGCGGAATCCTGCATTCGCTGGAGAAGCAGTGCGGTTGCGGCGCGTGAATCGCTGTCAACGAGTGGAGGATGTAATTTTTAAGTGTATGCCCTGTTTTTCTGTGTATGTGTCATTCCAGCTAGTTTGTTTTATTGCAGACAAATCAAGCAATACTGAAGAATGCTATTGCAAGAGACGAGCTATGCCGATATCTTACGCCTCTCAAATTCATAGAAATTGATACGTGGCGTAGGTGAGCATTACGACGCCGTTATTTTGGTATCGCTTGCTGTAAATTGCTTTCATCTTTCTGCCTTGGGGCCGTCTGCAAAATCTAGAACCCAGCTAATGACGGAGGAAATGACACCTGTCCACAACTTTGAAGCCACATACGCAATTTTATTTGTGGATAATTCGTTACGGCCACCTCAAATTTACCCACACTTCCATCGTTTCATCTGCAGTATATAGAGTGCATTATCCCACAGCTTTTATTTAGGTCACAATTGCTTGCAAGAAGTTCATTTCATATAACCAAATAGTTGCTTAAATCGAATGAGGCGATCGGACATGTATCTCATGTACAGTACCTGCAGACCTGAGACTTTCGTTCGAATTTGAACGATTCATTTCAATGTACATTTGGAGGCAAGCTTGTGTGAATGGTGATAGAAAACACGTTTTACTTAAAGTTGAAGAACTGGACTTACAAGCTCGCCGTCACCTTCAAATAAGGCTGTCGGCAGATTGTTTTTGGGCTTATCGGTCTTGAAACAGCATTTCATATTTTACTTTCAAACACGTAGCAGAAAAAAGACAAGCGTAACATCAAAAACTGCGTGTGCGTGTCAAGTGTAACCCTTTTTCAGAGTTCACCATCACTGTCTATGAGACAATGCCCCAAACCGTACTTCTTATCTTGGAGAGTAAAATAAATTTAGCGCGGCTTTTGACGCCTGGTAACGAATAGCTCAACAAATATTCAGAGAGGTCCCGTACGGCTTATCAAAAGACAGCCATGGCAAGAGACGTTGGAAAACTCCCTTGGAAGTACTTCTGGCAACACCACTGCATTCAGAACTTCAATACATACAAGCCCTGGTGAACGGAAAAGCTGAAGGACATTCAGAGAGGCCCCAGACAGAAACTCGCGATGATTTGTTTGCCCGTCGTCAGGTGCGTCTTGATCACTTGCAGGCTTTTGAAACAAGCTGCTGTTGCGTTTATTCTTGTTGGTACAAACCTCTGGTATGTTGCTGTTGAAACAAGTGCCATGGTCGAAAACTCAAAGTACATGCCATCATAAAAATTAAACATTGCCTTACTCTTTGTAAAATATTATCTAGAAAACATCCCTCGAAAGGGCCTATACAGCATCTTTGGTTTAATTATTATTTCATATATTGAGTATGTCAGCTGCACTTAAAGCTGGTTTTATCGACTTCCTTTTGAAATAAATGGGAAGTCAACGTTATTCACTGGAGATTTAATATAATCTGTCGCTTGACATGCAGTGTGGGGTAAAGTGCCAGCGACAAATGTATTTACTTCCAATTCAGGGTCTTCTCTCCGCGCCGGTTAAAAGCGCTTTGGTCTCGGTAAGAAGTCCAGCGCTCAATGCTCGAGTGAAAGACAACGTCAGGTATTTGTAACGTGATTGCTTTAAGTTGGCGGATGAAAGTTTCAAACCCCTTGTGAAGCACTTGACTTATGACTACAATCACTACAGTGCTCTTTGACTGTTGTTATGTGCCGTAGACAAGGGTTTTTATGTTTTTGATGGAATTCTTGTTTGCGCACAGAAACAGCACAGCCGGAGGCGAACGCGCAAAACAAAACCCAGCAACAAGCTACAGCAGACCGACGAGTAATCTCATAGCTCCCCGACCAGCGACCTCACCTTTCAACGATGCTGGTTTCGTTAGAAGCGGTCGACAAAAACCAAATCGATCGAGGCTGGACTCTGCTCAACTTCCGTCGAAGCAAATGCCCAGTACTTCCTCTGATGGCGTAAAGTGAGCCTGCTCTTTTTCATGTTGAGTAATTAGCACTGTGTGTTCATTCAGGGTTTATATGAGAGCGCAGCAATTTTCACTTGGAATTATTATCGTCGAAACACATTCGCCCTCTACACTTACGCGAGTTTTTCGGGCAGTGCCAGTGAGGACACCTATGACTTGATTTTATGTAAACAAGGCCATCTGCACCGACATCCAGGCTAATTTCACAAAAGAAGATTATACTGCAGGGAAAGTAGTGAATTGGAGTGAAAAAAACAAGTAAATACTCCATGGTTAAATTGAAACTAAGAGAAATACAGTTTTTCAGATAAATCTGCTTTGCAGATAAACCAATATGTTCTACGTTGTCCTACCAATACGTCCAATAAGATATTTCAGTAGATTGGTTTGTAAGAACAAGGATAGACCATTTCTCGCAATCTCTGTTTAACCACACCAATAGAAAATAAAAAAATAGAGAACCGAAAAGTACTTAGAAAAACTAAACATCGAAACCAATCCTAAAGTTTTTTCGGGGAAACAATCCAAACTTTTAAACGGTTCCTGATACAGGTCTCCGGAAATTAGCTGAAAACCCTACACTGGGAGCAAAAAATGTATTTTTCCCAAACTTAATGAAAAATTGTGTGTTGACAAGCAGAACTACTCTTCGCTGCACACTTGATTAGCTTCTAACACTCAACAACACAACAAGAGCAACTGCGAGCAGTCAATGTAATCACCGAAATTGCATTGGAAGAGAGGCAGCAGTTGTATCGCGAAATAATAGATGCTTTTGCAAATTATTGCACAAAGCCAGTAAACAAAGACTTGGATTTTAAGATTAAAAGTCACACGTACGTGTTTGCTTGCTGGAACCACCGCTGTACATATCATTGTATTGCATTGCTTGACCAAGGACAAGGGCATAGATAACAGTTTGTCGGGATTAGCTTGTTGGCTATTCTTGTAAATGATTGGTTACTTCGGTTTGTGTGTCTGTTAATTGCTTAGTGCTGCTGGTTTAGTTAGGTGCAGTTGCGCTGCAGCATTAAAACTGCTTTTTATTTCTATTTATGGCTTGTTTTTGGGAAATTCTCGGTCTGTATTTAGTGATCTCTGTAAAGTCTATATTTACTTCGCACTGACACTGCTATTTCCGGACGTCATTCTTTCTGTTTGATACTAACTTTTCTTAAATGGAAAAGCAGGCTGTATCAGCCGATGTAGCTGAGCTGGAGTTTACGCCTGGCATACCGCTTGCCTACACGAGTGACGTGTCCCGGCGTGTTCGAGTAATATTAAACAGCTAGATGACGCTGCATCCGTCAAAACCTTTATGTTAACAGACTTGGCCATCGTCCTGAAGGAGCAAGCTTCGTTCGCAGCAGCCGTTCCCCCGTTTCTTCTGTTGCTTCGCTTCGTCGCTCACGACAGTCCAGCCAAAGTACAAACACTCATATCAACTCCGCTCGAGGTAATTAACCAAGACGTTTATTTGGTTCCAAATTAACTCTGCAATAGTATCCTGTCAGATATAACTAGACGACAGCCGATACAACGATGTGACTATTGGGTTACATAGCGCTTCAGCGATGTATAAGACAGCTGGACTCTATAAAGTTTGGTAAAGCAACGTCTCGGCGACAAGAGGATCACAACAAGCGCTTTCGACACAGCCTGAAATGAACTACACCCTTGTTCCCAGCTAGCTATTTAACAGACTCGCTTTTTTGCACCTTTTCAGCTGCAATCAGAAGAAAACAGTATGACCAGCTCTTACCAGATACGTTTCGCATTCCTGGTGGATGCATGACGCTGAAAGGCTTTTGTTCGGTCGGATCCCCAAACGAACTACACACATCGCACACACTCTCCAGCACGCTACCACATTTAGCGCGAGCTCAGTCAGAACAAGAAATATGTTCAGAATGCTCTCATCTCCTTGAATATCCAGATTCTTTTGCGTGCACCCAGCACTACTTTCGTTTGGCAAAAATTTAAAAAGTAACCTTGGAACAGTCATTAAGCTGCTCCACTGCTGCCAACGCGCAGACATGGTGCTGCAGCACCGTGTAACATTTTCGACAAACACCGCTTTGCACAAAGAGGCGCTTACATTCGATTGTAGCTGCAGAACGTTTCATTTTTGCTCTTCCATGGCACGAAATCGATTGCCCTAAAGTATGCAGTGGCAAAGCGTCCGACAAGGAAGCTACCAAGGTGGTCGTTTTTCACGCATCTTGCTTCATGTTAGGATCTTGTCACTTAGATGAAATTTAATACGAAAACACCTATGTCGAAATTCATCGGATCAGGACGAATAGCCTTTTACTGGCCTCAGACGGTGAAACGCAACTTTTGTCTTTTGTGGTTGTCTGTTCGCGGCTGGTGCAGATGTAGAATCTACAAATGGGGAGTCACTTGGTACAAAACGGATTGTAATAATCTTGTGAGCGAGGCCTGTTGCGAAGACTACCAACTATATAAAAACCCAAGAATTCCCATTTCCGCTTGCTTGCGCCGTGGGCAGGGGCGCAAGCGGGGCGTAATTCCCCGGGCTCCGAGTCACTATGGAGGCGCCAAATCACTGTGGGGGCGCCGAATGGCCTCGAGGGGCGCCGGAAAGTCCTAGCAATGTCACAAGTACTTTCTTCACTACAGAACATTTGCTTCCGAAACACCTCAGTTTCGAACATGGGGGCGCGATGCCAAACTTGCTTTTTGCCCCGGGCGCCACCAAACCTTGGGCCACGTGCCTACTTTCGCAGTGAATGCTGCACTGGTGGCGAGCCAATGGCAGCGCCACGCGTGAACCGTTGCCTTGCACCCACCCATCAACGCCTAGGACAAACTTGGACTCCGGTATGTCCCGACCGGGAATCGAACCCAACCTACCAGGTTTGGCAGCGCGTGCTCACCCAACTGTACCACTCATGCCCAAAGGCATTCATGAAAAGAAATTATTGAGCCACTCGCCCATACATTACGAATGTTTTCTTACTTGACAGAATTCAACGAAAACCGTCGAGAAAGCGACGAGAGAGTTCCGGTAGTCACGTCAGCCGATTCTCATTTACATCGTCGAGCTGCGCCTTCTGACACCAGTAGTCCATCGGCTATACAGGATGTGACCCGTCCGCGGACGCGCAGCAATCAGCACGGTGGGGAGACTGTAGTTCCCCTCAACGTCAATCCCACCATCTGCGATAACTGGAACGCCGTAACTTCACGGCCTTCCACCGGAACCCAACATGGACGCAATAGCGGAGCGAGCGGGCGCTTGCAGGGCGCCTACTCGGACCCTAATATCGCGTATGGGCCCTTGCAAAGCGCGATGCGCTCAAAACGTGAATCGTTAAATCCCAAGGTGCGAAATTATTACTTTGCTGCTCAACAATCCGCATTTTCCTACCATAAGATGGCGACGCAGAGCCCTGCAAGGACTGTTCCGTCAAAGGCAGACCGGATATCGAGGAGTGTTGCGTGCGTGCTCGACAAATCGGAAAACAAAACCCTCCGATCAGACACAGAAGTTCTTTCAAGGTGATGCAAATCGCAATGCTTTATTCTGGTTTGACATAAGGTCTGTTAAAATCATGAACCTGAACTCTGCGTCACTCATCAGGCAATTGGTACAACAAACGAACGATGTGCATATATGCATTCTTCAGTATATCCAGCAATTTTTATTAGTGTATGCCAGTGGTTCCCAACCGGGGAGGAATTCCTCCTCAAGGAGGAATTTCATGAGTTCAGGGGAGGAATTTCTACTTTTAGTAAAGTTGCCTATAATTATAAGTGTTCTATTTCTTTTTAAAGTTGACACTGGATCTTTCAATTAGTTACATCACTTTATATTTGTAAGTTATTTAGTGGACTACCACAAGTTTTTACTGACAAACTTTAGTGCCATTATTTGACAACAAATAGTTTTTGTCCCACTTTTATTAATCAAGTTATTGTCGTCAATAAAGACCATTGTTCCAATTGTAGTTAATATTAAGCTATGAACCCAAACAGGGAAGGAATGAAAGCTTCATAGGGGAGGAATGAAAAGTTCCAAAATGAGCAAAGGGAGGAATGCATCCAAAAAGGTTGGGAACCACTGGTGTATGCAATAATTACGATTATCACGGAACAGCTGTCCAGCTTCATTGCTGACTACATAATCATGTAGCCTGAGGTAACTTGGCGGTTGCTCAAAAGAGACGAATAAAGGGCAATTTTGATAAGATCCTGGCTAAGATCATTCAAAGTTGGAGGTATGTCCCCCTTATTGCATTTCCGCTAACTAATCGGTACTCCCAAAAGCATTGACCATTTAAAGCTGGTGTTGCATTGAAGATGATGTCAATATTTTTACGATTTTTGCATACAAATGAAAAGGCTTGTATCTCCGGGTTTCTGATTAAAATCATGAGGTTTTCTTTCCATTTCATGCTGAATGTTACAATGGTTTGCCCCAGTTTGATGAATATCTCACTAAAACTATTTTTAAATAGATTTCTACAACTTATGTTTCCCTGTGATGAGGTTTCCAAAATACTGAAAATATCAATCAAGTGCAGCAGGATGAGAAACCTACCCAACGTCCAACTTTCTTTGGATTTCCATCAGCATTTACTTTTGTATTCACTCATAGAGACTCTATTTGAATTTGAATAAGAATTGGATTTGAATATTATTCTATTTGAATAAGAGCTGATCATGCCTACATAATAAGCGAAATGTATACTGTCCAACATCGCAGTGTCTGATTCTTTGCAGAC
>JGI24158J21664_10007639_pt1 | contig 14369 bp, 11 predicted proteins | sample Ectturendosymbi3_FD_21664 | JGI IMG/M metagenome (IMG submission 21664) | reverse complement strand
GCCCCATTCGGATTAAACTAAAAAAGTTACTTTCAGGGCAAATTGTTATTTTCAGGGCAAATTTTTTCCGCCCCCCCAGTAAAATGCCTTCCCGTACGCTTATGATGATATGCAACAGTGCAACAGAAGTGTTGAACGATGTAACAATAAACTTTATACTTCCCGGTTTCCGCTCATCCCTGGAAAATGCTTTGTGGAACCCTAGCTGAGAACCACTACTACTAGTGGATGATCACATACAAGCCTAAAGTTCAGAAACATACACGCCAATCATGTACACCAAACGTATAGCTATATCTTTTTTAACTTCTGAAAAACAAATATTAATCAAAGTTAGGTCTAAAACACGCTGTGACGTCATTCTTCAGGAACTGTTTAAGCTTGTTGAACAAATCCTTTGACTTGTGTACCTTTACTTGTGTTTAAAACTTAGTTCTGTTATAGGCAAATTAACTTTTGAAAGCTTTTTTTCGTTTTCAAAAATGTAGTTTTGATGCAGTAAGAAGGATCAGGGAGTTTGATATATTCATTTTACAAAATGACTGCTTCCTTGAGTGTTTGACGTGGTTGGATTGGAAAAACGTCATTCTCAGAATGGACTTACAACAAAGACGGAATGAGCCTCATCCTCTTCACAGTGGCGAAATCTGTCCACAAGTCCATATGAAAGAATCTACTGCACCCATTGTGGGACAGCCTTTCGATGTAAGTGAAAATCGGGTAAAATATATGTTGACCTGATTGTCTTTTACTATGTGCAGAGAAATATTTGTCAAGTGGTGATTTGCTAGAGTGTATTTTTATTTCAAGGCTACAAGAACTTTCGCATGTTCTTTTGAAGAGGAAAGTCTCACTGCATGCCGTTTTTCAATTTTGGTTAATTAAGAAACTACGCTTTGTGAACAAGATCAACAGTTTACAACAAACTTTTGCTCTGAAAATTTTCAACAAAACTCTCATTATTTTTAATACAAGAGCAAGCTTTACCAAACAATATCTATTTGCTTAACTACACCACATAAAAGATCGAAAAGTCAACTGCAGTCTTGTTAATAGGATGTGGGGTGCGCGGAAGCAAAGGTAAATAAAACACCCTGTGCACGTGACTCCACGCATAATATCTGGCAGAGGGGGAAAAAGCGGCTGAAAGCACTGTTACGAAGAATGAGGCAAGGTTTTAAAATTTTACGAACTGTTGAAGAAAACCTGTCACAATTGTGTAAGAAATTAGATTGATAACCATTTTTTAATTGTTTTTATACTTTTCTTCCCTATTGGTATGAACGTCCGGAAGCTCTTGAGCCAAATCAGTTGTTTTCTCTTTATTTGCATACTGTCAAGACCCTGGGACCACTTTAGACACGGGTCTCTCTTTACGCCCTTCGTGACGCCAGTGATTCGATATTATGGCCAGAAATAGCAATTTATGATGGCCAAGACGAGCATATAAGTAAAAATACTGTATGCTTACTTTGATAGATTCGTACTTTGGTAAAAATTACCATCACATAAAGCACACTGGACTGAAACAACCATCTCCAAACCAGTTACGTGATTCGGAATATATTTATTTACAAAGCTGCAAAACCTGTGTATTGATCTTCAAGAAATAGTTAGTGTTGACTTAACCACAACCGTTTTGATTTTGAACGCTCTATGAAAGTAACCTTTCAACTAGCCTTGCTTCATCACAAGAGGTAGATATCTCGGGGAAACTTCTTTGATACCAGGATTTCGCGACCTGTTCTGGTTGTGGTCACGTCATCAGTGATTCAGCGTTTCTGATGGTGGATTCCAGACATTGGCACACATCATGTCTCACGTGTTGTGCTTGTTCGAATCCCCTGGGCAACAGCAATTCATGTTTTGTAAAAGATGGTGAAGTCTATTGCCGAAGAGATTACTACAGGTAAGTTCACCGTTAGTGATTGCCAAAGACCCCATATCTTTTTATGAGTTTGGAAATAAAGCGGCAAAAGTTTGATAAAAGTTTTGATGTTCAAAACCTATAAAATAAGTTTAGGTTGCATAGCCTGGTTGCACTGGTTTATTTTGCGGAAGTTCAATCCCATGCGATTCATACAAATAGATCAAGTTAGAATGCACGGGCGCTTCTTTGTTTGCTTTTAACCTCTATAATTGATCAGCTTTCTGCTGGAGAAATGAAGTGGAAAAAGTGAAAAACAAGCTTGAGTGCGATAAACATATTTAAAAGTTTTTTAATTCAAAAAACTGGTCAACTTCCATCGGCATCGGGCAACGAGAAAGCGAAAGTTACAGTAAACGGTGTTAATCATTGAGATGAATGGAATTAGAGTACTGTGCAGCATGTAAACATTGCTTCAAAGGGGAGACTTTACAACGAAAATATGCCCACGATTGAAAATTAAAGTGTTTCGAAGCAAAAAAATGAGTATCGGATTGTGGCACGCCTCAATGATCAATCTAATACAACGAAAGTTCAAAGTTCAAGTTTTATCTATCTTCGTCGTTTTTTAAGTTAGGGTGAGTCGAATCGTGTTGCTGCTTCGCAGACTGTTCCAGCAGAGATCTTGTTCGCACTGTGGTCTTCTTATTGGACCGGAAGATTTCATAATTCGCGTGAGTGATCGCTTGTACCACGCGACGAGATTCTGCTTGATATGCACCCTATGCCACAAACCGTTACTGCCTGGAGAAGGCTTTTATGACCACCCTCCGGGAATCGTGTGCACATCTTGCGTCAGTGAAGTATGTTGGTTTGCTTCAGATGATAAGAGCAAAATTGTAGAAACTGAACTGAAAAACGTTTTTTGTGAGTTGTCCGGCTATGTTTTCGTGTTTTTTTCGACTAGGTTTACGTAAACCTGATGCCACGAAATTGAATAGCATTATTAAAAATATAACAAGTTGTAAGTAAGACGCATGTGTATAGCAAAAAATCTGCTAAAATGACTAAGCCGTGAAGAAGTATTTTACGGTATTTTTTGTATTTAACAGAGCTAATACTGTGTTTCCTGTAAACGATATTACCCCAACCGTGGAACACAAAATTGCCAAAAGTTTATTGTTACGTCATTTTGCTAGGTTTGATATCGTTCTGATTGGTGCTCTGTGAGTCTCACAGCTTTGAAGGTTTGTTGCACCTAAAATCTCTATATTGCAAGTGGTAGTTTGTGAAATGTAGACAATAAAAATTACTTGTGGAAAACTACTTCCAGGTTTCAGACGCTTTAAGCAATATTACAAAATATGTTACTTCTGCTGTTTGCCTTGGCCGCTTGTAGCTGAAATTACGAAGATTACTCAAATGACCGTCTTAGTAAACAGTGTCCTTGGAAAGTGAGAGCATTAAATAATAAACAAACAGCACTTCAATCATTTACTCCCTGATACTTGTGCATAGCTGATGGAGGAGACTGTCGAGAATTTTTCGAATGGGCCCTTTGCCTAAAACCCGTGCGCAGGCTTATCTGAAATTGCTGAAAACCGTGCGATATTTCCGTTCCTCCTAAGACTGCTTTCTCCGCGATCCTCCTCAGAGGAAGAGTCTATGAACTCCGTATTCTGCTAAACCCTCTCGTAGACTATACAAAGCTGTGGAAGAGCTGCTGACTTCTAGAAAATAGATCATCTCAGTGCATTGTTGGCTTGGCTTGTAAATTAGTTAAGTTTAATAAGTTTGCACATGCGACAAGCAAAAGTTAAATTCTGCAATTACCAATCACTAGATAAGCAGATTTGTACTCACAAGAGTTGATTCCATCGCTCAAGCTGTTACGTTGTGATAAATGCATATTGCGTTTATTTTTGTGCTACGGATTTTGTTTTTCAGAAGTACGAGTTTCAGACTCTCACTGATTTTCGCAACAAACCAGGAAGACCACGAAAACGAAAAACAGCCTCTCCACAAATCGAATCTGTATGCAGCATGACAAACACGTTCATTCATTCAGGTTGGCGCAAATATTTTTTTATCCGCTACGGAACAAAGATACTATATAAAGAAAGGGAAAATGTTTTTTCAGACTTCGTACAGTGCTGGTAATAAACAGTCAACAGGAGGAAGTTAAAGTTCCGCAAGCGTTTATCATGTTAATAAAATTTTGATATTGATAACTGTAAGCATTTATATAGCATTGTTTGAACAGTTAGGGCATTTAGCGAAAAATAGCAAGCTGTGACAATAATTTTACAGCACTTCGTATTACAAACCTTTGCTCTCATTAGTGCCTTGCCACAAGCACCTGTCTAATAAATAACGAAAAAGGAAATAAACTGCAGGTTTAGAATTTCACCATTTCGTGCTTGAACGATCACTGAGGAAAAACGTCCCGATAAAATGTTGGTCCGAACAGGCCCGCAAACACTTTCGTTTTCCAAGCGTTTATCGTTTCTTCCAATGAAGCAAAACGTTCACTTCAAGAAAGTCAAATTAAATTGACCTCACCGAAATTACATTAAGAATGCTTCAGAAAAAATCTGCATCCTGTTCATTGAAATTGTGTTTCATGTGAGTGGTCTACTGAAGTTTGCTTCTCGTTTCACGAACGCTGCCTACAAAATATTTCTTTCCTCCTCGCTCTCTTGCATTGCTCTTGGGCAATGCTGGAATCTCGGAAAAAATGAACAACGTTGTGGATGTCTGTTATGTAGTAGGTAATAAAAGGTATGGACACGTTCCTCAAAAATTTTGTNGNTGGCACAATGTTAGCGGGGCATGCAACTTCCAGGATTTACAGGAAATTCAAAAAAATTGAAAGTATTTACCCATAATTCAAGTTTTTCGNTATCTTAACGAGACAAACTATTCACCTTTCCTGCTAGATTAATGACCCAGCTTGTGATTTGTATATACATACAAAGCCGAATGAATATGCAAACGAAGTCTTGATATGACGCATTGCTTGTAATTCATGGCGCTTGCAAAGCTTCCGAAACAGTTTTTGTGTCCAAACTACGTCGAAAAAGGCAAATAAAACTATGTACTATAGATTACCTTCTCCACACCCTGATTGGCAGTTGAGGTGTTCGAGCGATACAAAATCAAGCCATTTTACCTTGTGTAAACTGTCAATATATCGCAAACCGAACAAGGGAAAATGCTGAAATGGTCGGAGCGTTGTTAAGCACTTTAACATTTTTCTGTTGATTCATGGGAATAAAATCAAAATGATTCAAAAAATTGCAATTCTTTGCTTCAGCCAGCTAAACAGGTGTAAAAACTGAATTGCTTATGGCAAAAAAACATGTTTCACAAAATTTGTTCGCTAACGATATTGCAAAGCACCCTAACTGTCGTCATAACTGAAACTAAAAGCAAAAAAAAGTTATTTGGGTTTTGAAAGTAACTTAGCATTAAGTGCTTCATTGGCAATATACACTGCAAGCATGCCGTTGCACGGATCTTGAATATACTGCAAGCATACCGCTGCACGGATCTTAAATGGTGCCTGATAAGTTTCCTTAATCTTCATGTAAGTCCAGGTTTTGTTCGGTCTATTGCATCCAGTGTTCCTTGCTTGGACACTGTGCAGTTTTCACACACCTGCACCAGAAACGACGATGCTCGTACATTAATCGTCGCCCGTGCAAGTTACGTAAAGCAATGTCGTTTTGTTTGTGCCTGTAATAAGGTCAGGTATGATTTAAACACATAATTTGTGCAGCTATATGCATTTGTACAACATCTCATTTCCTTGTATTGACGACTTTGATTTAATGAATCCGTTTTCGATCTCACAACATTACACCTGACTTAACGCTTTTCTACGTTTCGGTAAAAACAAAGGCCAAGAAGATTATTTAGTTGTGTGATTAGTTGAACTATTTTTTACTGAAGTTATTTCGCTAGGTTTGTTCAAATACTATTAGTGTCAAAAGTCTTCGGTAATCTTCGTAGGTCATATTTTTGGAGATCTATTTCCTTGCTGTGAAGCTTTTGCCGCAGCTGCATAGATGGGCTAAACGTTTAGGTTAACTTTAACTTAAAGATCACAACGAATCGAAACCCTCGTGAAAATGCACCTGCGCTTCAAGCTACATCGGTTTTACCAGACAGACAAAGACATGCTGAAGAATCATGTCCAGGNGATGANCATCATCAACCACAAAATGTCGTGATGGCAGTCTTGCTTGCAGATGCATGCTCTGCTGGTGAAAGGACACCGTACAAAAGAAAACAGAACGAAGTAAAGTTACAAACGTCGCGTAATGCAAACTATGTGCCTTCCATCGCCTACGGTGCGTCGTGAGGTGTCTATTCGCAATTATTGAACGAAAAGGACATGTCGGTAAACAGGAAATTTAGTGTCACTCCTTAAGTGTCTATTAATCATGCAAAGATGCGAAAAGAAACAAATCATTTAACAACCGGTTTCTTCTAATAAATTCTCTCCTGTTGCTGCGAACGGTCACGAATTTGTTGACAAATATATCTATATCCAGACAATCAGCCCTATATCCTGTTCAATAGCCAGAATCGCGAGATTGCTGATTCTTTGCGAAGACATGCGATTTCGCAAGTAAGGCTTCACAACACACAATTTGGAGGAGCTCCACTCTGCCTGCGCAGTGGTAACAGCCACGGTCATAAAAATTCTTGGAAGCTTGCTGATTTCCTGAAAGGCCTGTTGGTAAAGATGAAAAATCACCTCCGATTCCCTCATACTGCTTAAACTGCCTTTCGAATGTTGCTGCAATGGCTTGAGCTGATGCACCTCAACCTTGCAGCAATTCGCGGTTGCAATGAAATAATTTCCCCACGTTCTGGATTGCACTCATACCAAAGAAAACTCTAGCTGCCTTGTTTCAGAGACTGGACGCCTGATACAAAGATGCTATAGCCTCACTATAAGCCTGCGTTTAAGCTCGAGCAGTAAGCAGTCTAAACTGGCAAAAATATATGAGTTCTGAATGATGACTCTGATTGTGCATTTGTTATTTTTTTCCCTGTAAAGACATAATTTTTCAGCCACTGTGGCAACATTTTAATCGTTTATTTTTTGTTGCAAGAATTTTCCAATTGGCACAACTCCGCAGCATTTCCTTCCAATATCACACAAGCATTTCCACCTCGTTTTTCTTACAGCTCTTGTATGACTACCAAAGACACATCTGTTGCTGCAGCGAGTTCCAGGTTTTCTGGTTAAAAAAAATCAAAAAGTTTTTTAGTTATAGTCACAATGTCGGTGATGAAATATTGCACGAGCACAAAACCTTTATCAAACAAGCATAAAGTTCCAGTCCCTTCAACTGCTCGCTTTCCAGAATCTTGGCTCTTGATTTCTAAGAGAAGAGACACTGCAACCACCATTCTATTCAAAAGACCTTGCAACTTGATACTCGGCAACTCCAAACAGCAACACTAGTTGTTGAAGCTATACAGGCTGCTCTTTAGTACAAATTTATTTGTGCATGGCTATCCATAATTCCTGAGTATCACTTTGATAAGAAGAATATCTCAAGATGAAGGGTATCATTTCCGTCTTGGGTGTATCTTTGGTTTCATCCGCTTTCATTGAAAAATACTCTGCATAACGAACTTGATCCAAAATTAATTGTCGCACGAATCCACCAAGAACATCAATAACCTCATTTTATATTTGGTGACTGGTGTATTTTGCATTTTTGTGGAGCAGAAGCAATTTTTTCATGACTATGCCATCACATCTAGCTATCAATTGTAAAATTATCAAAGGTTTCTGCATTGGTACTTTCATCGATGCTCGCTTGCCTATGGCCGCGCTGCGTAACATCTTGAGTAGCAGTTAGCATTAGAACTTATCCAATCGTTTTGATATAATGTCTCTTTTCGTGTACTTTTTCCACGTAAGCTTCAGTTACCATCTAATGTACCGAAGTTGATTGGTCAAAAATCCGCTTAAATTCAGTCCATCGCATCATTGCCGAATTGTGAGTTTCTGATTAAATGTGTTTGTAAATCTGGAATCCGAGCCAGAGCTTTCTCCCACCTTCGAAAGCCAGTGGTTATAAATACAGAATCTTTCCTAACAAAAAGCAGCGTCTCCGGTTTTTGAACCAAGTCAGTTTTAAAAGATGAAATAGACTACCTGTTAAAATCTGCTCTTCCAAATTCGTGCAGTGCAAGCGATGTCGTGACAGCTCATTGCAGAACTTATAGAGTTCTGTAGTTCGTTCGGGTCCGAGACATTACTCCATGTTTCAAAACGTTCGAGTATAGCTGGGAATTTTGATGGTAATCGTATGGTGCAATTTACGCCATAAATCTCATCAACTTGCGATCAGAGAATTAATTTCCTCAAAAGGACGTTTAACAGCATGATTAAAAAATGCCTTTATTAAAATTTTGGCAATAATTCAGCTTCAAATAATTTCAGAAAATGCTGTAACGTCACACAAAAAGTTTTTAGAGGGACACTGGGTGGCCATGGCCAGCTTGGCTTCCCCGAGATTTGCTCCCGCTCCATCCATGAGTAGCTCATTCCAACCCAAAACCATCAGGTTACAAGCTACTGTCTAGCTCCTGTGGCGAAATTGAAATGTAGAAGCGCTGAACGCGTTCCATCTTTTAGGCGGCTATGCGATCAACACATCAGTGCAAATCAAGTGTTAAATGTGATTCGAATCCACGTACATTGTGCGTGCAGCCAGACTTAAATCCTTTAAAGATAAAAATTAAAACTTGAGTCAAGTCCGTAGCCAGGTTTTAAGGTTTGGAGAAATAAAACACAATTTAAGGAGTCAAGATTTTTGTTTTCATTATATGTTTAAAGCAAACTGTATAAAAATTTTCTGGGAACAACAAAATTNTGGGGCACTGCCTCCAAATGTCACCCCCATGGCTACGGGCCTGACTTGAGCCATATCGAAATATGAGAAAGCATTCGCTGACTTAGACCATCTCATNTCTTGGTATAAATAAATGAGTTACTTTTNTACATACACAAATGGCTCGAAGTTTTTGAAAGAGTTTCGCAAACTGACAACTGAAGANAACTGAACTGAAGACAACTGAAGTGTTGCCAAGCATTANGCAGCGGGTCACACAAAATGGAAAAGATTATCTAAATCTTAACACAAATCCTACAAATCTGCTCGTCAGTGAAGATAATTGAGAGCACTTTTGCTTTCACTGACTGGGTTTCGAATACACGCCTAATGATAAGTCTGTCAACTCTTATCAGAACAAAGTGTTTTAACCCATCAACAATCTCTCTTCTTTCATTTTAGATGCATGGCGAATTGCTGAGCAGTTGTGTGTTAGTTTACGAAGTCTGACACGTGGCTGCATTAACCGTTAATTCTTGGTTTGTTGTGATAAACACGACTGATTCGACGTACGTAACATTGAAATATTTTTTATGTCATTCAAGAAGCACGAAATAACCTGCGATTGCGAGCTTGGCAAAATGCGACTGTAACTCCCCACGTTGCAATGCAAAGGCTTCGTCGTTGGGTGTATGTGAAACGCCATTCCCTACGTTGTCCTGCTTGCCACCCTAGTTGCAAATTCAATGCAACAACTTTGATCTGAACATCTTTGAAACTTTGGTTTAAAATGCGTCTCTTCGGAATTTCTTTAAAACACACTCAACGACTTATAAATGCAGCAATTGGTCAGTGTTCGTGCAATTTGCTTTGAGTGCAATTTTATTAATATAATCAGTTTGCAGCACCTTAACAGAATACGTTGAATGCACATGCTTTAGTCGTTTTGTCAGGGGCCATTACAAAATGATCAAGCTTTCTGTAAATATTTCAAACGGCGTTCATGAAGTGTTCTTACTTCTTGGCAGACGAGTTCCGGGGCGACAGCAAGCGGAATCCTTATCCTTCGCAAAAAAACAAACGGATGCGCACGAGCTTCAGGCCTGAGCAGCTTCAAGCTATGAAAAGTTTCTTCAACTGCAATCATAATCCAGACGCAAATGCTTTGAAGCAATTATCAGATGAAACACATCTCTCTAAGCGGGTTTTACAGGTTTGTCCGAAAAGAGGATGAAAATTGTCATAACTGTGCTGTTCGGCAAATGAAAACCAAGATCTTTTAACGTTTACTACTATGCCCAAACTCCCAAGAAATTTGTCAAAATGTGATTCTGTAAATTTTACATAAGATTTCAGTTGTTTATTAAAAAATGTACTGAAGTGCTGGGCTTTTAATTGTGTCACGTGGGGTAAAGCACCACAGCCACCTAAAGAACCATGTTCCTATAACAGCTCTGTGTCTTAAGCAAAGCTTTCGGTAAAAAGCAGCAACGATTGTAATTTTTATAAGACGAGTACAAAAAAAGCTTTTACCAACTGTCAAAGTATGTTTGCCTCTCATGATTTGCTCAGCATCTTGGAAAACTATTCTAATAAAGATATTAACCTAAACACTTACTTGGTAAGCGCTGCTAATACGGCTCGCCACCAGTGCTTTTACTTTTGTGCTTGAGCAACTTGCTTCCATTCGGTGTTTTATACACTCTGCAGCAGTGGTTCTTTACCGGAGGCGCGAGCCCTTAAGCGCTGTACAACAATGAAAGTTTGATCAACAAACTTACCAAACAATACATTTGCTATTACAACTTATTTATGGCCAGAGGGCTTGAAACAAAGAAGTACTTAAGGGAGGCGTGGTAAAGGAAAAGTTAAGAACCATTGCTCTTCAGTTTGAATGTTCTTGATTTACTGCCGGTGGCGGGAAGAAACTCAAATGAGCGATATTTTGCTTTTCAGGTGTGGTTTCAAAACGCCCGCGCGAAGTATCGCCGTTGCTGCGCGCAAGAAGCCAAGCGTCACAAAGAACTAACGAAAGAAACAAAAGAAGACGAGAGCAGTGAGTCCACCTGCGACCAACANTCTCCNGAAACGTTTGCCTACGAAACGAGCAGTCACAGTGACACTTCATCAGATTATCAAAGCATTTTTACGTCTCAGCCATCGTTTGCTCAACACTCTTGCACTGATTTAGCCACGTCGCTTTCCAACGCAGTTTCACCACCCCNGCTTGTTTCTTCGGTTCTAGATTTAACTCAAGTTGTTTCATCCCCCTGTCATCTGTGAAACGTTNTTTTTTCACAAAACGTCTCCATCATCAAACGTGAGTAGTTTCGTACTCCAGAATCGGCGTTGTAGTATCACTCTTTGGTTCCGTCTTGTGTTGGGCGTATGTTTGTGGTTTCACTTTGTTGTTGTTTTTTATTATTGACAGTCCCATTGTATCTTTTATTAAGAGATTAAATACACATTGTCCACTACAACACCGTATGACATACCGTTATCCATTAATTGCTATCAACCGAGAGTTTCTATTTACAGTCAATCCTTCTGAAGTTCAAAATTAAAGAAAACAAAGCGCTGAGTGTGGACGCAAACAAATCGTTCTCTCAGTTTTTTTATGACGAAATACGTGGACCATAGACTTTGCAGTGAAAAATTTGTATTTCCTCCACAGCACAAACTGCTAATGTTTGCGAATCTTTTCGAAACTGGATTTCTTTTTCTTAAAAAAGCTTTAAAAAGTTTAAAAATTTACGTTTAACCCTTGCCGATATTCACGAATGAATGTTTTGATTTGGCAAATCGTAGGGAGTGTTTTGAAGGAAAAAATAAATTCTGAAGCGTGTTTCAAAACTTTTTTGCGGAAGAGAAATGTTCAAAAAAATGGGCACAAGTTTTCAGCTCGAATTTTAGTCTGGAAGTTGTTTTCATTGTAAAAATTACCAAAGAAACTGTTCCACGATATTTACGATATCAGCAAAAGAAGTTCCAAGAACCTTCACTTAAAAACACAAACCTTCTATTTTGAATTGCCCACAGTTTACTGCATCAAGCCTGAGAAAGAGCATTTCCGATGGTTATGAAATCAGATCGGATGTAATTCCGCGCATTTACCATCGTATGTGATAGAGAGTTATATCTGGTCATCCTTTGCTTCNCTGTGGTCAGCACTNATAAGAAGATCATCTCGCTCATACTTGCCAGGGCTATGTTTATATGCCTTTGTGCAACCGCAAGTTTACGTGCTAATACCACGACATTCTTTCTATAAAATGTGGAGCAAATTCTTCGTTGAATCGGTATCACTGGCTGAGCAGGTAATTGCCTAACACACCATTAGTTTGGGTGAGTGTGAGCAGCACAACAAAAAAGTATGATGTTTCTAGAAAACATATCACGTTTGTTTTTATTTTTTGCCCATTAACTTGCTCCAGGAAAAACGGTGACTGGTTGTTTCCTGAAATTCTGAAGTTTACAAAGCTTTATTCTTTTATTGCTTGCATTTATTTTCGTATACGATCCATAATAACACAACATATTCCCATGGATGAATCCAGTGGCGGCTCCAGATCAGGCCTTTTCGAGGGGAATTGAAATAGGTGGCGCCAAAAACGTATTCACTTGTTTAGATATCCAAGGTTTTCTGCGACAATCGTTGAGCATCACACAAAAGTGGTTGTACGTTTTGTAGATCAAGAAAGTGGCTATTTTTGTTGCTCGAATTATGTGATTTTTCAGGGAATAACCACAGCTTGAAAGCGCTTTGTATCAATAATTCACAAAACGCTTGAAGTGGGTCCCAAAAGACGGGGCCTCGTTTTTCACAAGCTACACATAACTGAGAACATTGTTGGTGTCCCAAACTTATCTACAAAAAGTATTTAAAAGACTAGCACGCTACGCGCTAGTGTTTGACACTGTTTTGGCTATCCGTAGATCAGAAAAAAGCAATGTCTAAAAGTATTCTCTACCTGGTTAGAAGAATGTTTCCTCTTGCACTAACAAGTGACAACTCAAGTCCCACGATAGGATTCTCATAAATAGCTAAATGACATTTACATTTCCAGACAAAGCTTGTGCAGTTACATGTACGTGGAAAACATACTTATTGCTGAAGCGACCTCTTAACAGTCTCTTTGTTCCGACTTCCGTCACTCGTAAATACCACCCCAAGCTACTTGAACGTCTCCACCTGCTGCAGTATTTCCGCTCACTTGCAGAATACACTGCCTTGGGCGTCTTGAGCGACACAATGCCTCAATCTTTAAGAGCTGATTTTCGTTCCTGCTTGGTGGCACGCAGCAGAAAACCCATCAAATGTGTGCTGAAGGCCCTGTTGAGAAGATCCACTCATGTAGCACCAATTCGTCCGCAAAAAGCAAACGGTTCATCCTGTAGTTCCCAACAGTGACACCTTCGTCGGCGCGTCTGCGGCTGTCAATACAATCATGTAAACCAGATCTCTCCACATTTTTTTGGAGAGGACCACATAGGCTACTGAACAACTGTTCGAGGGCCAGCATCTTGCGTAATGTGATTTTTTCGGGATATGATACATTCTACCTAATGAGCAAGTTTTTCGTAAATGTAATGTTTTTTCATTATTGCCAAAATGCGTTTTGCGACGGGATGAAAATGGCTTCGCTGATAGGATTTGACCCGCGGGCCGTCGTTTGGAGAACCCTGATATAGACTATCAAGAGGAGTGGTGACAACACACACCATTGTCGGAGTCCAACACCAACGCTGAACGATTGTGATTGAACTCCGTTGACACGGACACAATCTTCTGAGCAAAAATGCAGTTACTTGGCGTCCAGCAAGAGGCACCCGTCAACACCGGACTCCAGCAACACACCCAAAGCTTTTCACGACGAACCCGGCCATATACAGTACTTTCCCAAGGTCGACAGAACAAGTGTATACGTCTTTGGCATTCTCCCAGGATTTATCAAAAATTAGCTGGAGAGTGGAAATTTGTTCTGTAGTGCTACGGCCGCGACGAAAACCGCACTGGGTATCATACAGCTTTGCATGGTTCAGTTTTTTTCGCGGCATCTTGGCATACACTCTTCTGGGGAGGCTAAGCAAAGAGATGCCGCGGTAGTTGGTTCATTCACTCCTCTCTTCCATTATGTGTAGGGAGACGATCAATTTGCCACTCTTTCGGTGCCCCTCCAAAACGCCATGCCATTTGACACACACCAATCAGCCAAACCATCCAGCGTTCCAAGTTCCCCTAATTCACTATCAAATTTTTCGCGATTAGCTTCAAGCTCGGATTTAGCAGCGGCGTCAGAGAGCTTATTGATGCACAGTTCTACGGAAGCTTTCATCAGTACAAAGTTAAAATATCCCGCCTGAAAAACTTTGCTCAGTTCTGTCAGGCAAGGTGTCAATGTTGACAAAAGGAAAGCACAAGGTTGAAATATTTTGTTTTCATAAGCCGCAGTAAAACAACGCACATTGCATCATTTTTATTTTGTGACAGCTGCTTGAGTTCGGTCCACACAGCCAAAATCTCACTCCTAGCTCTCGCTGTTGCCTCATTCGACAACCACCTTGTTTTGCATGCGCGCTACAACTGCCGACCTTTTGTCTTCATTGCAGTCTGATGCATCGCCAGGCAAGCCAATCGC
>JGI24158J21664_10007638_pt1 | contig 14369 bp, 12 predicted proteins | sample Ectturendosymbi3_FD_21664 | JGI IMG/M metagenome (IMG submission 21664) | reverse complement strand
TAGCCTTATAATAAATACTACGGCCAAAGCAAACGATACAACTGACATCTTGCAAACGTTTCGATAACAACTGTTATCATCTTCAGTGCATAGCAATAGTGATAACAGTTGTTATCGAAACGTTTGCAAGATGTCAGTTGTATCGTTTGCTTTGGCCGTAGTATTTATTATAAGACCATTGAAGCTCATTCTTAACTTTCCCTCCTTAAAACATCAAATTGCTGACATCAAAATGATGATAATCACTGGTTTAGAGGGAATGCAGGTTGCAATAAGCAGGTGACAAGGTGTGTGAAATAAGCCTTGTTGAATTGAAGTCTGCAATCACATTGCAACATAACCAGTGTTTGGCCAGAAAACTGCCCCTTAATCGTGACCAGAATCCGCGTAGAAACCGCCACGTGTGACTCAGTTTGCGAGTTGGAAAAATTAGAAAACTTCTGGCAGGCCCATATGGCTAACCAGTCGCATGCGGCTCTCTGCCCGGTTTTTAGTGCGGTCCTTGCGTAAATACCGCATTTGTTCGTGTATAAGTCGCAAAAATTTTTGCCAATTGCTCACCTTGAAAGTCAGGGTGCGACTTGCACACGCATTGCGTGGCAATGTGTTTGTAGCTTGTGCAAGCACCTACACACGCGGGTATATTTGCGCGACACACGTGTTAGTTGCCATGTTGCGTGGAAGCGTGTTTTGTGGTTTGCGCAAGCACATGCACACGCGGGCGCATTCGCGCGGCTTTGCAAATTTCTGTCATTATCATGTTGGTGTGTGATGTTTACAATAAATCTACCTGAGCAAAGGTATTTGGGTGAGGAAGAGGCGGGGTGATGTGCATGTGTATGATGTGGCTGTTTGTGGTAACACAGTACGAAATGTGGCTCTTGTTCGCTTGCTGGTTGACCACCCCTGCTCCAGAGCATTACTGAAGCTTTCCGCGATGTCCCAATGCTATAATGTACACGAGCGCGCGGCTTCCGCCTGACGACAGCTTAACGATGCTTTGCTGCAGATTGTTTCCGCCTACTGAGCATTGCAGTATCGATTCTTTTACAGACCAAGTGCGTTTTATCAATTAATTTCAAAACCGGCCTCCACCTTCAACGCCATCAACCACGTCGACAGACACCCGAAGGTCGTCCATGGAGACTTTGACGGACTTCCGCCGAGCGTCAAGGTGAACATGAGCCGTTGCTTGGTTCGATTCAGGCAGTCACGTGATGCTACAAGCCGGCGAATTGTTCAGCCCATTGTCCTTCGGTGAATCACACAAAAACGTTTTTGAGCCTTGTTTGCGGCTGCTAGTGGTGCGTTGTAGCAAGCTTTTCCTCCGCTCCGTGTCTGTGCCCAATCGAAATCTTTCGTATCAAAGAAAGTGTTGCTTAAATGTTATTTACCATGCTGAAAGTCGTGGTGTCGCAATCGCTGTGAGGAGAATTTTCGCTTTAAATGAAAATGTTTAAAAGCTCTGCAAACAGTCATGTACGCAGTACGGGCGCTTTCGTTGCTGTTCTGTGTTGCGTCAACGAGCGTCATGTCAAAATGAACTGACAATGCAACATTGTTTGCAACACGCAATTTGACTGACCTTTTACGAACTTGCATCACGGGTCGTCGTCGGTCAACGCGCTTCTACCAGGATCTAATGTCGTTATCAGAACTACGTCATTGAAAAGTACGAGTTGTGTCAACCGGACGATCTTCACATCTGTGATGGATCGGAGGAAGAAAACAAGCGACTGCTTCGGGAAATGCAAGATTCCGGAGAAATAAAACCTTTACCGAAATACCAAAATTGGTAATTATACTGTTTTGTGTCGAAAACACCTCTTAGAAACTTTGATATCTGTTAATTTGTGTACTTGCTCATGCTGTTTTTCTTGAAAGCAGTCGTTTATTTAGTATTTTTTTGAAAAACGATAACAAATTTGAAATATTACCATAACATGCCAGATTAATCAAAAATTTTTTCAGATGTTTTGAACAGGCGCGTTTACAAACAAATCAGCAATCATTTTCAAATTCATCTGACCTGAAAAAACAAACGTGTTGTATTTCGAAACATTTGTTTAAAAAAAAAAACAGTTTCTCTCAAACTGTGGGAGTTGTGCATAGTTTAGACACCAAAAAGGTGGGAAAAATGCAGAAATTCCGCCAGTAGCTTTTATTTGCGGTCGGTTGAAGATCAAACTTGTATTCTGCTAAGTGTGTGGTTCTACATGCAAAAAAACTAATTTTGCTTGAGACATGAAAATGTTTTACTTTTCAATATTGTTTTCTAATGTTTATGCCCATAAGGTTCCTCTGGCGAACCAAAATGGCAAAATTCCTTTTTGTATGAACAACCGAGGTTGAGCATGAGTCATGCACGTCGACTCAGCTTGTCTTGTCAGCGAATTCCCGATGGGATGCAGTTACGAAGCTTGCTCGTCCATCAAAATGTCAAACTTGTTTTTGCCGAAATGTTATTGGAGACCTCACGCATGGCTTTTGTGTTGACAAGTCAGGCACGCACTGCTATCTTGGCAGTGACCCCTCCCTCTTACTAAAAATAAAAACTTATGCATATGTCGATGGGATTGCCAACGCAGCGCTTAAAACTTCAGCTGATGAGGGAATCAGCTTAATAAGTGTAATTTAAGCTTTAAAATCTGGTTTGAAAACTGCATTACGTTTATTGTCAAAAGATGCCACAGAAGAATTAAAGTTTTTTATTATAGGCGTACTGTAACAGTTTGCTGATCATATTTGCAGTTGGTATGCTAGAACGGAACAGTTTTCTGATTATATTTGCAGCTGGTATGCTAGAACGGATCCACGCGATGTTGCCCGAGTCGAAAGCAAGACAGTGATTGTGACGGAAAATGAACGAGAAACGATCCCCAAACCGAAAGAGGGTGTTGAGGGTCTCCTCGGCCACTGGATGTCCCCGTCAGCCTTGGAAACTGCCGTAGGGGAAAGGTTTCCCGGATGTATGAAAGGTACAGTGGCTGCCTTATGTTGCAATCGTTTTTTCACGTGTGAATTCCTTAATGACATAAAAAGCAAAACAACTGAAAAGAATGATGTATGTAGAAAACTATGAGTAAAACCAGAAAATAACAAGAAACAATCCAAACTTTGCATATGCCTATATTGTGTGCAGTTTCGTTACAGCAAAGCTGACCTGAAACCAGCTGATATTTTCGGCAACAACTGAACATGTTTTTCAAAATTGGGAAGGGGGCAATTGCGCGGTTACACCCCCTTGTTGCGCCCTGCCAAGGTTTTCATCTAAAGTCAGTCTCTGGTCAGTGGCGTAATCAGAGGTTTGAGCCAAGGGGGCAAAACTTAACTGAAAGGGGCTCACTGGCCACTGTAGGGGGCACTAGCCAACACTCAGAAAAAAACGTTAAGAAATGGAAGTGAATCCGGATGTTGTGGATGCCTATACTAGCTAATAAAACGAAAACACCCCGAAAAACGTAAAAAACAACAACTTACTGAAAACCAGAAGAACAATAAATATCAAAACGTCAGCTAAAGGGAGCCCAGTTTTTACATTTAGCTTGCCAGGGAGGCGAATCGCCCCCGCCCCCCCCCCGTCAGTTACGCTACTGTATCTGGTACAGCTCCACCGTATGAACACCGATAGCACTAAACTATACTATGACAATAATGTTCATCATTTATTTCGACACCAGGTCGCACCATGTACGTGATACCATTCAGCATGGGCCCGGTCGGCGGAACCATTTCGAAGAACGGCGTCCAGTTGACCGACTCCAAGTACGTTGTGGCAAGCATGCGCATCATGACCAGGATCACCCCCTCGGTTTTCAACCTGATTAACAACGACAACTATGTCAAATGCCTGCATTCGGTCGGTTGTCCGAAACCGTTGACACGTAAGTGTGGTTCGAGCAGGTAGTTGTTACCGACCTTTCGCTCTCTGGTTGCTGTCTTCTCTTTTGTTAGGGTGTAGGGAGTATTATTTGCCCAGGTTTGTTCGTACTCTGGTGATGTTATTTGCTTTGCGAAAAGTCGCGTTGCCGAGTTTTGCTTAGCGGGTGGGGTGGGGAACAGAAGAATTGAGTGGAGGGCACCTTATTCGGAAAAGAGATCTCACAACCGCAAACCCAAGCTCAACAGGCCCTACTGAGAACGACGCTGTCATGCGGGATCTGTTGAGACGGATTTAATTGCACTGAATATAGCGAATTCGAATTGCTGCCTGCAGCTGGGAGCGTGCGATTACCACTGTTCTTCAAACACACGTCTTTAAATATTTCCTGATTCGATCCACAGGCGAACTGGTCGCAGACTGGCCCTGCGATCCTGACAAGGTCCTGGTCACCCACATTCCGGCCAAGAACGAAATCATCTCGTACGGCAGTGGTTACGGTGGGAATTCGCTGCTCGGCAAGAAGTGTTTCGCGTTGAGAATCGGATCGACGATCGCTCGCAGCGAAGGATGGTTGGCGGAGCACATGCTGGTGGGTTGGTGTTGTCGTCACACTGGGTGTGTCAGGGGCGTTGCTCACTTTGAGCCGTTGCCTGCCGCGAAAAGTCACGGTGCAGTTAGAGCAGGCGATTGCAAGATCTTTCGCTGGGCCGTTGCTAAGAAAATTACCATTCCTCAACAGTTTTACATGTTTGTAGTTTTTTTGTTTGGCCGTGAAATCGTCATCAGGTTGCGAAACAATACAGTTATAATTTTTCGAGTTCTTCCCTGCAGAAACTCAAAGAAGTCAATGTCTCGGCTGACATGTCTTAATTTAATGAATGACCGTTGTCCTAAAGCAGGGGTTCCCAAACTGGGGTACATGTACCCCTAGGGGTACATTTGTTAATCTGAAGGGGTACATTTAAGGTTAGCAATAGAAGGGAGAAAGTATGTTTATATATTTTCCATTTCAAATTATACATATATCAGTGAATATTATTTTCAAAATTCGTTATATGCTTATTGGCAAATATATTTTTATTTTCCTCCTGAAGCCTTATTGTCATAAACTAATTTAGGGGTGCGTGCTCATCTATCGTAATGCTGAAGCGGTGCCCAGAGAAAGTGTGGGACTTATCAGTTTCACCACACATCGATTGAAGTCTTTCAATTTGACAAAAATAACTTTCTCAGATCTTTTGTTGTCTTTGCCTTGTTCAAGTGAAGAGCAAACCGAGTTAAACTCACTTTCATCGTTCGCACGCGGCAACACCCTGCAGTGTTTGTTGCAACGTATTTGCATTGGCACGGGACAGTTGACCGAGTGACGAGCTGAGCAGGGCCTGGCGCTGCCTGGTTTTGTTTCTTGGTAAATTTGTTCAACGCTTTTTTCGCCAAGAGCCCTTCATGCAGCGCTTCGTTGAACTTCCAGTAGCGCCGGTTCGGCAAGAGTACTTCAGCAGCTACTTGAGCGCAAAACGCGTGGCGAGCGCTAAACTTTCAATGACTGCGTTCAAAACTTAGGGGTATTTTGTGCCGCAGACCTGACTTAGACGACTTCAACAACGTGCTTGTGGGAATGATACAGCTTTGCTTTGAAGCAACTACAAGTCGGACGTGCTGTGCTTGCTCTGTGTCAGGGGTAGGGAACCTGTTCACTATCACGGGCCGCGTGAATTGTGCATTATCGCTGGTAGGCTGAAAAAATCAATAACTTTCATTCAAAAATTCTACCTTTATATAAATATGAGGAAGAGTGACATCTCTTGCCTCACTAACTACCTGTTTATTATGGATTTTCGTTTTCACGCGATGTTGTACTCTAACTCGTGTAATTAATATTCTGATGCAGACCCTATCAAATGTTCACGCGGGCCGCATTTGGCCCGCCGGCCGCAGGTTCCCCACCCCTGTTCTATGTTCATTGCAAGTTGGGCTGAAACAACTCTTCCATTCAAACAGTGAATGTGACTTCTGTTGCAATAACAACGATTGTTACGTCATCATTGCAGATCCTCGGCATAACGAACCCCGAAGGCCGCAAGAAGTACATTGCCGCCGCGTTTCCGAGCGCCTGCGGCAAGACCAACCTGGCCATGATGGAGCCCACCCTGCCCGGTTGGAAGGTCGAGTGCGTCGGCGACGACATTGCGTGGATGAAGTTTGACAGCGCCGGGAGGCTGAGAGCGATAAATCCGGAAAACGGATTTTTCGGCGTCGCCCCGGGGACGTCGAAGAAGACGAACCCGAACGCATTGGAGGCTTGCATGTCCAACACAGGTGAGAAGATAACGCTAGTGGTTGATTGACGGGTGCCTCTGTGTGAAATGCTGCTGCGTATTTAATTTATTGTGTTGGGTGGGTGATTTTTTGCTGAAACATTTCGATCATTTTAGCTGAGACATTTCGGTCATTTGTCTCACAGTTGCATTAAATCTCGCCATAACAGTGTTTTTTAACCTATGGTTTCAAACATTCTAACCGAAATGACCTAATTCTTTTCGGTCATTTCAAAAACGTTTCGATCTATGACCGGAAAAGAAACAGGTTAGAAGTGCATGATTTGTTATGATATCGGTGTGTACCACGCATTGAGGTAACGTTTTGAAACAGCTCCCACGCACATCCACCCCCTTCCTTCTCCACAGCCGCTTAATGCAGCTGATATCATTGTTGTTTGCTCTGTTGTGATGTCTGTGCATGAAACTGACCCAGACTTGACTGCGTTTTTTTCCAGTTTTTACGAATGTCGCGGAAACGTCGGACGGCGGAGTTTATTGGGAGGGTATGGACGAACTTCCGCCGCCAGGTGTCACTATTACGTCGTGGAAAAACAAACCGTGGACTCCAGGTTATTTCTTTTTCATCCTTTGCATTTATGCGAACCAAGTTATTTCGTCAAACATAAGAAAATTGTTTCGGCAATCTATCGTTGAACACTTAGATGTAAGCAACAAAGTCATCCCGAAGTGTTCCTACACTTCTGACCGGTCCTTTATTTCATTTCAGGCTCGGATGAACCCGCCGCTCACCCCAATTCGAGATTTTGCGCCCCAGCCAGCCAGTGCCCCACCATTGACCCCGACTGGGAAAAGCACGATGGGGTCCCAATCGACGCCATCATGTTCGGGGGCAGACGCCCGGAAGGTAGGAAGCGTCTGCGGTTCCAGCAACACCGACTGAAAACAATTTGTTTCGCATTTGGTTGCATTGACTGAACTTATTTTCATGCATTTCACGAAGTTTAAAGAGTAATTTTTGTCCATTACTTCACCCTTTCGTTGTTTTCCCGAACCTCACATAACGCTTCCCGTGACGTACCTTCTCAAGCTGAACGTTAGCGCCACGCTCGTGGCAGCGCGTTACTTCTCTCCCGGTAGTTGGTCGCGTTCAAGGCCGCTTCACCCCCTAATTACGTCGCTGCACCCCCTTATTATCCGAACTTAAACCTTCGTCGCAGGTGTTCCTCTTGTCTACGAATCATTCGACTGGCAACACGGGGTCTTCATTGGCGCCGCTATGCGGTCCGAGGCCACGGCAGCCGCTGAACACAAAGGTGAGATTGATCGAGCGTGACGGTGTAGATCTTGGTCCGGTGGTTGCGCGTATTTTTTGAAACGGCTTTTGTGACGCAAGTGATGTCGTCATAGAAATAGCGACTCGATTTTCTGCTTTAAGAGAAAAAGTGTCGCCATTTGCTGAAAAACTTTGACTGTGACGTAACAACCGAAAGTCACGTCGTGTGATTAGGATGTTTTTCAAGTCTTGTCACTTTGTTTTCATTTGGAAACCCGGATTTCAAACGATGCATTTTCTTGCAGGCAAAGTGATAATGCACGACCCATTCGCGATGCGTCCTTTCTTCGGTTACAATTTCGGAAACTACCTCAAGCACTGGCTGAGCGTGAACAAGGAGGGAAGACACATGCCGCGAATCTATCACGTCAACTGGTTCAGGAAGGTGAGGCGAAGTGTTTGAAGGTTGGATTTTACATGCAGGGCTTTTACTGTTGCATGCTTTGGTTGGAAGCGTCGGGATTGGTCTTCGTAAAATTTAGAGTAACTCGAGGCATTGCTTTTATTCAAAGATGATGTACCCGTAAGTCATGCGCTACAAGCTGGAAGACGTTCTACGCATAGGCGTAGCCAAGGGGATTGAAAGCGGTCATTCCCCCAAAAAATTTCTAGCATATTTTGTGCTTCAAGAGACGGTGGTCCAACCAATCTCGCCTGAAGTTAAAATATTTGGTCCCTCCCAAAATTTTCGGCTGGCTTCGCTAGTTGTTCTAGACCAGTTTTTCTCAACTTTTTTCCTTGACACACGTTACGCTTTCATACGCATAAACAAGCACATATTTTTCTTATGTAGTGTTTTTTCTTGTATGCAATTCAGTGAGAAAGTTGCTGCTGAACACAGAAATTGTTGTATTTCCACCAAACTACGTGGCTCACTCGGAAACTGCACTATGCTTGAAAAACACTGTCCCAGGCATAGAATAAGAAATGTTCTGTGAAACGCAGAGTTGGTGACTTTTTTCTTGGTTCAGTTCTTCCTCTTAGCAGCGTTTTGGTTCAACGCTCTCTAAACCGTCCGCACCAAACAAACTTTAAATAAATCGTTTGAGATGGTACGTTTACCAGACCTTTGCGATGTCGCAAATTTAGTTTTGTTTCGTCAAATGTTCGCCACCTTTTATTTCGTGGCTTGACTGTCGCTGAAATAAGACATTTGACTCCGCGCAGGCGAACGGTAAGTTCATGTGGCCCGGGTTTGGCGAAAACTGTCGCGTGCTTGAATGGATCTTCAACCGGACCGACCTCGCGCACGACGATCACTCCCTAGCGGTAGAATCTCCCATTGGATTGTTGCCAGCCGAGGGGGCTATCAAGCTCGCCGGTTTGAAAGATGCGGTCGACATGTCCGGACTGTTTGATCTGCCGCGGGACTTCTGGCTGCAAGAGGTGACGGCGATTAGGAAATACTTCGACGAGCAGGTGAACGTGGACTTGCCCCCCCAGATCGCGGACGAGTTGGACAAACTCGACCAGCGAGTACGACAATTGTAAGAGAGCACAATGTGACCTGCTTTCCAGCGAGTACCTCCGCAGAGCTGGCAATTGATGCGGTCCACTGCGCATAACTGGCACGAAGCTACGCTTGGCTGGTTGGTACCTTTTCCAGTCTTGGCCACTGCACTTCGAATTCATCCGCTTTTTACAAGGTGTTCGTCCGCGTTTGGACGAGAGAGTAGCTGCCACTGTCGATGTGAACCAATAGGAGCCGCGACCCAGACAGGACGTTGCTCCTTCGGTTTGGTGATGAATGGATTCGCGTCGTTTAAATTTCAACCAATCGCTTTAATCCGCTGACACGGGGGCCGAAACCACTGTCACGCCTAAGTGAGTGGCTCAACGAAGAAGAAACCAGTGTTCATTGGTGTTTGTCGTTTTATTTGGTGTGTTTTGCGATAAGTTTTGTTGATACCGTGCCGCACGTTCGTCGCGATTGCCGAGGCCGTTTGCGACGCAGTCACTGCGCGACATTCGACGGCGACCTGTGAATTTGCATCGCACCAAGGCCGCTTTGCTTTTTGCTTCTTCTTAGCCAAAATAGATTCGCCGACGATGACGCTGTTGCGTTGTAGCAGCGGCGCACATTCACTGCGGACGTTAATTTCTAACTTGCGTCTGACGTCACTGACGAGATTATTGTTTTTGTTGCTCGCCGGCTTTTGGCGCATGCGCCGACCGTTGCGCCTCGGCGACACCTGACAACAAAGTCGTTTGTTTATTTGTGTACAAATATATACGCAGTGACATCCGCAATGGCTGGTCGTAGTCTCTGCATGAATCGCAGTCCGTGCGGAAATTTCATCCCCGATCAGGGTTTCGTAGAAAATGTGACGTCTGCTGCAACGTACAATTAGTTCATCACCTGTCCATATATCAGCTATGTCCAACCCACGACCGGGGGATGGGTGGGCGCCCACCCCTGGTTGCGCGCATGCTTGCTACAGTGTGCGGCAAGCCAAATGGCCATGTGTTAAATGAAATTAGCAAAACTGCTTGACATGCCGTAATCGTCCCGCTAAGATAAGATGTAATAGCTGAGAAACAAAACATCAGCAAACGAAAAAACGTGACAAGAGGACATCCCACAAAAACTGCAGTGCAACATTGTATTATAATGCTGCAAAATAATGGCAAAGCCGATTGAAAAAGACAAATGGGCTGTTGAGTCGGAGCCCGAGCCCAATCAACTTTTGGATGATTGCAGCTGGAGTCAAAGCAGACACTTTTACTTGGTGGATCCGAAGCCTGAAATTTGGGTTCCGTTTATACAGCCCAGGTTTTTGGGGTAAGCGAGCTAACTTAATGCGGGACGAGCGTGATTTGTCGTATATCTACATATTTATCCTCGTTAGCATGAGGGTCGAAAGGGGTGTGCAGGGAGACCTTGGACTCACTGGAGTTTGAAATTTGAAAAACGTTTTTCTTTCAGTTTTGCGTTGGTAAAGTAAAATTTCACCACTGTTGGCACCTCTGAAAAAGTGCTTACAACCAACACCTGGAAAAATTCCTATTTCCCTCCCTGGAAAATCCATCCGACATCCAAGCTCGTTTATGTGTAGATCAGGATTTCTCAAACTTTTTGCACATATCCCACTATCCATCAAATATATCATTTTTCGACACCTCATCTATGCTGGTGTATTAATACAATTGCACAAATCCGACAATGGTTTTCAGTTTTCGATGGACCAAATTATTTTGGAGCTGGAACCAAAAACTTTAAGACGCCTAGCTGGAACCGTGCCCTGCTTTAGGCTATCGCAGCCTAGGAAACACAAAATGCATTTGCTAAGAGAAACTTATTTTTCTTGTTTTAACGTTAGCAATGTCCTTAAAAACTTTGTCCAAGTTTAAGCCTCTGGTTTTTCGGATTCAATGAACACAATCGTCAAACTATTTAGGCGCTCTTGTTGGATTGATGATCTCAAATAGGTTTTAATTAGTTTCAACTTGGAAAACTCCTTTCTCCACATGTCACGGTCACTGGGATGGCCAACTGTAAATCTTGAGGGCAACAAAAAAATTTGGGATAGAGTCTACCTCATCAGATCCTTGCGAGGGAAAATGCATAGCGCTATTGAAAAACGACTAAGCAGCACAAATTTGCAATGAATAATAAACGTAACTTTCAAAAGACAAGTGGCGGAAACTGTTGCAACAGCAATAACCTGCTAAGTGCGAAACGCTTGCAACTGAAACAAAAAGCAACCTCAAAACTTAAACCCTCTCTTCTTTAGCTAGCTACTATTGAAAACACTATACAACACATAGAAAAACAAGGCCCACTGTTACGATTCCACAACTAATTATGACGAATGAGGATATTATACAACCGCGCAGTTCACTTTGATTTGCGTTGACAACTGGCCCCACGCATAAAAACTGTGAGGCCGGCGCTGCACACGCAGCTTCAATAGAAAGGGCAACATTGCGTATGTTCGGAGCCGTAGCGCGGGGCCCCCATCGGCGCGGGGCCCGATTGGAAGCAATCGGTTAAAGGTCGGCACGGCTTTCAGTACCACCTCTAATATTTTGTGTAACAGACATCGTTTATGCAATAAAATAAAACGTGTCAATTGACTTGTGGTAAAATGTTTTGTGCGACTCTCTAACCAAATCGTTGGTCTGAATTTGGCTCTCAGCGAAATGGTTGAGAACCACTGTTGTAGAAATAAAAAAAACGTTAACTACCACAACATCCTACTTTCTAATCAGAATGATAAAACCGGGTCTGTAGTAGTGTAGCGATCTAAAAAGAACTGAGCTATAATGTGTAGGCATATAATAAAATATCCATAGCTTTTGCAGTTTTGTAGTCATGCTGTTAGCAGGGAGTGTGCTTAAGATATGATACCATTGCAGATTTAAGCGTGAAATGCACAGCATGCCACTGTAATGAAGGAATTTGTATTAGAAACCCTTAGGCTTACTAAAAAGGTTTACTAGATTACTGGCAAAGTTCACCAGGAAACAATACGTTTACAAGCAGTAGCATAACACGAAAGTTATTAATAATTGGCAGCAAACTAGCATTGCTTTGCACAGCAGTACATTATCAGGAGTGTATAAAATACAATGTAAACAAATGTGGATTTTTCATCTGTGGAAAAAAATCTATGTTTTCAGCACGGTAACCATCAGTCGCATTTTATCCTAAACTTTGCGTGTTAAATTGTGGTTTGCTTTGCGATTCATCACTGCTTATTATGAGTGCAAAAGATAAGAAATCACTTCAGCTATATTTAAAAAGTCAAAATGTTAATTTCTTGCCAGAAGTCATACTACAGTATTTCTTTGAACAAAGGGCTTTTAAACACATATCTGCAATTGTGCTAATGCAAATGTGTGCGAGTCGACTGTGTTTTGCGCTCTTTGCATGGTTTGCCCGGGCAGAGCTGTTAGCTGGAATCGTCAAGGCGGCAACAGGCAAAGCATGCAACGAGTGCAAAGCATTTGGTCAACTGGGACTAGTCTGTTTTAAAATGCTCGGACACAAATGCAGTTTTCCAAACAGCCATTTTCTTGATTCTGGTCGTAAGAAATAACAAAAGGTTCTCAGGCATTGACGGCAAAACCGCAGCGACTGCCTTTCCAGAAATTTGTAATATTACCGTTATCTTGAGTTCAGATGCGCAACCAGGGGGGCGTATTTGGGGCATTTGCCCCCCCCCCGAAATTTGGAAACATTGCATAGCAATTTTGAATTTGCAGAAACTTTCAAAGAATAAAGGTGAAAATTTATATTCTAATCATTTTTGAGAAAGGTCCTATTTCAATTTCTCTTTGTCCTACTGGTTAATTGTCTCCTTATAAAATTTTTTTGAAAGTACTTTGCATCAAATTTGTTATCGTGAGTTAGCTTGCACATAATGTAAACCAAGAAACCTCACTGGTAATATTCGTTTTTTTACTTTACACGCAAAGTTAGCGTTGACAAAAATTTTTGTTGATGTACATTCAAACCTGACACAACCCTACCAGACGTCAAGAGATTGCTTTTCTTTCGTCATCGCAAACTCACAAAAATTGTATAACTGTTATTATGTCTTCATTTCGTCTCTGTCGTTAAATTGTAACACGAAATAAAAAAACAGCTCAGGAGGGTAAAATGCATCGCTGCATTTCCAGAGCTGGATGTAAATGCGTTGTAATCCACCACCAATTGTTGGTCGCAATGACTGAAGGTGTAAAAAGATTTTAGGTAAGTTTCACGATCTGGGCTCCATTTCAGCCTCGGCGTTGCACCCGCACTTCATGTTGGTTTGGTCTGAGTGCCTGGATGGTTTGAAATATGACACAAATGAAATGGTCCGGAAAGCAAAAAATTATGTGGATTTTCTTTTGGGAAGGTAAAAATGTAAACCTTCAGGTTGCGGAGCCTGTGACCTGGGCATTTTGCGAGGAGCCTGAGCTCACTTTAAAACTTAGGAGCCGGAGCTATGTCTATGAGAAAGCTCCAGCTCTGGCCAGAACCGGATTAAGGGGTAGGGGGGCCCCGGACAGTTTTTACTGGAGGGCCCCTATGACGAAATTAATGACGTCATCGTTCGTAAAAGTAAATGTTTTCGCTGATTCGCAAGGTTCCCGTTTGTTTTTCCGGTAATCGAGAGTGTGCTTACTCAAATTTACATACAGTTAGCTGCCAGAAGAGAATTTATGATATAAATACTAGAACTAGAGTCTATTTTTACTAAGAAAAAATATTTCACAGGCTAGAGAGTGACTCGGCAAGAAACAACAGTCACCCCAACATTAAAGCAGAACCCAGAGATTACAAATAAAAAACCAGAAAAAGAATGTCAATATGGCCATTCAGGCTGAGTGTGAAAGTTGTTTCCAAGGTAATGTCTTGATTTTCACCTTCATTTTCAGATGCTCTGGTTAACGCCAGTGCTTTAACGTTGCCGCTTGAAAGTTTTGCTAGAAAAAGCGATTCAGTCGAGGGGTTTTAGCAAACACTGCCAGATCCTTGCGCTTTTCATAGCTCCTGATGGCAGTGCAGATTTCGACATCGCTCAAGCTAAACACTGTAATCTCGTTTGCTGCTCTTTCGTCCTACGAATCGACTGATTAAAACCTTTTCTGACGGACCACGCAGTAACATGTGGTGCAACTGCAAATGGCTTGAATAACTTCATATGTTGATGATGTAACACAGCGATAGTAGCCATCGGAAGAAAAGTGCGTTTCCACCACAACGTCACCCTTTATGACGAAACAAAGGTGCAGTTCGGCTGCCGCTACCTCGAGACTTCATCAGAAATTGGGAATATTGATACCAGTGTTGCCACTTCTGATATTTTAACATGACATCAGATGTCATGTTCTCAGATAAATTTCTGATGCCTGATGTTTTGGCGACAAATCTGATGTT
>JGI24158J21664_10007637_pt1 | contig 14370 bp, 7 predicted proteins | sample Ectturendosymbi3_FD_21664 | JGI IMG/M metagenome (IMG submission 21664) | reverse complement strand
TTTTCACCTTTCAATAAATGTAATCATCATTGTGGTATCATTTAAAATCCTGGATTTGTGCCCAATCGCTTTGTTTCAACAATTGTGAAACACCCTTTACATGTGAATATCCGCATCTACATACCTATTTTAGTGCTAAACTGGAATCGTACATGTTGATTAACTAGCCATGACTTGTTTAAGCAATGTCTTTCACACAACAAACGTGTACTTCATATCCACTTTTGCTACATAATCATTGTGATCATGGTTTAATTTCATTTGATTTGCGCATATGTCAAATTTTGCGCACTGTTTTTTCATCAGACCACTAAGGACATCTTGATCGATTTCATCCTGGGTGTGACCAGCCTCGTCGGGTGTTCTATTTCGGTCGTCGCTCTTTTGCTCACTATTTTGATACACCTCGCTGTAGGGTAAGTTGCTCAGGCCCAGTTTTTTCGAAGGACAGGTATCCCTACTAATTGCACATATCGTAACATATTTTCGCAATTACAGAGTCAGACACCCAAACGACTTATCGATGGTATTCAAAACTAAAACAATGACTAAAGCTTATATTTCGTTTCCAGTTACAGTACTTTTGCTGAACGGCATTGGCGACTTTTTTCGTGATTATTGTTTAATTAATCAAAATCTGTGTTAATCCTTGCCGCACAATGAAACATACTTCTAGATACAAAAATTAATAACGCATGTAGGGCAGGAAAATTCCGTTTTCAGGGATGACGTCATTGCAAATAATGCTGTGAATATACTGGCGAAACGCCTCATAGTCCGTGCAGATAAGAATAGAGGCAGCCAAAAACTAATATTTCAAATTGATTTTTCATTCGTCAGTTAAAACTATGTTTTAACTCATTTATTAACCCAGAGGTGTTTGATAAAATCTTTAATTGTGCTAACATATCAGTCTGTTTTTTTCTTTTGACGGCGTGAGCATTGTGTCAAGGGAACTACGAAGAAGACAGCCTGCAGTTTTTCTGATCAACATCTGTGGCAACCTACTCGCATTCAATCTTGTTTTCATATTTGGTGTGGGAAAAAGTAACGACGTGATTGGTTGTTACATTTCGACTGCATTCTTGCAATTTTTTGCATTAACAACATGGTTCTGGATGAGTGCGAATGCTTACAACATGTTCATAAGTGTGAAACATGTGAGAACACTTTTGCAGTTTATTTTGCCCGCTGTGCTTTCTTCATTTAACGAAGCTATTGACTAAGCCTTCAGTTTCCAATTTAGTTGTTGGAAGAAGCAACACTCGCCAGAAAAACTAAAGCAAAAAATTAATAATTGTGAAAAACTGGAAAAGTTACGCTTACAGTAGTTCCATTTCAAACCAGAAAATGAACATTTAACTTACTTTACAGCTGAAACTTTAACAACCGAATCGACAACTCTGCGCGAAAGGTGTCAGTATTTGCATTTTCGGCTTAAAATCTGGTCAATTTATATTCAGATGCATTTTCCCTTCCCGTGACGGGATGTATTTTCTATGACAGTTGCAGGAGGTCAAAAGATTGCCCACCGGTACGCCAGCAGCCATATGCTATATTGTGCCCTTGGTCATTGTCTTAGCAAATAGCATGATCACAGTTTTGCTCGTGGATGGGAAACAAGTTTATATGTCAGGTATGAGTCTAAACGATTGAATTAATTCTCTTCTCTGGGGAAAAAGTATTCACTGCAAACATCATTTCATGAACAAAAGCCGTTTTGTAGTAACACCAATGTCAAAATCTACGAATACAAAGTCATTTACTTGTACCGTCACCAAGCAACGCTCTTTTGCAATGCGTTGCTTTCTCAGAGTTGTAAATCGGGCCGGGTTCGAGCTTAAGTTTNTCAAATGTTTCAGGCCGATTTTGGGCCTGCATCCAAAACTTTTTTATAACATTCAGAGCAACGATTTTTTCTTTCGTGAGGTAGATTTGTTGTGCTCACGGAGGTGACATCTGTGAGTGAAGATTGTGATTTTCTTTCTTCAGCTAAATCTATTTGCAAACACAGCTGCGTTCTTTTGTTCCCTGCTCGGAGTAATGTTGCACTCCTTTTGAGAAGGCCACAGAGTGAGGAAATTAGCAGGCAATGGCATTGCGTCCAAGAAATCAGTCGCCCTTGCGATTCTTGGCTTGTTTCAAGAAACGATGGCCTAGAAACAGGCTTTTCATGCCTATAGCGCTATACCAGATCTTTTATGCCTGTAGCGCCATCGTGGATAGCTTCGTGATAGTTTCGTGATATTTTCATTTTTTCTTGAGAAACATTACATTCTGCAGCATTATCGTTGACTAACAAGCTAAGTTTGTGCTTGTTCTAAAACAATGTTTTGGACAAGGTGTGATAAAGCCGTGCACTCACAGCTATACCCGCACACTACGTTTTTTTGATACTCCACAGTTGCACTTATCTTGAATCACGCGGTGAATTTGGCTTTCGGGTCTAAATTGGCCTTCAAAAACAAATGTCGGGCTCGGGCCGGGTTCGGCTTGTGATTTCGGGCTCGGGCTTCAAAATGAGGCCCGTTTACAACTCTGTGCTTTCTGCAAAACAAAATTTCCGTCAGCCTTTTACGTTGAAACAGACAAATTGAAAAGTTGTTTGAGAACAACCTACCTAACCTTCATTAAACTGTGTTTCATATTTGGAGGTTTACTTTCTGCAACCATAAGTCAGGCTGGTTTAATATTTCACGTGTTGGTTAAAACGATTTTCACTCCAGACGCAGGGAAAACTATCTCGCTACTGTCATTGTGAACAGCATGTTGTGAAAAATCACATGCAAAACATTTTGAAATTACATTGATTTGTCTCTGAGATTGTTCCATTTATGCTTTTTCCACAGACGACCCAACATTTGAATCGTCTTACAGAGCACGAAATGTTTGCTGGATTCACCGTCACTCACTCCACTTCGGGTTTCTAGTACCATTTACGTTCCTGGCTCTGTTTAACTTGGTCTGCTTCACTTTCATTGTGGTTAATGTTACCTGCAAGCAAGTGAAGGTATGATTTACTCCCAGCGCGTTTGTGTGAAACAGCAAAACAAGAATTCTTCGAGTATGTCTTTCAGCTTCGATCAACTGCTCAAAAGCGGAGAAACAGAGACAACGTCATGATTGCTTTTTCAATTTGCGTCATGATGGGTTTGACCTGGGTGTTTGGATACCTGCTTCTATTTGCAGAAAACGTTCTGTATCGAACTATAGTGTCTTGGATTTTCACCGTATTCAATTCATCTCAGGTATTGTGCATTCGATTCGCGTTTAATAGAAACTTGGAGTAGAAGACATGAATGCACGATTTTTGAGATGATGAACCTAGGACGTCAAAATTAATGTCATGGTTTTCAATGTAGCTACAACTACAGATTATTTTGATGGATTTTGAGATGTATTGTAGAAGTGCCGGTATTTACAAAATTTAATGGTATTTAGAAATGTTACATCACAGTATTATATACGTTGGTTCTTTATTTACTCACGAGACTTCTTCTCTGGTTGTAACGCCCAGATAAAAACGTTATCTTCAGTACTAACTGAAAGTTTTGTATATGAGGTTTGTTAATCTTGAACATGCAGCAATTCATTCCGAAAACAGCTGTTCTTTGATTTTACGTTTGGTTCTAACTCACCAAAATTTTCTCTACGTTTGGACACTCTGAACTTTAATTAATTGGTTTATGGACTCAAACAGTTGCTAGACGTCTTTTTGAAGGAGCAATTTGTAAATGAAAAATAACATCATCCTTTCACCAGTCTCTTTGAACCAAAAAGCTCACGCAATGGTCAGAGTTGGGGTGTTATTCTGTACTTAATTTTAAAAGTCCCACTATCGTCAGAAAGAGAATTGTGTCCGGTAACCAAAAACTTGATTTTATGTTAGCGTACCGCTTACACTTGCACAAGCATGTTGTTTGTGATCAAGCCATATTTTTCAATTCCGTTTTGTGTTTCTTAGCATGTTTTCGGGGTGAATACGAAACTTTAGCTAGTATTTTATTTTTTCGATCCATTTGTTCTTCCTCTGCATTTTTACATTTTGCTCATAAATCAACTGTGACGTGCGAAATGACGTAAATCTCCAAAACGAAATGTTATTCAATGATCGAATGATCATTTATTCGCTCAGAGTTGTTGTTATTTCCAAATGCCTTGATACGCGGCAGAAATCGAAAACACAGATCTTTGATTTCAAATATCATGAACACTCTTACTGGATTTGCAAAGCGAAGCAGAGCCGCAGGCGCCCAAAGCTGTATACTGTCTGATTCTTTGCTGGGAAAGCTTTTTTTCGATAGACACTTGAAGGAAATGATGAAGAAAGAAATAAATTGGGCGTCGTCACAACAAAATTTTTCATCTATATTTTATGTCCGAAACCTTATTTTTTGTGAGTTTCAGTTTTTCCATATATTCTAAACAGGGTTTGTTCATCTTTATCATCAACTGCCTCCGCCCAAGAAGAACGCTCGAAATGTGGATTTATCCGCTCTTGCGCTGCAATCGAAAAAGCTCGCAGCTTTCACAAGCCATCAGGAATAATGGAGAAACTAACAGTGAAAATTCAGAACAAAAACAGATAAATAATTTATACAAAAGCAGCCAAATGTAATTTGATTATCATGGTCAAACTCTTGAATACAGCTTTGCAATGTGGAAATTCAATCCAGTCAAAATCAGTCATTCGCTTTTGGGTGCTTTGCAATCAGGACATTTCATTGATTAGTTAAGTGATTACGTAACAATTTTGATTTGATTTTTAAATTAAAATCTCCAATGTAATTGAAAGCAAACATGATGCTCTTGGACGCTTAAGTCACGATTTCATTCTATGGACCACGTAAACTGGCCTCCAAATTTTTGTGAACTGTGTGGCAATACAACTTGAGAATAAAATCGTTTACTGCAAAGATCCTTACCACTGTTGCAACTACACGCAGTTTTCATTCAGTTCAGCTTAGATCTAAAAAGCGTTGACCAGCAGTCGATGACCGTTCAGTTTTATGTACTATAAAAATCTTGCGGCCAAACAATAGAATATCAATCAGTAAGCAATTTTTGCCAAACTATGCAACAAAACGTTGTCTCCGTTTTCCGCAACAGCCTAAATTTGCTTGGATGCAACAAATCTTTTGGGGGTTAATTTCTATCGCATTATAGCAGTGGCTTCGTCGAATTACCAGATATTTATCTGCAACGGCCGTAACACAAGAGTTTTTGTACTGACCGTATGAGTGGTTGCATATGGTCTATAGTGTGTGGAACATTCTTAATGAGTAATTTTAGTCATGTTATTTTCATAAATCAATGCAATGTGCTTGTTCGTGAACAGCCTAACCGTTGAAAAGATAAACAGCTAACCTGCATCACGACGATAAGGTCGCAATTTCCAATTGCTCCCGCAAACGCTCAACACTGTCATTCTATTTTACTCTACACTGAGTCGTTTTACGCAACGTTGCTCTGGTTTCACATCAAAGTGCTTTGGTGAATTTGTTGTGTATCTGAAGGCAATGGATGAAAGCAATGAAAATCAAACTGCTACCGGAGAATTATTAGCGGAAAAAGTGGTTTGAGCCTTTATTTCGCTTTGCATTGGCTTGGCAACCTCAAGATGTCAGGTTGCTTAGCTGGAAGACTCACGCGCACTCCTGCAACAATTAGGTTGACCCTCAACTGGTAGGGATCTCCAAGGAAACGGAAGCTACGCCAATTCGTATGCATATCTGGTCCTACAACAGGAAGAACCTTGGTTGCACGTAATTTCTGAGTCAAAGGTCGTTGTACTTGTGTATGTGTTCGTGAATGTCGCCCAACGTAAATTATGAACATTCATAGGGAACATTTTCCATTGGGGTATATAAGCATAGACAGTTCTGTTTGATGTGCAAGCTACACTGGTAATTGCTGTGAAAACAGTTTTTTGAATTAACTTGTGATATTCGCTAACTGATCTTTGTCAATAAACAATCATTTCGTAAGACAGCTTGGCGTCCATTCTCTTTGCGTTTACATATTTTTCTTGTTCCGCAACTTACTTTTGTGTTTGGAAAATGCATCTCTTCAAAGGCCTTCAGTGCTGTCAAATTCGCAAGTAGGACATGCAAAAATCTTTCCTAGCACGCCTAAAATGTTTGATATTGTGGTTAACCAGAGCCATTGCCCACGTTTGACTCTCAATGCGGGCCGCGAGAATCGATAAACATAAAAATGGGCTGAATTATTTTGGTACGGATCTAGCAATTTTCCGTCCACGATGAACGATTAACATGTGATTATTGTTTTTTTTTCTTTTTTGTACTTCGCTTTTTCTGCTTGGTTAGTTATCAGACTTTTTACACTTCAGTTACTGCATTGTGTTTGAAACGAAAACACCGCTTTCAAAACCTACAATATGATTTTTTTAAAATCATGTTTACGTTTTTGTTTCTCACAAGTCTCTGGTTGTCTACCAATCTTCACTCTGTTTCAATTGATTGTATTTTTGTGTTAACAAAACAACGTGGGAATAAGCAGCGTATTATATAAGCTATCATATATAGTGAATGCAGAAGCATCTTGTGCGTGCAGCCTTACTTTCATGAGAAAAACATCTACGAAACATGACCTTGCACACCACCCACCACTTGCGCAACAACGAAACCACTTCACTGTCAAAAATGAAACGCGTGGTGGAAAATTCAAAACTATACTTGAAACAGCAATTTGTTAACCAAGGAAGCAGCCATGATTAGCATTTTCAATATATGATCATTTACGTTTCGCTTAGTTTTCCCGCAGAGTGGATTTTTCTACAGCTTTTACTGGTCAGAAACCGCAACTAAGGCATAATATATTTATATACAAAGTGCAAACGCCTTGTACATTTTAATTAAGTTTATTTGTTTATAGCAAACACGACGTCCATAGTATGAACACACACACTCTGCAGAATGCAGGTTGATAAAACAGACAATACAGAACGCTGTACAAGACATTGAAGCCGGCGAAATCACAGGGTTACAGACACTTTTCGCATTTTGAATTTTGGGACAAGAAAACCTTCAAAATGGGACTAAATGGCACTACCCGTGTTTGTGCAGCAAACAAATAACATCGATGTTAGATGAGCATACAAGTTGAATGCGGAATAAAAATTAAAACGGTAACAAATTATCATTACGAAACGTCTGATTTCTAGCCAAATTGTTTTGTTCGTTCATGTTAATCAATATTAACGAAAGATTTTATTAGGTTCAAAGTATCGTTCATCTTTGCAAATCCTTATTCAACTCTGTCTTCAGTTTCCACGCACTGTAGAAATCTGTTTCGAAGGTTTGAATCTCCTACGTGAGAAAAAGTATATAATTCACTTATGACTGCGTGTTCTTGCGAATGCACATACTTGAGATCCCTGCAATACTTATAGCACTCTCAACAAATGAAATCACACAGTACTTTGATTATATTATTTGCGTAACTATGACAAGAGCAAGAGACTGTTTCAAGACTCATTAGGCCTACAACAGGTCGGCAAATTCCGTACTGCAACTTCCACATCAATCTTGTAGCATGAGGATCCGAACCGCTTTTTATGCAATTTTATGCGAACACGTACTTCCACAGGTAAATAAGCAAAACATTGCAGTATGTTCATTAAAATGATAACATTTTCTGTTGCAACTGATGTTGTGTGCAAAGGTTGTATGCTTACTCGCAATTTTTACTTGTATTACTGAGAAAGGGTATTCAAAATCATGGTAGAACTAACGAAATAAATCCATTTTACATTCCCAGAATCGCTGCTACAGTAGCTTAAAAATTAATTATGAAATCATCAATACGTTAACACTGAAATATGCGTAAAACATTTGAGTATTGAAGTATAACGAACTGGTAGCTGAAAACCAAACTTGAAATCAGAAGTCTAAATGCAAATTCAACAACAGCTCAATAGATGTTAAGACCTATGATGATTGAACCATGATTGGGAACAACCACAACTAAAAATGTAATTGACAGTTACGTGCAAGATAAAACACGATTGGCAGTCACTTGCCAAAAAAACTTGATGGACAGCTGCTTGCGATGACAGTATATATACCAAATGGTTTTGAATCCCTGGCAGTCCGTTCTGGGCTGCTGTCTGATCAACAACCTGTTCTAGAGTAGACCTATTCAGAAAAACAAGACTGGATGCACAGCCGTGTTCATATTAATTGACTCAAGTCAGTTTTTCAGCCTTTTGGAAATACTTCACCATTTGACCTTCTATCCGACAAAAATGCATTTTTGTTTTTTATAAAACTGAAGACCTGCATCTTGGGTCATGCATAGCAATAAAAAAATTAGCACTGTGATGACACAAAGGTTTGCAAGGTGCATAATATCTTGTTGGCAAACAAGTTGTTCCTCTCGATCTGTAGTGAAGTAGCAGTCAACTTGTTTTTTCTATAAAACAGAATGGCCGTTATCACACTCAGGAAGCGTACATGCATTTTTTGCGTTTCCCATCACTGTGACTACACGCAAAGAGCCATAGCAAGTATAGCGGACGTTAGTCAAACGTCTGTACCAGGATTATATGGCAACATGCAGAAACTGGTTCTGTTGTTCCGAGACGCAAGGGTAAATATGGAAGGAAACGTAAAACCACGCAAAAAAGATGAAGCTATCCTTCTTAGAAACAGCAAAAAGAGTCCACGAAAGAGTAGTTGTGGATTGCAGAACGATTTAGCATATTCTGGATTACATTTGAGCTCAGCTACAGTGAGGCATCGGCTAATAGAAGCTGGTGGAAAAGCTAAAAATACAACGAAGAACCAGCTGTTAATCAGAAAATGATGAAAAACAGATTGGCGTAAGCAAAAAAGTGCAACTCTTAGTCTGTACAAGACGGCAAAAAACTTTTATTTCCTGATGAATGTCATTTTCCTGTGAAGAGAAAGCAGAGTCGACATGTCAGGATCAGTATCGGTGAAAAGCTTAACCCTTTACCATTTCAATCAGGTGAAACACCCCCTAAAGAAATACTCTGGAGTAGTTTCAGCTTCCGTGGCGTGGGATCACTTGTTCCTGTAGATGGGATGAAGATCTCAGACAAGTATGTGGATGTGATCCAGAGTAAAGTGATTCCACACATGAGAGAAACCTTTCGTGAAGGTGGGGCATATCACAGCAAGATCTTACCCCATGCCATGCATCGAAAAATGTAAAGAAATGTTTTCAAGAAACAGAATGTAAACGTTTCAGAATGGCCTGGGAATTCACCTGATTACTATCCAACAGAAAACTTACTGTCAATTGTAAAATATCGTTTGCAAAACTGAATTGTACAACCATGACCAAGCTAATTGAGGCCAAATGCAAGGGTGGTATCGGGGCCCAAAAATCAAAGAAAACTGTGATAGACTGGTGGAATCCATGCCAAACAGAGTGCACAGCGCATCATACGCTTTGAAATCTTCCAGTGGAATTTCATACGCGATATTAGCAAAAGCACGAATCCTTCTTTTGAGTTAATTTAATTTTCTTCGAAAATTCACAACTTTGTAGTCTTTGTTTATTATGTTCTGTATCTATTCTCATGAAAATACGTTTATGGCTCAAACTCAACACCGCTTTTATCCAACCTAAATGCCTTGCTGAAGAACTGGATTGTTTGGTGAGTTTTGCTGAATTTTCAATCTGCTGCAGAGGCAGTTCAATTTACCATATTATTACGGAGTACCAATCTCGTTTTGGATTCACATTATTTTTTGAACGTAATGTTGTATCAAGAATGCTTCGATATTATTTGCGGTGGCAAAATGCATCTAATGATTTTGTTTTGCTGAACTAAGTTCGTCTTCACCATAGTTAAAATCACCCATTCCATGAAGATCACTGCTGATCGAGTAACTGTTGAAAGACATATCAAATTGGTTTCTTTCAGTTGGTAGATAAACGAAATTCTGTTTAGGAAATAGTCACAAAATCACTTCCGCCGAGGAAACGTGAAGTAGACTCAACTTCCAGCAGCATCGACGAAATTTCAAAACGTAAATGAGTGCTTCAAACTTCCATGCTGAATTCAGTGGTTACTGTCATCAAGCATAAAGATCTTTAAAAATATTTGATATGTTCTGGTTCCCAGATTCTGCTCCTCTGAAAATTGGAATGCACATCTTTCCCACACGAGGCAAAATCCTATGGGCTCTCATGGCCATGCATTTTAATGAAAAGAGTCCGTTTAGTGGACGTTCGTGCCAAACGTTGTGCAGACCTGCAGACCGATCACCACGTCCTGGTCTTCAACTAACATCTACAAAAGTCCCTAAGGCCTACAAAAACGTGCTGTTTGGGAGGTACTACCGAATAAAGTGGGAGCGCCTGCCAGACAAAACCTAAGAATACCCTTTGCAGAAAGCGTATTGTCCTTCTTCAGAGAACTCCCTGGATTGAACGCGGACGAGAAAGTGGAGTGGCGACTGTCCAAAGCAGCTGTAGCTTCATCTGCTACTCGGGTATTTGAACGGAAAGGACTCGGTGCCGTGAATAATGACAGAAATAATCACTTGGTGGAAGCAAGAAGTGTAATATGTTATTCAAGCAAAGATGTAGGCACGAACGTCCACAGCCTTACCGTGGAAAAGTCAAAATTGTATTCGTGAAAGAAGTCCGGGTTAAAACTGGATTCCAATCACCGGCAAGCCAACAACGCTTTATGAAATCATCCGATGTCTTCGCAGCAAAAGATCTCATACTGCTAGATTCATCAAAGACCAAGATGGTTCCTTACTCAGCAATGAGATGAACGTCCTTGGCAGATGGAGAGAGTATTTCCAAGATCTTTCAACTTTAGTCACTATCACACTACCGGACGCACAAGAGATACATTTTCGAAAGGAAAGTACTCTAAATGCAGCCGAAATCCTCCTAGGGGTCAAAATACTGAAGGAAGGGAAGGCTGCGCTGAAATTCGGCCAAAAATGATCAAAACCTTGAATAGATAGGTAATGTGTTGTTTGACTGTTTCTTGTGTATCAGGTGGCCTGTTGTTCTGGAAGGGAAACGAAAGATTGGAAAAGTGGGTTGACAATCCGCATATACAAAAAAGAAACAGAAGTGGATGCACCAAATACCGGGGCATATATCTCCTTAGCCTCTCTGGAAAAGTGTACGCCATATGCCTAGAAAAATGATGTCACGAAACAATTGCACCAGAGCAGGATGAAACCCTGTGCGGTTTTCGTCCCGGCTGTAGTACTACAGAACAAATTTTCACTCTCCGTCATATTTTCGAGAAATCTTGGCATTATGCCAAAATCATCTGCGCATGTTTTGTCGACATATAAAAGCATAAGACCAGGTTCCTCGTAAAAAGCTTTGGGGAGTGTTTTGGAAGTATGGGTGTTGGCTTCCGCCTTTTTATCGGTCACCAACTACCAAGACATTCATTTCTTGCTGCGAAGTCCGCGTCCATGTCGGCAGAGTTAAAACANAACCGTTCACCGTGGCTGTTNGAAATTCTGCCGAGATGCTGCTGCGGTTTCAGTAGAGAAAGCGAAGATCTTATTNTGGTTAAAACACCTGATAGTAACCGCATGAGCATTGAGCAATGTCAGCTTATCAAAACAGCGCTTTGTATTGCTGATTTCGCATTGCATCGTTGAAAGCAAATACAGATAGTTGAAAAGAAATACCACATTGCCATGTTTTTTTTAAAAACGGAGACATGCCAGAAAGAAAGGCACGATGCGTTGCTTTTCGAACGTATGACACGGTCCCTAGCATCAGGGTAAAGCAAAGCTGNGTAAGTAAACTTTAAAACGTAGGAATTGGTGAAAAGAACATAATCGATTTTGTCAAGTAGCGTGTTAAANACCGTTTTCTGGGGAAAGCAGACTCAGCTAATGTTAAAAAANTGGGCAGAACAAGTGAAAACAANAACAGCTTTCAACAGCTTGAACTTTAGCCTAGAGCGATGCTTCAAATGTGCGAGTATATTTCTGGTTTCAAAATTAACACCAAACACATAGAGAAGCCAGACGCTTACAACACTAAAAAGACCGTGGTGATATGTGGATACTGCAAGCACGGGCGTAAATGGCGCCCGAGGCAAGAAGCAAGTTTGGCGCCCCTACAGTCCTGTTCATATTAACTGACTCAGTCATTTTTTTCAGTCTTTTTGAAATAAGTCACAATTTGACCTTCTGTCTGGCAAAAGCATTTTTATTTTTTTATAAAATTAAAGCCCTGTATCTTGGGTCTTGCATAACAATAAAACATTAGCACTATGACGTCACAAAGATTTGCAAGGTACATAATATCTTGTAGGCGTACAAGTCATTCCTCTCGACCTGTAGTGAAGCAGCAGTCAAATTGTTTTTTCTGTAAAACAGTGTAGCCTATATCATACCCAGGAAACATACATGCATTCTTACCCTTTCTCAGCACTGCAGCTACACACAAAGAGCCACAGAAAGTATGGTGGACGTTAGTCAAAGTCTGTATCCCGGAGGATATGGCAACATGCAGAAACTGGTTGTGTTGTTCCGAGGCGCAAGGGTAAATACGGAAGGAAACGTAAAACCACGCCAAAAGATAAGCTATCCTTCTTAGAAACAGCAAAAATAATCCATGAAAGAGTAGTTTTGAATTGCAGAAGGATTTTTAATATTCTGGAGCACATGTGAACTCAGCTAAAGTGAGGCACCGGCTGATAGAAACTGGTCGAAAAGCTAAAATTCCAATAAAGAAGCAGCCGTTATCCCAGAAAATGATGAAAAAANGATTGGCATAGGCAAAAAAATACAAGTCTTGGTCTGTACAAGACGGCAAAAAAGTTTAATTTTTTGATGAATGTNATCTTTTTGTGAAGGGAAAGCAGAGTCGATATGTTAAGATTAGTTATGGTGACAAGCTTTGCCCTTGCCATCTCAATCAGGTAGTAAAACACCCCCTAACGAAAATACTCTGCAGTAGTTTTAGCTTCTGTGGTGTAAGATCACTTGTTCCTGTAGCTGCGATGATGAACACAGAGAAATACTTGGATGTGATGTAGATAAAAGTAATTCTACACATGAGAGATAATTTTCCTGAAGGTGGGGGGATGTTTCAGCAAGATCTTGCCCCACGCGATGCATCAAAAAAAGTGAAAAATGTTTCAAGAAGCGGAATGTAAACGTTTTGGAATGGCCTGCAAATTTACGTGATTACTATCCAATAGAAAATTTACTGTCAATTGTAAATAATCTTTTGCAAAAACTGGACTGTAAAACCATGTCCAAGTTAATTGAGGCCATAATGCAAGTGTGGTACCAGGACACAAAAATCAAAGAAAACTGTAAAAGACTGGTGAAATCCAAGCCAAATAGAGTGAAAGAGGTTATAAAGAATAGAGGCGGACATACTGTAATACCTGCTGAAAAAATGTTTTTGGTATGTTTGAGGTTGCACATATGAAATAATTTGAAATTCGCTGTTTTTTACACTTTGTGTCAATTAATATGAACACGGCTGTATGTTCGAACCTGAAGTCCTACGGGAGCAAATGTGCTGTATTGAAGAAATGAAATGTGACATTGTTGGGACTTTTCGGCGTCCTCAGCAGTGATTCGGCGCCCGGGGAATTGTGCCTCCCTTGCCCACTCGTTACGCCTCTGACTGCAAGTGAGTGACAATGCACTACAGCTGCTGGAGACGTTCAATAACTTGCGGTGTTAGTCACGAGTGACGGAAGGCAGAACAGGCTAATTGATAGGCGGAAGATGAATCAAACTCAATACAAGACTCCGTGAGCTTTATCGCTCTGTGGTCACAAAACGGGAGCTTCCAAACACCCCAAAACTGTCATTTATAAATAGGTCTCTTTCCGAACCTCACCTATGGTCATGAATATTGGGTAATGACTGAAAGAATATCTCACGTTCATGCGGCATAGATGGAATTTTTGCCAAGAGTTCGCTATTTGAATCTTCGCGACAATGTGCGCAGGTGTGGAATTTCTAAATTCCTGATTGTACAGCCACTTCTCCGAAAAGAGATGTCCCAGATACATTGGTTCGGCCAAGGGTCCTGATTGTCCTAGGAAAGTTTGGTGAGCCAAATCCTGCTCGTTAAACCCACAGGAAAGTTGCCCAGCTGTCGATCAAGGGCCAGGTGGCGCAATTACATATCCACCTTGCTTGGTCCCGTCTTGTTATAAAGCCAGTAGAAATATCTGCGATTGCTGTTTAATGTGAGGTATTTCGATTCCCCCTATGACTGCTGATCCCGCGACCATCCCGAGAGGAAAAGCAATTAACAAATGAATGAATGAATGAATGAATGAATGAATGAATGAATGAATGAATGAATGAATGAATGAATGAATGAATGAATGAATGAATGAATGAATGAATG
>JGI24158J21664_10007636_pt1 | contig 14372 bp, 8 predicted proteins | sample Ectturendosymbi3_FD_21664 | JGI IMG/M metagenome (IMG submission 21664) | reverse complement strand
CGGTTGCTTGTTCTTGACTTGTGCGAACCTTTGCAAATTCTTTGTTTTTTTATTCACTCTGCATAGCTTTGCAACCGCACACTACTTCGCAGAGTGAATACCGATTACTCTAATTGCAAATCGGTTAAACCAAACACTTTCGAGCTGTTACCCTAAAAGGTAGCGATTATGTCTTATTACCCGTAATATTTCGCAGTGATCGCTCATAATACAGAACAACATTTTGGTTCCGTGGTACCCCCCAAAAATCACATATTACCCCTGGGGTAATTTACCCCACTTAGGCAACCACTGGGTTAAACCATTCAAACGTGAAAAAAATAGCACAGTTAATTGCACATACTGGATATTTCAATAGAAATGTTATTTTAATTTTTAGATTTAAACATTTATTCCGTGCCGCTTTAGCGTGAATAAAAGACACGGTTCCGAGATTAAGCAGCTGAGTATCACCATTGGGATGGCCAGAAAGCAAAGTTACTCTTTCTTTGGCTGAGAAGTCGACGTCGTATGGTGGCCTGTAGCTGCCAAGCCGCATTTAAAAACTTATTCTCACATTCAACAATAGTGTGACTCAAGCGCAGTTGAATCTTCATAAATATACATTGTTGCATCACAGAAGAACATGGTGGGAGTACTGTAGAAAATTAGTACCATGCAGGTGTACGGCCACATTGCAGAAAGCTTGTCAAATTACAGAAAGCCAAAGCGGCATCACACGCTGCGTGGAGCTCTGTGCAATGTGACAATGGCACAGATGTTATTGTTAAAGAGACATGGCATACCGACTAAACAGTCCCCCTAGTTGCATCCCTGAATGTTTGCATGCAGACTCTAATTCGGCCTGCAAAATTTCACGATACTTAACCCTGACTTCCATCTCTGCCGGAACTACACCAAATAACACAGCGGCATAAAATTGGCACTGGCATAACGTTTAAAAGGGACACATTCCCATTCAAAAATTTTCTATCTTGTAGAGCATGTAAGGGTTCGCACCCCCCTACAAATTTCTTGACGCTCCCCCGGTTAAGAACCACTGGTGTAGAGTGTAATGCAAAACCTTATGGTAGTGGTTGGCAAACTGTTGGCCTTGGTCCAATTGTGGGCTGTTCAGCACTTTTTACTGAGCTGCGCAACACTTAGTGTTGTAGGCTGCGTGGTATGTAAGAGCTACAGTCTTGTGCCAATTGCATGGGTTAAAACAGGGTGGTCCAAGACTGCGAGCATGAAGGGCCACATTACGGTTTGAGGAAAAATTTGCGGGCCGCAAAGAGAGGAGCTCCATTGCAATTAAGACTCGTTTGCTGTTCTAATAGACCTAATTTTTGCTACACGCCTATCGCAATTTTTGATTCTAGGGCAATTTTTAAGTTTTCTGTTTGTTTGTTTGTGACTCAAAATAGAGATTTTCTGCTAGAAAAAAGATACAAAACACACCAACAAAATAACAAAACAAATTTTTCTTGATTTTGGCAATAAAGTCAATGTCCGCTTTAATTTCCAAAGTCAGCAGACGCAAGCAGGCGTGCAGGTTTCATCAGCCACTCTGTCGCTTTCCAATTGCGTCATGATTGAGAAAGCCCTTTCGAACTTACGAACATGGGGAGCACATTTTCAGTGCAAAGTCTCTTAAGCGGGGGCAATTGCCCAGTTGTCCACCCTGGTTATGGGTTTGGTTACCCTTCAGTTATTTCAAAATTGCTTCCCTAGAATTTCCGTGGTATTTCCATATGTTTTCTCACATTTGGTGCTGTAATGCTTCTTTAAATAAAAACTCTTTCCTTTCGGAGCGGATATTGCTTGTAACCTCACAAGGCACTAGTCTGGTTTGCCATTGTCATTGGCGAAGAAGTACCTGTCTTCCCAGTTAGAATTGAACTTTCTGTTTTCCTCTGACACTTCTCTTTTGACACTAACTTGTTGTCAAGTTGCCATACTTGACTAAAAATTACTTCATTGCTTTCACAATGCACATCTTCTAATCTAACTCGAAAATTAATTACAGACTCTATGGCTTGCAACAAAGATAAAAAATAAATGCATGCTTTGCGTTCACAAAGTACTGTAGCGTTAGCCTAGACTAGAGGTTAGCTATTGTACCATCACAAACTGAAAAAGGGTAATGTTGCCCCCTAATAGTTACATATTGACCTGCACTTTAATGATGTGTGACTTGCAAGGGCTGTGTGGCTAATACAATGTATTTATGACTTTGGGTAATATACGGCACGCTGAAAACGTTCACGGGCCGCACAACAACTGTCCGCGGGCCGCCGCGTGCCAGTGTTTGGACCACGCTGGGCTAAAACATAGGCCAATGTAATAACTATGGAACATTGATGGCTTGATGTTAACAAAGCAATGTTGTTGACATTGTAGGGTTTATGACATTAACATAGTATTGCTATGTTACAGGTAACTGAATACAGCATAAGTTTAAAATTTGGCCTTCAAAAATAAGCGTGGGCCTTTAACTACGACTGAAAGGGTGGCTTGGGTTACCACAATGAAAGTTTGCCAATCACTGCCTTACGGCTTCTTCTGGTAGCCAGAAGTGAATTGAGCCAGTAGACTTGTTGCCAGTAGGGAATTTTTCATTTGAATTGTCTGGTTGCCAGTAGTTAAGCAACACGTTCTTAACTACTGGCAAAAACCAGTAAGAGGATGACCAAGAAAAAATGGAGAAGTCAGGTGGAAGGGGAAATCAGGAAAATTGCTCAGTGTTAACAGGACACTTTGAATCGGATATGGGGGAAAAAAGGACTGGAAGCAATTGGGAGGTCACTAAATTAATCTGACCACCTCCGTATAGATAGGGGACATTACATGATTTAAAATGTGGTTTACTACAACTACATTGGTAATGCAGAGCACATGAGATACATTAACCATCCCACTATCAGCTAGTTGTAAGTCCTCTGATGACATGATTGCATCGCACATTCCAGTATTAATAAACTTTGTTGCAGAATTATGTTTTTTGGTGTATAGTTCTATAAAATACGATGTGGAGTGTGTTCCACTGAACCAGAAACTGTGCATCTTAATTAGCCATCAGGAAGATCTTCAAGACATTTTTTACTGTGAAAAGCAATAAAGCTTTTGAGTTTTATCTCTCATCTGCTTAAAAAAAATGATCATGTTTGCAAACATTTAGTGTGTTTTTAGAAGTAGAAAAACCTTGCAAAACGTCTTCAAATCTGTGTTAGAAAGTGCGGTGCAGGGCTATAACTCCAGAAATCTACTAAGTACAGATATTGACAGACAGCTTTTTCTTGATTTTGAAAGCAAAACTTACCTGAATTTAACTGGTTTGGAGACCAGAGAATTAGCTTCACTAGGGCTAGTGTGATCGAGGAACTTGTGATTATGAGTGGAATGAAATGGAAACCTTGTGTAAGCTTTATACCTAAAATGGTGAATGAGGTTTACATTGCTGATTTGAAATGCAAAATTGATTTTTATCAACAATGTACTTATCTTACAGGCAGGAATTCATTGAAGGTTTTATCAGCACTCGTTGCGATTCGATTCCTTCTCTGAAAGATTCGCTGAAACTAATTGAAAGCGAAGCACTTGAGAATTTCAAAGATATGTATCGTTTCACTTTTCAGTTTGCTCTGGAGGCAGATCAGGTACTATGACATCAAATCGTATCAGTTATGCCATTAATGACAAGAATATGATTAGGGATCGACCGATATGCCTTTTTTGGGGCCGATACCGATATTTCTAAAATTTTTAAATCTTGTTTTTGCTTCATTGTCAAAAATATGATGTATTCTATGCCTTACCTTTTTTTCAAAAGCTTCATAAATCACGATTTCTGAGGTAAAATTTTTTAAATTGCAGCAATTTCAACATTTCCCTAAGATTTTTAATTAATCTGATTAATGATGATACTTTTGTTTCGGCTGCGACGGCCGACACGTGCTCTATGGTTCATCTTGTCTGCTTGTTTATGAAAATGCACCTGCTAGCGTTGCTGCAAGTTAATTGTCTTGACTTGGTTTACTGTGCTTTCTTGCGCAAGTTGTCTGCATGCGTGAGGAATATAACAGCGTTTTGTCAACACGTACTGAGGCCGATATCGATATATCGGTAAAACCCAAATATCGGCCGATATATCGGTCTATCTCTAGATATGATAATAGTGATTTTACTGGCTTGAAAGAGTTGGCGATGTTAGTCACGCAATTTATATTTGTGATGTCTTTCCCTTACCTGGTGCCCATGGGTGCAGTTAACAGTCCAGATCAAGTTCTACCGAATGTGCAAAAGTTAACAACAGCCTCTATCATTTAACGACGCGCGTTCTGTTCAAATCCGATCTAAGCCAGCACTAATGCGAGCAATCTACTTTTGGCAAGACAGGCCTGTCAGCTAATGAACGTGTTTGATTGTTTCGTTACATATGTCAATCCTTTACGTTGAGGAGTATGGCGCATCGTTGAACGTCGTAGGTTAGAAAGCACGAACTGGGCTTTATTGTTTGGTCGTGTAGTTTAAACGATATATCGTGCTTATCTGCGTTATTAATGTTCTTTGGGAGCCAGTGGGTAAGGCAGTGGTTCCTGATCATGTCCTCTTCAATACATATAAATCCGATGTTGAAAACTGCACAGCGCAACAAGACGCGAGAATTACAGCGTGCGGCCTTCTCACTGGACGTGAGGCCGAGGGGTGTAGTCCTCTGTAAAGTCTGGTCGGGTCGTCGTAATTTTGTGCTAACCAGGTCTCAAGAGTGACCGAGGACTCTGGAGACTCCTACCTCCTGTTTTGGGAATAGTATGTTGTGCAATGGTTTACTCACTAATATTGTGCTGTAGGGTCAACGATCTCTGCCATGCGATGTTGCAGTAGCAATGTGGAATATTGTGTTTTCAAAGAAAATACCTCCTTTATTGGCATCTTGGATCGAATACATCACTATCAGCAATGTAAGTTTGGGTGTATAAAGTCTAATTCGCAATTTCCGGTGTTTTAAATATTGTTGTTTCCCAACCAAAGACATACTTTCCGTCAGGGGCGACTCCAGGTCAACAGTGTTACTCGGGCTCATCACGTATATCATACTGACTGGATGCAACCGGTCGCAGGGTTGCCAGATAGAAAAAAACTGTCGCTAAACTCACTTTAAAAAATAGCCAAACTTCTGGAAATGGTTGCATCTTTATTAAAACATTAATTCTTTCATTGGAAGTCAGTCGTTTACAGCTCTTTTATCTTTCGCGTTGTATTTTAACAGAAAGCGAATAGGTTTTCAACATCTTGCAAATATTTCAAAATAATCAGTTTCAACATTTTGCAAACATATTTTATAAAAAGTGCTTAATACCATGCTCCTACTTTCAAAACTTTCACACTTACATTTGATGTCACGAATTTTCAAACCATCAGCAAGCTTGAAAATAATAAACCTACATAGGAATATGAAAGCAAATACGTGCAAATATACAGGTCGTACATTTCGCCAAACAAAAAAAATTTGGAGCCAAATGCTTTCAAAAAATCGCCAAATCGCCATACCAAAATATTTGTAGCCTAACGCTTTCAAAATTCGCCAGCTTTCCGGAATCTGGCGATACATTCGCCAATATGGCAACCCTGACCGTTCGAGGCTTGCTTCACTGAAATTTCCATCATTCTGGCTGGCACCATTGGTACTCTATGACGTTGTTGCGTAACAATCCATGAGAAGTTCTCATGAGAACTTGCCCATTGTTACGTAACGCACATCACAGAGCAATGATAACGCCAGCTCGTCCTGTGCGTACTAGGCTCATTCATATTAGCCCGAGTAATTGGACAATTTTTCGTTCGTTTCAAATTATTCTGGAAAGGGAACTATCCATTGCATTGTAATTCAAATTCAATGTTCTATGCAAATCAATTGCTTCAAAAAATGTCAATCTGTTACGAATTATATTTGAAAAATGCAGCTTGAGCTCTAACGGATGAGTTCTAGTAAAGCTCCGCACTAGGCTCATTAGATTAGGCCGAGTTACTGGACGATTTATCGTTTGTTTGAAAAAATTTTCGAGTGGGGACTGCCCATTGGATTGGAATTCAAATTCAATCTTCTATGCAAATCCGGTGCTTCAAAAAAACATTCAGTGTGATATGAATTATATTTGAAAAAATACTTAATGGCAGAGGGCAGCTCGGGCTCTATCGGATGAGCCCGAGTGAAACGCCAAAGAACGTATTCGAAAGAATGTCCACAACGAGAAAAGATGAAAGCAGAGCGCAGTCGGTTGATTCCTCGAAACCATACAGAAAACCTAGTGCTTTTAACTGCCTTCTACGAATGATATTTTAATCAGTGAAGCGGGTGGTGGCACAAATATACAAAGTGGGCAAGCTCACGTTCTACATTCTACCAGGGGCGGATCCACGGGGGCGGTTGGGGTGATCATCCCCCTATAAAACCTACGAAAGTAACTTTTTTCACCATGATTTAGTAAAATTCGGAAAACAGCATTCACGATATAAGACCATTTTGACGTCCATTGTTTGCCACAGCACTGTTGTGAAGTATACTTCACGTCTCTTACAGTAATGAACTCGTAATGAGACTTGACTGCCAAATATTACTGAAACTGCCCCCCCTAAACTTACTGGCTGGATCCGCCCTTGCATTCTACAATATAAATCTTAACCAAAGACTCGGACTGAGTCCGGGTGCCCGAGTCGCCACTGCTTTCCATATGTATTTGGACGAAATAACCTTGTTTTTGCATTAGCGTTTTGCACAGAAGTTGGTAAACAGGTTGAACTATCGTGTTGAACTGTCTCAATATTATCTGTTTCGTTTAATGTGTGCTGTGATGTTCCATTAATAACACCATCGCTAAGCGAAAGCACCTGTTACTTTTGGAAGCAGAGCTACATAGGATAAATTGTGATACTTTAAAGGTCGTTTAAAAATTTTCCACACAAACTGTTGTAGATGTGTATATAGGCTTAAATGTAGATATGTATGCATTTTCTATCACTGCTTACCCGAAACCCGCCTTAACTAGGAAATGTTACATGACTTAGTGGCGCAGCCAGAATGAGGCCAAAGAGGCCATCCCCCCCGAAACAAACTAGGAGTTTTACTGGTGTTTTGTATCAATTTTCAACTGTTAGAAAGACGTCAGTGACTGACGACATCATTGACTGGCCCATCCCGAACAAACAAATTTCTGGACTGCGCTACTGGTATGACTATATGACATACGAGAAAAAATGGAAGACTCTGGTTGTTTCATGGTTCTACGATGGCAATTTACGCCTTCCGGTAACTGCGCCACAGTCACTCGACAAAGCGGCGCTAGCTTTGATATTATAATCTTATATAAAGTAAAAACGTTGAACTTCGTGTAGCAGCGGTTGAAAAACCGAAAGTGGCGCGTGAAGGGCTGAGCCGCAGCTGCTCGAGAAAGACATAAAAAACCGGATGTGGTATCGCAGGCAGCACTACCTGCAAGGCGAAAGTTTATGACTGTTTAAGCAGCGTGCAGTATTTCATATTCAGAACCTTAGGTTTGGTATAAAAAAACAAAAGTTTGCTTTTGTGTTTATGCCCAAGTGACATATATTCCTTCGTACTCAATAGCACTCATCCATCCTGCACCAGTAATGCGTATTAAACTGACAATCCAGAACTTTGCTGGTAGGCCCGTACTTAGTGTGTGAACGCATCAGTGCCGTGCCATTTGTGTTGGCACATGCGAAAGCGTATCATCAACCGAATTCGATTCTTGTGTAACTGTTGCAGTTTGTCAAACTCATTCCGTTGATGTCGAATATGGAACTACATTTTTATACTCTGTCAGGTGAAAGGAATATCACGCGATACCTGGAACATGTTCCTTTATTTGGTCGAGTCGCTAAATGAGGACTTGTCAAACTACAATGACAATGAGGCCTGGCCGAGTTTGTTCGATGATTTTGTGGAGTACAAAAGGGAGCAGTTGAAAGAAAATCAACAGGTACGTTGATATAATTGATGGACATGGAGTTGAGCTTTCCGCGTGCGAACGTCGCTTTTATGAAGAAAACAAATAATAAACGCCTCTTAAGTTATTTGTAGTTCTGTCAGGTTTATGTTGAACCATGAAGGGCACATTTTTGCTCTCGGACTTGACCCGTCAAGCAAGGTACTTTTGCTTTCTGTCCTGCTGCAACACCGTGATAAGAAGTACAGCTATGGTTTATCAACGACTGAGCTCGAAAGAAAATTGTGGCTGGAGTAGTAAGAAATTTTAAAATATTTTATGAAGAAAAGGTTCATTTGGAATGAAAATAGTAAAGGGTGTTGCCGACGACATTATGTGGATTGCAGTGAATTAGGCCGTGATTTTGAGATACTCGTACAATTTAAGAGAAAATGACAGTGAGTCATGACAGACAGAAAGGCATGCCAATACCGCGGGTTAAGGCAGAATAATATTGAAAGCACTATGGTTAGTGTTTATTCACTGCAGTAGTTAATTATGCGTGAACCCGTCATTTATACCCGTACTCGATGTCGTTACAAAATTATCAAGAAAACTTAAAGTGAGGTCAGGATTGGGATAAGGTTTTATCTACAGAGACTGTAGATCACAACGTAATTAGGATTGCCATTTCCGATCGGATTTGCCGAGATACTTTTCCTCACGTGAAGTTCGTTGGTAACGAAGTATGTCGGGTAGTTGTTGAAGGGTTAAATTTGTTTGAAAATGCACCCTTTTTGGTAGTTGCAACTCTCAACCAAAATTGTGGCCTCACGACATCTCAGTAACTTTTGAATATGTTGTTTTTTCTGCAAAACCAAACAGTGTCAGATAGCTCAATTTTGTGTGTTATATGTTATCCTTTACTTTATGGAAATGGAATGCACTTCAATAGAAAACGGCGTTTTGTGTGTTAGAATATGCTCGAAAGCAGTTGAGCAAGACTGTACATTGCACAGCATGCATTTGTAAGAGAATTTTATGGAAAAGCACGAGCTGCAGTACAGATTGAAAATGGCACAAGAAGTTCATAGGAAGCTTATTTATGTAGGACCAAAAGGTTGTGGACGAACACCAATATCTTGTGAAATCGTTTACAAAATTCGCAAACGTTTGAATTGTTCAACCTAATTTTTGTGAATCAAGCTTACTCTACGTAGCATGAAGCCTATTACACTTTCATGTGCCTGGAGTTTGTACTTACACAGTTCTTTACACCTCAGATGATAATCAAGTTTTCAGAACACCCAGTGTACTAAACTTTTGGGGGTGTACTTGGATAGAGGGTTAGTCTGGGTTATTCCGTTCGATGTAGGTTTTGTTTCTTTCGTGCTTGGTAAGGTTTATACCTGGGACTCAGTATAAGTATCAGCTCATTTCTCGGACAATGAAACAGATAAAAATTTGTTTCGCCTCAAGGTTGAAACCGCACTAGAATGACAATCTGTTAGGGCGTCGCACTGTTCCGTCACAATTCAACCATTTCTTGAGGTGCTTCGCTTCGTGCAGATGTCCGAAAAGGTGACGGCTGAAGATAACCTGGAAACCGCTCAAGCTTCGCGGAGTGACGAAGCTCCAAGTTCCGTCTCCGTTGTTTCGCAGACCACGCAGCAGCAGCAGACCCAAAGCAGCTCAGAAACGACTCCACTTTCACTCGACCAAACATCGCCGGTGAAGAAGCACAGCAGCGTGGAGGTTCCTGGCATGATCGTCTCTTCGTCTGAGTCGATTCCCGACATGCGAGCATCGTTGACGGTGCAGACCGCAGATGCTGAAACAAACTTTACTGACGCCAGTGACGTGGCTCTTTGCCGCGTGCCCTCCTCCCCGGGTGAGATTCTAAGCCACCTTCACTCAGAATAAGTCCAGTTCGTTGTTTTATGTGATGCTGCGTGGTCGATATTGCCGCTGAGTACTCAAGATTGGTTTTATTGCGAATGCAAGTGTAAAACAACGCAATTTTTACAAGTTTAACTGTGGAACTGCTTTTCGTCACTTAGTTCTGCAAACAACCTTTCCATCTCTTTTTTGTTAGATGCTTCAAGCTTGACGGCGTCTTATTTGTATAGCTTCCTTTCGTGATAACGGCTTGTTTTGAGTTATTTTTCTTCAAAGTATATAAACCCACCGACGCACATCAATTTTGTGTTGGTGCGACAGCTGCGCCTGTGAACAAAAAAGTAATAAACACAAAGATGTTGTTTTTTTGAAAAGATAGTCCCAGTTTGTCATTTGGTGTTAAGTGTCTATGTAAAAGTTTCGTTTTAATGCTGCTGAGTCGGCATTATCGGTCCATGACCATGTACTAAAAAGACATTAGGTCAGGGATCAGAAATTTGATGACAGTGAAAATATAGACCTGATCCATTCTCGCGTTCACGTTACTCGGTCGCTTTGAACTCAGAACGAAGTCTGGTTCAAAGAAATCTTGAAAATAACTTGAATTGCGCAGAGGTTTATTCACCGTGACGACCCTTCGCAACAGAGTGCGATTTGCTGGTCACGGAAAGTGTAGAAGCTGCCAATATCACCGATACTTTGGCACAACTCACTGTTACATTTTCATGTATTTATTCATTCCACGGAAAACATACATTTTCCGTACAAATATCCTTGTTTTTGTGTTTGAATCTAAATTTATGGAGCAAGTTCAAAAGCTCATGCAAATCGCCGTCGTCACTACTTAAATGCAATTGCTTAATAACTGCCACTTACGCGTCGACAAAAAGTTTTCGGTATAAAAGTCTTCCATCACACTTAACACATTTACGTACTAATGAGCATCATGGCGACTTGCTCAGTTTGGCTTTTGTCCAACAACTGTCGATCCCAATTTATTGCAGTTGTTGCGCACTTGTTCGTCAGCCACGTGTGCTTGCCTCAAGGCATGTGTTCTTACGTTGAAGTTTGCTGAATGTTCGATGTTCTAGTAGAGCTGTGTCTGTTGAAAGTAGTTTGTCCTGAAGCGTGTTATAACACTATTGCTCAAAATTTACGCTTTTCTCCATCTTGCTCGTAAGCTTGCTGTGCTGTGTGGTGCGTCCGTGCTCGTGTTTCTGAAAATTTCTTCCCTGGATGAGCCCTGCTAATTCCTTGACTGCTGTCATGCTACCTCAGCAGTTACAGCCAAAGTTTCGAAGTTTTGCTGTAGCTTTTTTCACGGCATTGAAGTTGGGCTTACGGGCACATTTACTCTTCTACCACACAATGCGGACAAATCGGAGACTTTGCCGAATTTAGCCAAACATCTACCTTTTTAGGCTCTTATGCAAGAAAGCCCGCAGCTGGAAAGCTTGCCAGGACGAACATATTTCATGATTGACTAGTTCGGCTATGTCGGTTGAACAGGCGGACTAACTATCTGATTGCTGACGTCTTTTTATCACGCGGAGCATATATGAAGTTTGCGTTTTTTATTTTATTCACAGCAGGTCTAATTATATCAATATTAAATTAAGCCAACACTGGCTAATAATTCATTGATTCCCAGTGATGTCCTTTTCTGCATCTGAGGAACATTCAGGTATTTTACTTCTAAATTTCAGTTTGGAGTAGGCTTTTAATTTCATTGTTGGGGTTAAAAAACACTGCAATTTTTAATTTCAAAACCCTTGAAATGCTTGAAAATATTAAGTTTCCACTTAAATCCAGACGTATAACTTAATATGGTCGCAAGGCTTGTTTTGACTGTGAAGTATGATTGTTAGTTGTTTGTTTGCACACTTCGACATGCCTTCATTATATAAGAATGCGATATCGCACATGGACGTACTGCGCATGGAATGCAGGGGTTACAGCTTTAAAACCCCATGGTGCGCATGCGCAAAACGTGCATCTCAGGCAAGTAAGGGTTAATATCATGGTGTGTGCCAATGCGATCAATTGTCGGTTTGGACGGAACGAAATAGTGAGTGACGCGATTGTAGGGAATATGTTAAAATTGATCGCTCACCGTTTCTGAAGTACGAACAACACACTTAAATGCGGATACGATTCCGTTATTTCCAAACAAATTTGAACGTGGTTCACAAACACCTGTTTATGTAACTCACCGAGGTTCAGCTTCTAAGAGAGTAGACAATGCTGCAAAACAAGCCCGTGTTTGTGTAGTCGACAAAGATGCGGATATATCTGCTACCGTTTCAACAGCACATTCATGCGTTTTTCAGTGTCTATGCTGAAGTTTTCTAGTTCGCTTTGTGTTTTGCGCACACCGTTTTTATATTTTTGTACTTGATCGGCAGTCGTTGCAAATGGACTATTTTTGTCTGGGCTCGTTTGCCCTTCCATGTTGCTTGGCTTGTTACGAACTTCATACAGAATTAACTTCAATTCGAGCATCTTGTAAGACGAAAATCCGCTTGATATAACCACTCCACTATAAGTTGGTCGAGCGAACAGGCATTTTTAAGATTGAAAACTAGTCGATGCTTGCAGTTGGAAGACATACCGAGTTCATCGACGAAAGGTTGATTGTAGCAGAAGAATCGCGAACGCTTTTACCAAGCGGACATAAAATTCTCTCATCTCCAGACGGCATTAGCGTTCCTGTGTTATGTCTATCTGTTTCCCAATGTGTAGTGTGATCAGTTCTTTGTCGTTCCCAAGCACCAACGTCATTCTCTTCGGGAAAACGTTTTTACTTGGTCTGGAATGCAAGCAACGGAGATCCTTGTTTAAACCCATCGGTTATCCTCACAGGGTTTTGTTTTTTTCATTTATCCCGCTTTTATATTGTGAGCATTTTTTTTTCTGACACTAAGTAGTTTTTGTTACTTTTTGAAAACTAATTGCAGAGAATTCCTGTGGGCGCCTTGTTTTTATAGCGTCAGCTTAAAATCAGATGCTGCACTGCTTCTTCTGCACTTACGTCCGGTCGTGAGGCTTGGCGAGAAATGCGCTTCTTCGTATCTTTGTATATTTCTGACCATCGTTTTGTTTGACATGGTGTTGCTGCATACTGCAGTCACCGACAGCATAAGTGCCCGTAAGCAGTGGCGTTTCGTTTTTCGTCCAGTTAGTGTAACGGAGTTTGGTATTATTAATTGGTGTGGTACGAATGCGTTTATGCAGTGTTTCGCTCTATATTGCAGTATCGGTTCCTTGTTCAGGTTAAGTCGCCGGCTAAGACATCCACTGGCTGTTTGGATTGCGTGTCACCGCCCGTCAATTTGCTGTTTATTAAAACGTGCAGGAAGACATTTTTTGTAAGTCACTCCACAACAAGAACACCACGAAACACTGTTCAGTTCACTGCTGTCAAAATTGGTTGTCGTTGTCTTTTGCCTGTATGGAAGTTTGGCTTTACTCGGTTGTGTATAATTTCTTTGCTGCTGAATGCAGCAAATTCGGTGATTGTCAAGCCTCCGGTGAGAAGCGCGCTACTGTCTCAGAAGAAAATTTTTGTCGTGACCTGACAGCTGAAGGAATTTTTTGATGTTACCTTGGATCGTGTCTGCAAAACCACAGTTTGTTATGAACAGTTCTTAGACTCATTTACATTTATACTTGGATGGTTCGATTGCATTTGATAAACACCAAGAGACTAAAATGTTATTTTTACGATGGTTCTGACACGAAAGTAAAATGTTTCAACGTTTCCCATCCCCTGCGCATTGCGATTATTAAAATTCAGAAATATCAATCACCGGAATTGCACGTTAGTTGTTATGGTAACGATCGACGCTGGCCAGTAAACACAAGAAAGGTCAAGATGCGACACCACTGCGCGATGTCGTAATTGGGTTTGACAAGATGATGTAATCGAGTAAAAAGTTGCCAAATTGAAAATACAATTACTTGAAAACATGTAATTACATTCTTTTTACACTCCAACTCTGTTCGAAAATAACATGCACAAGCAGAGTTATGCGAGCACCTCAATCATGCCTGGTAGAAAACACGCGTCTTCCATCAAAGGTCGGAGAGAACGGGAAGAGGAATTACGATTTTCACTTAAATTAATGTAACCACCAATTATACAATATAGCTGCAGCAGTGAAAATTGGCAGAAGTTTTGCTACATCCCTCAGCTAATGGACCCAACATACAAACCAAAGAAACTCATGCCAAGAATTTTTATTGAATATAAAATGAGGTAGTGTCAAGTGTAACCAGGGCCCCGACAGTCAGTGGCGTAACCAGAGGTTTGAACCAGGGGGGCAATTTTCTAAAGGGGGCCCATTAGCCATCGTGTGGGCATGCAAAATTTTGTTCCTAAAAACTCGCAAACGTTACATGTATATATGGGCTTAAATCTTCGTTTGTTCGCGCCACATATATGTGGTTGTAAGTTTTCGAGCATACCCCGTTCGTGGTGAATCGCACATTCAATGACACGCTAACTGAGAGGTTGGAACAAAGGGTACTCGAATAACACAAAAA